>Ga0187880_1000063_pt1 | contig 90015 bp, 84 predicted proteins | sample June2016WEW_19_4_FD_132998 | JGI IMG/M metagenome (GOLD analysis project Ga0187880, IMG submission 132998) | Peatland microbial communities from SPRUCE experiment site at the Marcell Experimental Forest, Minnesota, USA - June2016WEW_19_40 | ecosystem: Environmental > Terrestrial > Soil >... | reverse complement strand
CGACGTCGGCCACCACTGCATCGGGGCCAAGGTCAACGGCCGGATGGTGCCGCTCGACTACCACCTCGCCAACGGCGACATCGTGGAGATCCTCACCACCAAGGCGCCCCACGGGCCCTCGCGCGACTGGCTCAACTTCGTGAAGACCTCGACCGCCCGGGAGAAGATCCGGCAGTGGTTCAAGAAGGAGCGGCGCGAGGAGAACGTCAGCAAGGGCCGGGAGATGCTGGACAAGGAGTTCCGGCGCCTCCGCCAGACCACCCTCGCGGCGCTGAAGGACGACGGGCTGCTGGAGCTCGCCCGGGAGTTCAAGTTCTCGACCGCTGACGACTTCCTGGCGGCGATCGGCTACGGTGAGCTGAGCCCGCGCACGGTGGTGCTCCGCCACGCCGACCACGACGGGCGCACCGACGACGACGGTCACGGCCTGGTCATCCCGCTCACCTCACCGGCGCTGGCGCCGAGCGGGGAGGTGAGGGTGCACGGGGTCGGCAACATGCTGACCACGTTCGCCCGCTGCTGCAACCCGCTGCCGGGTGAGCCGATCCGTGGCTACATCACCAGGGGCAAGGGGGTCTCGGTGCACCGGGCCACCTGCGCCAGCATCCAGCACGCCCACGACCCCGACCGGCTGGTCGAGGTGGCCTGGGAGCGCGGCGGCCACCAGGTCTACCCGGTCAGCATCAAGATCGAGGCCTGGGACCGCACCGGGCTGCTCCGCGACATCGCTGCGGTGATCGCGGAGAACAAGATCAACCTGGCGGGTGCCGACGTCCAGGTCTACGACGACCGGACGGCGGTGATCTCGACCGTGGTGGAGATCTCCAACCTCACCCAGCTCAGCCGGCTCCTGGAGCGGCTCGAGCAGGTGCGCGACGTCCACACCGTGGCCAGGGACGTCGGGTAAGAGGGAGGTCGGGTAAGGGAGAGGGGGCTCGGACGCCCCGCTCGGGCGGCCGTCGCGGTGGGCGCGCTGAGCCCGGGGCGCCGGGGCGTCGGCGCCCTGGCACAGCCGGGGGCCGGGTTGCGACCGGGAATCCACCAGGGCGTTACCTGGGTCTGCCACCTTTGACGCGATATCAGGGCCACCCGGCCACCTCCGTGCCCGCCTGGGCGCCAGCGATCGCCGGGCGAGCCGTCGCGGAGGACCGGGGAGTGAAGAGGCGCCGATCTCGGCAGAGGGGCCAGGTCATACCGATCCTGGCGCTGATCCTCGTCGTGCTCGCCGGCTTCGCGGCTCTCACCATCGACGCCGGGGTCAGCTACGACCAGTCCCGCAACGACCAGGACGTCTCCGACTCGGCCGCCCTGGCGGCGGCCTACGCGGTCGCTGGCGGAAGCTCGCTCACCACCGCCTACACCGCGGCCCAGAACGTCGCAGCCCTCGACTGCAATGGCCCCATCGCGTCCTGCAATGTCACGGTCAACTTCTACACGACGTCGAACTACACGGGCGCCCCAGCCTGCTCGGCCAGCTCCAGCAGCGCCAGTTGCCTGACCGCTACCACGGGCGTCGAGTACGTCGGGACCACCGTCTCCAACACCGCCGGCGACTACTTCGCCAACCTCACCGCCGCGTCGAGGACCCACACCATCCAGTCCCAGGCGGTCGCCCAGGTCACCACCACGGGCGGTGCCGCCGGTACCAGCCCGAACCCCACCGCCGACTGCGAGATCTGCATCTTCGGCAACGCCACCTTCAACAGCAGCAGCGACATCCTGGAGGCGGCGGGCGGCAACATCGACATCGGCGGCTACGTCCTCTTCGACAGCAGCAGTGACGCGGTCGAGACGGCCTCCGGCTCCGGATGGGGGATCGAGGTCATCGGCGGCACCCAGTATGGCGGGGACACCGTTGCTTACTATGGGTTCTCGTCGAAGATCGAGTCCAGCGGCATCCTCGGTATCGACGGGAAGGTGCTCTTCGACAGCAGCAGCGACTCGATCATCACCGACACCGGCGCCAAGGCCGACCTCAACATCAGCGGCGCCGTGACCAACAACGGCAGCAGCAACACGATCAGCCCGAGCGCGTACGGGACCGCCAGCACCACCGCCTTCACCGACCCGCTCGCGACCATCGCGACACCCACCTACAGCGGGGCGTCGGCGCCCACCTTCAGCGGCCTGACCAACTACGGCAACTGGTCCTATCCGACCAGCGGCTGCCCGAGCTCCGACACCATCAGCCCGGGCATCTACGACTCGATCACCATCGACTGCTCGAGCGTGACCCTGAACTTCAACCCCGGGCTCTACGTGATCGCGGGCGGCCAGATCGATGTCAACAGCAGCAGCGACAACCTGGTGTCGCCCTCGAGCGGGGTCACCTTCTACTACACCTGCGCGAGCGGCGGAGCGCCGGCCAGCTGCGGCACCTTCAGCAGCACCACCGATACCTGCTCCTCCACCTCCAGCGGCGCCGAGATCGTGGTCAACGGGAGCAGCTCGACCCTCGACCTCTCTGCCGGGTCGGGAGGCAGCGACATCCTGTTCTTCTTCGACCGGTGCAACAGCAACCAGGATGCCTTCTACGGCCAGACCAGCAGCATTCACTACGTGGGGTCGGGCACCATGTACGCCCACTCCGGCGGGATCTGGCTGGACGGCAGCTCGACGGGCATTCCCGGTCCGCTGGTGGTCGACAACGTCGTCTTCGACAGCTCGTCCCTGACCTTGGGCACCGCCAGCGGCTCCATCAACCTCGGCTCGTCGGCGTCGTCCCCCGCGGACAACCTGGTCAAGTAACCGCGCGGCGGCGTGGGTCCGCGGTGGCCCCGACAGCGAGTCGTTACCGATCGGTCGCCGTCCGTCAACGGGCGGGGCGGGAGATGGCGGTTAGGCTGGGGGCGCGGGCCGCCTCGGACCGCCCAAGGAGTTGACGTGGCCGACATCGCGGGGGGCAGGGCTCAGTGGGAGCGCCGTCGCGCGCCGGGGCGCCCCCGATCGCAGCGCCGTCGCGGTCAGGCGATGGTCGAGTTCGCCCTCGCCTTCCCTTTCCTGCTGCTCCTGGCGGTCTCGATCGCCGACTACGGCTACTACCTGGAGCACATCAACAACATCACAACCGTGACCCGTGACGGGACCCGCTACGCCAGCGAGAACACCACCAGCGGGGCCTGGAACGCCGGCTGTCCGGCGCCGACCGCCACCTCGACCGGGACCTATACCTGCCCGGCGGTGTCGGCGAGCACCACCATAAGCGGGGGGCCCTACAACACCACCAGCTCGTACTCGAGCATCACCCTCGCAACCGTTCCGGTGCCGCTCCCGGTCGGCTCCGACCTCTTCATCGGCGGGACGACCGGGGTCGAGGTCTTCGTCTACCCCGCCGCGGTGGACTACAGCGCGAGCCCGACGAGCGTGAACATCTCGCAATCCGTGAACAGCTCGCAGCCATGGAAGCCCAGCGCCCAGGTCAACTCCGGGGCGACGGTCACGTGGCTCCCCCCCAGCAACAACGTCGAGGCGCTCGTCCAGGACGAGGCCGAGAGCCTCACCGTCCCCGAGGGCGGCCTGGCCCTGGACAACATCGACTGCAACTGGACGGGTGGCAGCCCGCCGGCGGCCGGAGATCCGGCCTGGGGCGCGACCGCCAGCATCCCCGGGTCGTTCCCCGCCGGCAGCGGCGCCTCGGGCACCCCCACCAGCTGCGTCTCGATCGTCTACTACCAGAGCAGTGACGGCTCCTACTCCTCCTCGAGCCTCAGCGCCTCCTCGGACGTGGTCGCCTGGTGGTCGTCGGACGCGAGCTCGGACACCGGCTGCCTCGAGAACAGCAGCGGGTGCCTGGCCACCTCCAGCTACCCCAACCTCGTCGGAGACGTGGTCCAGGTGACGGTGATGTACGACTGGAGCCAGACCAGCCCGGGCCCCATCTTCGACGTCCTGAACTCCGCGTTCAAGCTCCACGCCAACATCACCGCGCAGTACGCCCTGGTGGTGGAGTCGTGAGCCGCCGCCCGCAGCGAAGGAGGGCTCGCGGCCAGACCTTGGTCGAGTTCTCCCTGCTCCTGCCCCTCTTCCTGCTGGTCATCTTCGCGACCATCGACTTCTCGGGCTACTTCGGAGCCCGGCTGTCGGTGGAGAACGCGGCCCGCTCCGGGGACCGGGTGGCGGTGACCGAGCCCTACGCGAGCTACTCCGGCCCGGCCATCGTCTCCCAGGTCGCCGCCCAGGCCCAGGACGCCAACCTGCCGAGCAACGTGGACTGCTCGTGGAACGGCACGACACTCGCCCCGACCAGCTACCCACCGTTCACCTGGTCCAGCGGACGCGGCTGCATCGGGATCTGGTACTTCGAGATGCGTCCGGCGGGCAACCCGTGGCTCTGCGGGCAGTGGAGCGTCGCCTCGTCCTCCTGGTCGTGGTGGACCGTCACGGGCACCACCACCACGACCAAGGACAACGGCTGCGTGGCCGCCGGAAGCGACATCGTCGTGGTGGGGGTCGGCTACCAGTTCTCACCGCTCACCCCGCTCCCGGCCCTCAACGGGTTCAACACCTACGGGGAGACCCAGCTCCTCGAGGAGGACTGAGCCGGGTGGCGAGGCGGCCAGGCCGTCGGGACGGGGACTGAACGCTCCCCGCCCATCCGCGGTCTGACCCTTGCGACCGCACCCGGGTACTCGCCGCGGTACCGAGGGGTCCTCCGTTCGGAGCGACAGCCCTCGGCTCTCGCTCCTCGCTCCGTCACCCTCAGTACACTCACCGGGCGATGCCGGCGATCACCCGCCCCCGGGGCACCAACGACCTGCTGCCCGCGGAGGCCCCCCTCCGGCAGTGGGTCCTCGACACCCACGCCCGGGTGGCCGCGGCCCACGGCTACGAGCCGATCGACACCCCCGTCTTCGAGGCCACCGAGCTCTACGAGCGCGGCACCGGGGCGGGCACCGACGTCGTGGAGAAGGAGATGTTCTCCTTCACCGATCGCGGCGGGCGCGGGCTCACCCTGCGTCCGGAGGGCACGCCGGGAGTGCTGCGCGCGGTGCTCGCCGCCCACCTCGACCAGGAGCGCCGCCCGGTCCGGGTCCACTACGCCGGCCCGATGTTCCGCTACGCCCGTCCCCAGGCCGGGCGCTACCACGAGTTCTGGCAGCTCGGCATCGAGGCGATCGGCGAGCGGTCCCCGGCGCTCGACGCGGAGGTGATCGAGGTCGCCTGGCGCTTCTACGAGGCGCTGGGCATCAGCGGGCTGAGCCTCCAGCTCAACACCCTCGGGGACGTCGACGACCGACTGCGCTACCGGGCCGCCCTGGTCGAGTACTACACCCCGCTCCGGAACCGCCTCTGCGAGGACTGCCAGCGCCGGCTGGAGGTCAACCCGCTCCGCCTGCTCGACTGCAAGCGGGATGCCGGCCTGGTGGCCGGCGCGCCCCAGATCGGCCCCTCCCTGAGCTCCGAGAGCCAGGGCTTCTTCAGCCAGGTGACCGACCTGCTCACCGCCGCGGCCATCCCCTTCAGCCTCAATCCGCGCCTGGTGCGCGGGCTCGACTATTACGCCCACACCACCTTCGAGCTCTGGCACGAGTCGCTCCAGGGTGCCCAGAACGCAGTGGGGGGCGGCGGTCGCTACGACGGGCTGGCCGAGGTGCTCGGCTTCCCTCCGGTGCCGGGGAGCGGCTACGCGCTGGGGGTCGAGCGCACCATGGCGGTCTGCCGCGAGCAGGGATTGGGACCGGCGCCGCGCCGCGACCGGGTGGTGGTGCTCGGGGTGAGCCGGACCGACGCGCCCACCGCCGCCGGGGTGGCCCGCCGGCTGCGCGCGGCGGGCATCGCCGCCGTGCTCGACGCCTCGGACCGCCGCCTGGACCGGCGGCTCGCCAGCGCCGCGCGCCAGGGGGCCCGGGCCGTCGTGCTGGTCGGAGCCGAGGAGGCGGCCGCCGGCTCCGCCACCTGGAAGGACCTCGACACCGGCCGGCAGGAGACCGCGCCGGTGGCCGAGGTGGCGACGGGGCTCCGCCACCTGCTCGGCGCGGGGTGAGCGGCACGGCCCCGGGGAAACCCCGCCGGCGATCGCGTGGCCAGGCCGTTCTCCGCGTACCATGAGCTCGGCCCCTCGCCGGTCGCAGCGCACCGCATGCGGCTGGACCAACAAAGAAAACATCGGGATCCCAACATCCGTCGCCGGCCTTCGTGCCCCTCAGACGGGGAAGGAGAAAAGCGCCGTGCGGGAACCCACCTGGTACTCGGTCTCAGCCCAGGACAGCGCCGCCGGCGTGGGGGCCGTTCGATGAGCCCGGGCCTCCTGATCGGCGTCCTCTTCGCGCTCATCGGGGCCCAGGTGACCCACGTGGTCCTGCCCCGACGGTTCGGCTACCCGGTCGCCCTGGCCCTGGCCGCCGCGGGCGTGGTGGCCGGCGAGCTGGTGGCCCTGGGCCTCCACGCCGGGGGGCCGCCGCTGGGACCGCTGCACCCGCTGGCGGACGCGGCCGGCATGGCGGTCCTGGAGGTTGGCGGGGCCCTCGTTCTCCGAGCCCCGGGAGCCCGCCAGGGGCGGGCATAATCGAGCCTGATCCACTGGCACCCGCACCGGGCCGGCACCGGCCCGGTGACACCCGGAGGAACGGCCATGCGTCTGCCCATCCCGTTCGGCCGCAAGGGTCTGATCGCGGCCGCCGCCATCGCCGCGGGGGTGGTCTTCTGGCGGGTGCGCGCGCAGCGCCAGGAGGCTCTCGACCGCGAGTGGGAGGAGGAGGTCCAGGGCGCGATCAAGGAGGGGGTCGCGGCCGGCCGCGCCGCCACCGCGCGGGGCGACACGGCCCCGGACCCCGGCGCGTGACCCGCAAGTCGGGACCGCCGCCCCGGGTCCGGCCATGAGTTTGGGGATGGCTCCGCCCGGGTATTCCCCGGATGTGACCACCACCGCCTCCGAACTCCGGCTGCCCGCCGATCGCCGCTATGTCTTGGTGGCCAAGCGCGCGGCCGCCGGCTTCGCGGCCGTCGCCGGGCTCGACGTCGAGGCCCTCGACGACCTGGTGATCGCCGTCGCCCAAGCCTGTGAGAACGCCATCGGTCTCACCGAGCGGGTGGCCGGGCCGGGCAACGGGCAGATCCGGCTGGTGTTCACCCTCGCCGACAGCGCGATCGAGGTCCGGGTTCGCAGCAGCCTCTCCCGCGCCGAGCTCGACGCCGCGGCCCATCGTCAGGCCGTCGCGGCGGTGCAGGCCGCCCGCGAGGCCCAGGCCCGCGAGGCCGAGCAGATGGCGATGCAGCTCATGGGGCTCTTCGTGGACGACTTCGGCTACCGGATGGACGAGCGCAACGGTGGCCTGCGGGTTCGGCTGACCAAGTACCTGGTGCGGTGAGCGCCGCCACCCCTGGCGGTCGCACAGCCCTGCCCGAGCGGCGGACCATGGCCAAGCCGGCCGCGACCCCGGCGCGCGAGCAGATGCGCCGGCTCCTCCGCGAGTACCGGGAGAGCCGCGATCCCGCCATCCGGGCGCGCCTGGTCGAGCTCAACAGCGACCTGGTCCATTACATCGCGCGCCGCTTCGCGAACCGGGGCGAGCCCCTGGAGGACATCGAGCAGGTCGGCTTCCTGGGCCTCATCCAGGCCATCGACCGCTTCGACCCCGGCCTGGAGAACGAGTTCAGCACCTTCGCGACGCCCACCATCATGGGCGAGATCCGGCGTCACTTCCGGGACCGGTCATGGGCGGTCCGGGTGCCCCGGCGGCTCCAGGAGAACCTGCTCCGGGTCCACGGCGCCCAGCAGGAGCTGCAGGGGAGGCTGGGACGGCCCGCCTCCATCGAGGAGATCGCCGAGCACCTGGGGCTGGAGGCCGACGACGTGCTGGCCGCCCTCGAGGTGAGCCCGGCCCAGCACACCGTCTCCCTGCAGGCGCCGCTCCGCGACTCGGAGGACGGGAGCATGCTCGGCGAGCGGCTTGGCGGCGAGGACGAGGGGCTCGATCGTGTCGAGATGCGCGACGTGCTGGAGCGGGCGATGGCCCAGCTCAGCCCCCGGGAGCGGCGGATCATGGCGCTACGGTTCGTCGAGCAGCTGCCCCAGACCGAGGTCGCCAAGCGTCTCGGGATCTCCCAGATGCACGTCTCGCGGCTGCAGCGCGCCGCGGTCGAGCACCTCCGCCGCGAGTTCGGCGATGAGGTCCTGGCCTGATCCGCCGGCGTCGCGACCGCTGAGCTGGGTGGGTGAGCCGCCACTCCCATCCCGTCCCACCAGGAGGTCCGCTCGGCGGAGCCCACCGATCCAGCCCTGCGGGTCCGAGCCGGGCATGGCCTCCGCCGTCCGATACAATCAACCGGCTCCGCACCTCGGACGCAGGGCGTCGCCGCACCCCGCGGTGCCACCCGGCGCCCGCCAGGTGCCCCACCCTCCACGAGCCTCCCCCTTGCGCAGCCATGAGATCCGGGAGCGCTTCCTCGGCTTCTTCGAGAAGCGCGGTCACCACGTCCTCCCCAACGCCTCACTGATCCCGAGCGACGACCCGTCGCTGCTCTTCACCGTGGCCGGGATGGTGCCCCTCAAGGCCTACATCAGCGGCGAGCGCACGCCACCCAGCGCGCGCCTCACCTCCTGCCAGAGGTGCTTTCGCGGCTCGGGGCTCACCACCGACGACATCTCCTCGGTGGGCGACTGCACCCACCACACCTTCTTCGAGATGCTGGGCAACTGGTCGATCGGCGACTACTTCAAGCGGGGCGCGATCGAGCTGGCCTGGGAGCTGCTCACCCAGGGCTTCGGTCTCGAGCCGGACCGGCTCTGGCCCTCGATCTACCCCGACGACGGCGACTCCCTCGACATCTGGATCAATCAGGTCGGCATCCCCGACCGCCGGGTGGCCCGTCTGAAGGACAACTGGTGGCAGGCCGGCCCCACCGGGCCGTGCGGCTACGACAGCGAGGTCTACTTCGACATGGGCGCCCCCTGCTCCTGTGGACGCCCGGAGTGCTCCCCCCAGGACGAGTGCGGCGGCGACCGCTGGATCGAGATCTGGAACCTGGTCTTCATGGAGTTCGACCAGGCCGAGGACGGCAGCCGCAGCCGGCTGCCGCAGCGGACCGTGGACACCGGGATGGGGCTGGAGCGGATGACCGCCGTCCTCCAGGGGGTCCGCTGCAACTACGACACCGACCTCTTCGTCCCGATCATCGCCGGGCTGGAGCGGCGCGCCTCCGGCGGCCGCGACCCGGAGCAGCGGGCCCGCTCGCTGCGGGTGCTCGCCGACCACGCCCGGGGGGCCACCTTCCTGGTCGCCGAGGGAGTCCGGCCCGGCAACGAGGGGCGCGGCTACGTGCTCCGCCGGGTGATCCGGCGGGCGGCCCTCCACGCCCGCAGGGTCGAGCTGGCCGGCGGGCTCGCCGGGGCGGTCGGCGACGTGGTCGCCACCCTCGAGGCCACCTATCCCGAGTTGCGCCAACACCGCGGGCTGGCCGAAGCGACCATCCGGGCCGAGGAGGAGGTCTTCGCCCGCACCGTCGAGGCTGGCAGCGACCGGCTGGAGGCGATCCTCCGGGACGGGACCTCGGTGATCTCCGGCGAGGACGCGTTCCGCCTCTACGATACCTTTGGGCTTCCGGTGGAGTTAACCATCGAGATGGCAGGGGAACGCGGGGTCTCGGTGGATCGCGCCGGCTTCGATGCGGCCCTCCAGGCCCAGCGCGAGCGCGGCCGCGCCGGCCGGGCGGGTGGTGGTTGGAATGCGCCCCTGACCGCCTCCATCGGCGCGCCTGCAGAGATCGTCGCCACCAGCACTGTCAGCATCGACACCGAGTTCACCGGCTATGAGGAGCTCGAGAGCCGCGCCTCCGTCCTGCGCATTGGTGCCGCCCCCGAGCGCGAGGCCCTGGCGGTGGGGGAGGAGGACGTGATCTTCCTCGACGCCTCCCCCTTCTACGCCGAGGCCGGCGGCCAGGTCGGCGACACCGGCACGTTCCGCTGGGAGGGGGGCAGCGCCACCGTCCTCGACTGCGTCCCGCTCGCCGGGGGTCCGGTCCGGGGCCGGGCTCACCGGGCCCGGGTCGAGGCCGGGACCCTGCGCCGCGGCCAGGCCGTGACCGCCGCCGTCGACGTCCCCCGCCGGGCGGCGATCGCCCGCCATCACAGCGCCACCCACCTGCTGCACCGGGCGCTCCGCGAGCTGCTCGGCGAGACCGTGGTCCAGCGCGGCTCCTACGTCGGGCCGGACCATGCCACCTTCGACTTCGGCTTCCCCCGCGGTCTCGCCGCCGAGGAGGTTCAAGCCATCGAGCGGCGGCTCAATGGCGCCGTTCGCGACAACCTCCCGCGCGAGGTCCGCGAGATGCCGGTCGCCGAGGCCCAGGCGTCGGGGGCGATGGCCTTCTTCGGGGAGAAGTACGGCGAGCGGGTCCGGGTGGTCGGCTTCGGCGACTGGTCCCAGGAGCTCTGCGGCGGCACCCACGTCGAACGGAGCGGCGACATCGGGGCGGTGATCCTGGTCGCTGAGACCTCGATCGGCCAGGGGACGCGGCGGATCGAGATGCTCGCCGGCGCCGCCGCGGTGCGCCGCTGGGAGGAGACCGAGAGCCTCCTGCGCGAGACGGCCCGCACCCTCCGGGCGCGGCTCGAGGAGGTGCCCGAGCGGGTCGGACGGCTCCTGGAGCAGAACCGCGAGCTGCAGCGGCGACCGAGGGAGGCCGGGGGTGACGCCGTCTCGGCGGCGCTCCGGGCCACCGAGGTGACCGGGGTGGGAGCCGTCCGGCTGGCCCTCCAGGACGACCCGTCGCTCGGCGGTGACGACGCCGGGCTGCTGGTGGACCGGCTCTTCGCCGAGCGCCTGGGCGGCGACGGGGTGGCCGCCGTCTTCGGCCAGAGCACGCTCTGCGTCAAGGCGGGGGGCGCAGCGCTCGCCGCGGGGGTCGACGCGGGGCGGCTGGTCGCGACCGCGGTGGCCGCGTCCGGCGGGCGGGGTGGCGGTCAGCCCGGCTTCGGCCGGGGCGGGCTCGGCGTGCCGGGACGGCGCGCGGAGGCGGTGACCGCCTTCCGGACCGCGCTGGAGGGCGCCGGGCGATGATGGCGCGCAAGAAGTTCACCATGCTGCGGCGGCGCGGCGAGTTCCACAGCCACTACACCGTGCTCGACATCGGCACCGAGTTCGTCAAGGCGCTGGTGGTGAAGCGCGAGGACGGCACCGGGATCGTCATCGGTGTCGGCAAGGTGCGCCAGTCGCTCTCCGACATGCAATCGGGGGCGGTCGCCGACATCCAGGGGGTGATCGACAACTGCGACCGGGCGCTGACCGAGGCCGAGGACATGTGCGGCACCATCCCGGGGCAGGCGGTGATGGGCATCGCCGGCGAGCAGGTGCGCGGCTTCAGCACCACCATGACCATGCCGCGGCCCCAACCCCAGGCCCGGATCACCCAGACCGACATCGCCACCGCCCTCCAGGCGATCCAGCGCCGCGCCCTCAAGGAGGCGGTGCGCCAGATGTCCCACGAGCTGGGGGTGGCCGAGGTCAACGTCAAGCTGGTGCACAGCAGCATCACCGCGGTCCACATCGATGGCTACGCGGTCACCAACCCGCTCGACTTCCAGGGCCAGGTGCTGGAGATCTCGGTCTTCAACACCTTCGCCCCGCTCACCCACATTGGGGCCCTGCAGACCATCGCCCAGGAGCTGGACCTGGAGCTGGTCGCGACCGTCGCCGAGCCCTACGCGCTGACCCGGGGCTGCGCCACCGAGGACGTCTACGAGTTCGGTGGCGTCTACGTCGACGTCGGCGGCGGGACCACCGACATCGCCGTGGTCCGGCGCGGGATCGAGGCGATCCGGATGTTCGCCCTGGGCGGGCGCTCCTTCACCCGGCGCCTCGCCAACGAGATCGGGATGAGCCTGGAGGAGGCCGAGCGCTTCAAGCTGGCCCACGCCGAGGGACGGCTGCCCGCCGAGCAGGACGCGCTGGCCCGCACCACCCTCGAGCCCACCGCGGAGGTGCTGGCCGAGGGGGTCGCCCTGACCCTGGAGGAGCTCTCCGGCAAGGAGCCGGTGCCGCCGGCTGTCTACCTCGCCGGTGGTGGATCGGCCCTGCCCGAGGTGAGCGAGAAGCTGCGGGCGCTGGACTGGACCGAGATGCTCTCGATGAGCCGTCCTCCCACCATCAGGGTCCTGGGTCCCGACGACGTGCGGGGCATCCACGACTCGACGGGTCTGCTGGTCGGTAGCCAGGATGTCACGCCGATGGGGCTTGCGTATCATGCGGTGTCCCTCGAAGATGACGCCGACCAGCCCCTCGGGGGCCTGATGCGGCGCGTCATGAAGGCGATGAAGGTGTGATGAGGCCAGGCCGATGGCCAAGAGGCTGATCTACGTCGGCCAGGACGACGACGTCTCGGACCTGGCCGGCAGGGTCCAGGCGGCGGACGCGGGCGACGACGTCGGCCTGGTGGTCCCCCCGGGGGCGCAGGCCTTCCAGACCCCCCTCAACCTCCGGCTGCTCCGCAGCGTGGCCATGAAGCGCGGCCTGAGCACCTCGGTGGTCAGCGGCGACGCCCGCGTTCAGGAGCTGGCCCGGGGGGCGGGGATCTCCGTCTACAGCTCGGTGGCCGCCTACGACGGCGGGGTGCCGGTCGTGGCCCCCCGCCCCGGCCAGCCCCCCTTCCGGGAGACGGGAGCCCCCCTCCGGCCCCGGGCACCGTTCCTGCCCAGGGCGGGCGCGCCTCCCGGCCCGGGCGAAGAGGGCTTCGTGGCGGCGATGGGCCCCGCATCCGCTGCGGGCGGCTGGCCGGCTCCGGCGAGCGCGACCCCCGGTGCCGCGACCCTCCGAGACCCGGCGCTCCTGGCCGCCGCCGGCGCTCCACCGGCACCCCGGGAGAGCCCGTGGGCAGCCCCGGCCCCGCCACCGGCGAGCCCCGCCGGACCCAGTCCGGAGCCTCCGCCGGCCACCGTGATCCCGCCGCGGGCCCGGAGCCCGTGGACCACCGCCGCCCAGGCCGCCGAGTGGGACCAGCCGCCCCCGCCCTGGGCCGCCGCCCGCGCGCCAGGCGGGTACGGAGCCACAGCGGGCGCCACCGTGCTGGAGCCACCGCCGCCCCCCGCGCCCTCGATACAGCCGCCCGCGCCCCCGGGCCGGGGGCCGGCCGGCGTGCCCACCCCGCCCCCCGCCCCGGGCGGGATCCGCGGCCTGCTGCGCAACCGCCCGGCCCTCTACGGGATCGGTGCCGGGTTGGTGGTGGTCGCGCTCCTGCTCTTCCTCCTCCTCGGCTCCTCGGCCACGGTCACGGTCACCATCGCCGAGCAGCCGCTGACCGTCAACCCGACCATCCAGGGCACCTCGGTCGCCGCGCAGGCCAGCCAGCCCAACTACGTGCTCACCAAGGTGATCAGCGACACCGGCACCCAGACCTTCACGGCCACCCCGACGGGTAGCCAGGCTGTGCCCGCGACGGCCGCCACGGGCGACGTGGTGCTCAGCGCCCTCCCAGGCGTTTGCTATGCGGCGGGATGCAGTACCGAGGTCGCCCAGGGAACTGAATTCGCGACCTCGGGGAGCCCCTCTCTGATCTTCGCGGTGACCGCGGACACGGCGGTTGTCGTACCGCCAGGTGGTGCGGCGAGCAACTCGGTGCCAGTCGTCGCGCAGACCGGCGGCACAGCCGGAAACGTGCCCAAGGACACGATCACAGCCTGGGTGTGCGCCCAAACCAACGCTGAATGCCAGCAGGACGAGGGCGCCATCGCCGTCTCCAACCCGGCGCCTACCACTGGTGGGGTCGACGCCACCACCGAGACAGTGGCCAGCACCGCGGACATCGCCAACTGGCAGGAGGAGATCGGGCAGTACGAGGAGCAGCTCGGCAACCAGGCCCAGTCCGACCTGCAGATCAAGGCCGCCGGCGAGCGAGCCGCCATCGACCCGGGTGGCAACGGCAAGAGCATCACCTACACCATCAGCCCGAGCAGCTTCCCCCCGGCCACCGCTGGGACGGTGATGTCGGCGGAGACGGTGACGGTGACCATGAACGCCGCGGAGACCGTCTACAACCCGGCCTCGATCCAGGCCGACGTGCTCGCAGACCTGAAGGCCTCCACCAACCTCCCCTCCGGCGACAGCCTGGTCCCGGGCCAGCTCAGCCTGAAAAACCTGCAGGTCATCGAGGCCGGCAGCGACGGCACGTTCGCGGCCTCAGTGAGCGGGGTCGACTACTACCGGCCGGCGGTCAGCCTCGGCCAGTTGCGCAACCAGCTCACCTGGCACAATCCGGGTGACGTGAGTGGCATCGTCAAGCAGCAGATCCCCGACGTGCAGAGCGTCAGCGTCAGCGAGAGCCCCCTCAAGCTCTTCTTCATGCCCTTCTCCAGCTCGCGCATCCAGATCGTCGAGACGTTCGAGGCCCGCGCCCCCGCCTCGTCGTCCTCGAGCAGCACGGGCTGAGCTCCGGGAGCGCGGCAGCATGAGCGCGTCGTGCGCCGCCATCGGCGTGGACCTGGGCACCCGGCGGGTGGGGCTGGCCGGTGCCGACCCCACCGGGACCATCGCGACCCCCCTGCGCACCCTGGAACGCCGCCACCCCCGCTTCTGGACCGAGCTGGAGCGGGCCTGCACGGAGCGGGAGTGCCGGCTCCTGGTGGTGGGCCTGCCCCGCCGCCTGGACGGTGGCGAGGGCCCGGCCGCAGGCGCCGCCCGCAGCTTCGCCGCCGATGCGGAGCAGCGGCTGGGCCTAGAGGTGGCGATGTGGGACGAGTGGCTGACCACCGCCCAGGCCGAGCGCGTCCTGATCGAGGGAGGGGTCCGGCGCGCTGACCGCAGGAGTACGGTGGACGCGGTGGCCGCCACCCTCATCCTGCAGAGCTACCTCGACGCCCATCGCCGGAAGGCCTCGCCGTGAGGCGGCGCCAGGCGGGCCGCCTGGGGGTCGTCTTCGCCCTCATCGGGGTCGTGGTCGTCCTGGTCGCCGCCGCCGCGGCCACGCTGCTCTTCGGCCGCGTCGAGCTGGAGGCCGCCGGCTCCGGGAGCCCGGTGGTGATCACCGTCCGTTCCGGCGAGAGCCTCTCCCAGCTCGCCGACGCCCTCGAGAGCCAGGGGGTGATCAAGAGCGCATTCTGGTTCTCTGCCTACGCCCGGTTGCGCGGGGTCCATCTCCACGCCGGCAACTACCAGGTCGATTCGGCGATGGAGGCGAGCGAGGTCATCGACGTCCTCGAGGGGGCGCCGTACTGCCCGCCGGTGAGCTTCGTGATCCCCGAGGGGTTCACCGTCGCCCAGATCGCCAGCCGGGTCGCCGCCACCAAGGGGCTGGACGTCACCCGTCAGGAGTACCTGGACGCGGTGGCCCAGGACAGCTACGACGCCCCGTTCCTGAGCATCCGCCCCGCCGGGGACACGTCGCTCGAGGGATTCCTCTTTCCCGCCACCTACTCGGTGCCCGACTGCGCCACCGCCCACCAGGTGGTCCAGGAGCAGCTCGACGGCTTCCGGAGCAACGTGGTCCCCGACCTTCCCAGCAGCGGCTCGCAGGCTTATGCCGACCTGATCACCGCCTCGATCGTCCAGGCCGAGGGGGTCTCCAGCAGCTTCGCCAACATCTCCTCGGTGGTCCACAACCGTCTGGCGATCGGGATGAACCTGCAGATCGACGCCATCGTCATGTACGGGCTCCACCAGTCCGGTCTGGCCATGTCCGCGGCCGACGAGGCGACCGACACCCCGTACAACAGCTACCTGCACCCCGGCCTGCCGCCCACCCCGATCGACAATCCGGGGTTGGCGACGGTCCAGGCGGCGGTGCACCCCGCCTCGACGCCCTACCTTTTCTATGTCAGTGCGTGCGGACAAACCTACTATTCCATCACCGACGCCGTCCACGAACAGCAGGTGCAGGAATACGAGGGCAAGCCGTGCTCATAGGTGACACGCTTCGACGATGGCCCTAGCGGCGCCGCCGTGGCTCCAGTTCGGGCTGATCGGCTCGGGGATCGGGCACTCGCCCAGTCCCGCGATGCAGCGCGCCGCGCTGCACGCCCGCGAGATCCAGGGCGACTACACGGTGCTCGACGTCAACCCGGCTGAGCTTCCCGGCCTGCTCCGCCAGCTCCGCGGCGGAGAGCTGGCCGGCTGCAACGTGACCGTGCCGTACAAGAAGGCGCTGGCGGCCGCCTGCGATCGTCTCGAGGGGGATGCCTCCATCTGCCAGGCCGTGAACACGCTGGTGATGCGAGACGAGGAGCTGATCGGCGAGAACACCGACGCCCGCGGCTTCGAGCTGGCACTGGGCTACCAGCGGCTCCGCCCCGAGCCCGGTGGACGCGCCCTGGTTCTCGGCGCCGGAGGCGGCGCGGCCGCCTGCGTGCTCGCCCTCTGCCGGATGCGGGTGGAGGAGTTGGTGGTCGTGGCCCGGCGCCCCGAGCAGGCCGAGGAGCTCTGCCTCCGGGTCTCGCCGGAGACCGCCCGCCCCGTCGACTGGCGGGACGCAGAAGGACTGGCCCGCGCCGCCCGCGAGGCCGGCATGGTCGTGAACGCCGCATCGGTCGGGGTGGCCGCCTGGCCGCTCACACTGGAGTCGCTCCCCTCCGATTGCATCGTGGTCGACCTCCGCTACCAACCGCGGCCGGTGGACCTGGTGGCCGCCGCTCGGGCCCGGGGGCTGCGGGCGACCGACGGGGTGGAGATGCTGCTCTTCCAGGGGATGCTGAGCTTCCAGCGCTGGACCGGGGTCGACCCTCCGTGGCACGCCGCGCGCGCCGCGCTCGAGGAGGCCCTGGCCGCGTGAAGCGCCTCCGGCAGCGCCCAGCGGCCGCGCGCCTCGGTGAGGCGCCCGGGGGCCGGGGGACCCGCCGATGAACGTCGCCTTCACGATCCTCGCCGGAGTTGCCGGCGCGGCGCTGGGAGCCGGCGTGGGCTGGCTCAACGTGCTCCTCGAGAGGCTGGAGCGGCTTCGCGAGGAGGAGGATGCGGAGCGCGCCGAGTACGAGACCGAGGCCGCGACCCAGGCCGAGGCGGCGAGGGCGCGCGGCGAGCAGCCCGAGCCGGTCCAGCCCTGGCTGCCCGAGCGGTACGGCTGGACCTGGCTGGAATGGGGCGCCGCCCCGGTCCTGGGTGCGGTCAGCTTCAGCCTCTTCGCCGCCCATCAGGGGCTGACCTGGCTGACCATCGAGAACCTCCTCTGGATGTCCGTCTTCGTGCACATCGTCACCTTCGACCTCAAGCACCGCCTGATCCTCGACTGGGTGACCTACCCCGGCATCGTCCTGGCCCTGGCGCTGGCGGCCGTGACGCCGGGGCTGTCCCTGGTCCGGGCGCTGACCGGGGGGGTGGTGATCGGCCTCTTCTTCCTGGCGTTCCACTTCGTCTCGCGCCGGGGCATCGGGCTGGGCGACGTCAAGCTCGGCGCGCTGATCGGCGCCGTGACCGGGCTCGCCTTCGACAGCCCCGACCACCTCCAGGCGATCTATGCAGTAACAGGCGGGGTCTTCCTCGGCGGCGCGGCCGCGCTGCTGCTCCTGATCACGCGGCTGCGCAGCCTCAAGGACCCGATCCCCTACGGTCCCTTCCTCTGCGCCGGCGCGGTGCTGGTCCTCTTCCAGAGCCTGCCGCTGACCTAGCTGACCTAGGTGGTTGCGGCCTTTCCGGAGGGCTGCACCGGCTCGCCTCGATACCGCATCATGGCGGCCACATGACGCCCCATCTGCTCGCCGGTGAGACCGTGGTCGCCACCGAGCGCCAGCACGTCGCCGTCCTGGTGCCGGCGGCCGTCGTCGCCGCGGTCTGCCTGGGCGTGCTCCTGGTGCTGATCCAGCTCGTCCCCGACCGGGTGAGCAGCGCCAACGTGAGCGGCGCCAAGGCGATCGCCGACGCCGTGGTCGCGGTGGTGGTGGTGGGATGGTTCCTGCTCCGACTGCTCCGCTGGCGCTTCCAGACCTACACCCTGACCTCCCACCGGATCGTCCTCGCCCGCGGGGTGGTCTCGCGGGTCACCGAGTCGATCGCCCTCGACCGGATCCAGGACACCGTGGTGCGCCGACCGCTGGCCGATCGCCTGATCGGGGCGGGGTCGCTGGAGATCCAGTCCGCGGGTCGCGACGGCACCGAGATCCTGCGGCTGGTGCCCCGGCCGGATCGCTTCTACACCCAGATCCTCCAGGCGATCGAGGACTACCGTCACCTGACCGCCTATCCGGCCGGCGAGGCGGGTCTCGCCCCCTACGGGACGGCACCGGCGCCGGCCCCTCCCGGTGGCGCCGGCGGGGTCTGACCTGGATCGGTCGAGTGGCCACTCGCATCTCATCCCGCGGTCTGCTTCGCGCCACTCCACCGCTCCAGGTCTGATCCGCGCGCTCGGTTCCACGGGACCCGGTCTCAGTCGGCTATCCTCGCGCCGTTCGCCGCCGGCCGTCCGACGCCAACCCCCTGGGCCGGCGGCTCGCAGGTTGTCGAGGAGGTGGCGGTGAGCAGCACGACCGTGGGCGCCGCGCCGGTCGCCCCCGCGGCCGGAGCCGGGCCCCGGGCGGCTGGGGGCGGGAACCGGGCGGCGGTGGTGACGGTGGCCATGGCGCTGGTGGCCATCGGATTGCAGGTGCTGAGGTTGACCCGGCCGGGCGGCCTCCTGCCCGGCAACGCTTCCGACACCAGCCTCTACCTGGGCAGTGCCATCCGGCTCGTCCACGGCGCGCTTCCCTACCGCGACTTCGTGCTCCTCCAACCCCCGGGGGTCGTGCTGGTGATGAGCCCCTTCGCGCTGCTCTCCGACCTGGTCGGAAGCCGGTGGGCCCTGGGCGCGGTCAACCTCTGCACCCCGCTGCTGGCCGCGGCCAACGTCGCCCTGGTCGGGCACCTGCTGCGCCACCGCGGATGGCAGGCGGTGCTCGCCGGCTGCGGCCTCATGGCGGTGACCCCGATCACCTACGACGCCCTGGCCAACGGCATGCTCGAGCCGCTCATGGACCTCTTCTGCCTCCTCGGTCTGGCGCTGATCTTCGACGGCGATCAGCTCGCGGGACGGCGCCGGATGCTCCTGGGCGGCGTGGCGTTCGGTGTCGCCGGGTGCGTCCTGGTCGCCGCCATCGTCCCGGCGCTGGTGGTCGCCGCGCTGGCGGCGTACCGGCAGGTCAAGCGCCTCTCCCTCTACGCCATCGGCGTGGCGGCGGGGTTCGCCGTCCCGTCCATCGCCTTCTTCTCGATCACACCCGGCATCTTCGTGCACGACGTCGTGCTCGCCGAGCTCGCCCGGGCACCGGGGACGCATCGCACCCTCGCCATCACCCGGCTCCAGTACATGGCCTTCGGGGACGGGCCGCTGGCCGCGATCTGCGCCGCTGCGATCCTCCTCGCGGTCATCGTCGCGGGATTCGCGCTGGTGCGCCGGCGGTTCACCACCTTCGACGTCTTCGCGCTGGCGGGGATGGTGACCATGGCGGCGGTCCAGTTCTCGATCGCCACCTACTACAACCACTTCGCCGCGATGGTCGTGCCCTTTGTCGCTCTTCCCCTGGGCATTGCGGTGGGGCGCCTCGCGGTCAGGCGGCCACGCTGGGTGGCCGCGGCGGTCGCCGCGGCGCTGGTGCTGGTGCTGATCAGCGTGGTTCCCAGGTTCGCCGCCGACTCCGGCCCGCAATGGCAGGGAGAGGTGGACGCGGTGGTGCCGCCGGGCGCCTGCGGGCTCTCCTCGCCCTATCAGCTCATGGTGATGAGCGACCGCTTCACCTCCGACGTTCCCGGCTGCACCCCGATGGTCGATCCGTTCGCAACCGTCCTGGCCTACCGCAACGACCCGAGGGGCCTGGAGAGGACCTTCCAGGCCGCGCTCCATCACACCGACTATTTGGTGGCGAGCACCACCCTCGTGCACGCGCTCTGGGGCTCCAGCCTGGCCCCGGTGCGGAGCTACGTGACCGACCACTTCCGGCTGGTGCGGGACGGCCCGATCTACGTCTACGTCCGCGACGGCTTCCGGGTCGGATAGGCGACTCCGGGCCGTCCGGCGGTGCGCGACCCCGGTGGCCCGTAGAATCGCTGGCGCAGCCAGCCGCGCCTCCGGCGCCCAGAGAGAGTGAGCTCCACCCCGTGATCCCGTCCGTTTGCCGGATCCAGCCGGCGCCAGCCCGGGCGATGACGTCCGCGTGCCGATGCTCCGCTTCCTGACCGCCGGGGAGTCGCACGGTTCCCAGCTCACCGTCATCGTCGAGGGCCTGCCCGCCGGTCTCCGCCTCGATGCCCGGCGCGACATCGACCCCCATCTGCGCCGGCGCCAGGGCGGGTACGGTCGGGGCAGGCGCCAGCAGATCGAGCAGGACCGGGCCGAGATCACGGCCGGGGTGCGCGGAGGTCTCACCCTCGGCTCCCCGGTCGCCCTGGTGATCGTCAACCGCGACTGGGTGAACTGGCGGGGCCCGATGCAGGTGACCGCGTCCGGCTTCAAACGCAAGCTGGTGACCCGGGTCCGCCCCGGCCACGCCGACCTCGCCGGGATGCTCAAGTACGGCCTCGAAGACGCCCGCGACGTCCTGGAACGGGCCAGCGCCCGGGAGACCGCCGCGCGGGTCGCCGCGGGCGCGGTGGCGATGGCCCTGCTCGGGCGCCTCGGGGTGCGGGTCGGCTCCTGGGTGCAGCGGATCGGGGATGTCGCCATCGATTGGCAGGAGGCGGTGGATCAGGCCGCGGTCGAGGCCTCTCCGGTGCGTTGCCCCGATCCGCTGGCATCGGAGCGGATGGTCGCCGCCATCGACGCCGCCCGTGAGCGCGGCGACACCCTGGGCGGCAGCGCGGTGGTCTCGGCGACCGGGGTTGTTGCCGGCCTTGGCAGCTACGCCCAATGGGACCGCAAGCTCGACGGCCTGATCGCCCAGGCCCTCTGCAGCATCCCCTCGGTCAAGGGGGTGGAGATCGGCGCCGCGGCGCTCGCCGCCCAATCGCCCGGCTCCGCGGTCCACGACTCGCCCCGCTACGTCGCCGGCGAGGGGTTCCGCCATCTCACCAACCGCCAGGGCGGGCTGACCGGGGGGGTCACCGACGGCGAGCCGGTGTGGGCCACGGTCCACTTCAAGCCGATCTCGACCCTGCTCTCGCCGCTGCGCTCGGTGGACGCGCGGAGCGGCGAGGAGGTCAACGCCCACTACGAGCGGAGCGACATCTGCGTGGTCCCGGCCGGCGCGGTCGTCGCCGAGGCGATGCTGGGCTGGGTGATCGCCGCCGCCATGGCGGAGAAGCTGGGCGGTGATTCGATCGCCGAGATGGGCCGCAACCTGGCCGCCTACCGGCGCAGCACCAGGCGGCTCCGGTGACCGGCGCGGCGGGAGCGCGGCCGATCGCGCTGGTCGGTCTTCCCGGGAGCGGCAAGACCACTCTCGGGCGGCGGCTCGCCCACCGCCTCGGCTGGGAGCTGCGCGACACCGACCTGGAGATCGAGCGCCGGACCGGCCGCAGCCCGGCCCAGATCCTCGACGTCGACGGGGAGGACGCCTTCCGGCGGGTGGAGCTGTCCACCCTGACCGAGCTGCTCGACGGCTCCCGCCCGGTGGTGGTCGCCTGTGGCGGAGGCCTCTTCGCGGAGCCCGGCGCCCGCCGGATGCTGCTCGAGACCGCCTGGGTGGTGGCCCTGGACGCGCCCGACTCCACCCTGCTGGAGCGGATCGGCGCCGCGGCCGACCGCCCCCTGCTCCGTGGCGACGTGGCCGCGCGGCTCGCCGAGCTGCGCCGGCGCCGGGACCGGGCGCACGCCGAGGCCCACCTGCGCATCGACACCGCCGCCACCTCCGCGGAGGTGGCCGAGGCCGCCATCCGCGCCCTCGCGGGTGCCGTGGCGGTGGCCACCGGCACCACCTCCGCCTACCCCGTGGTGGTGGGCGAGGGCGCCGCCGACCACCTGGAGGCGCACCTGCCGGCCGGCTGCCGCCGGGTGGCGGTGGTCACCGACCGGAGCGTCGAGACGCTGGCCCGCCGCCTCGCCCGGCGCATCCTCGGCTCGGACCGCGAGGCGACGGTGATCAGCCTGCCCGCCGGGGAGCCGGTCAAGAGCTGGGCGGCCACCGGCCGTCTGCTCGAGCGCCTGGCCGGGCTGGAGTTGGGACGCCGGGACGCCCTGGTGGCGGTGGGGGGCGGCTCGATCGGCGACATGGCGGGGTTCGCGGCCGCCACCTACTGCCGCGGCATCGCCTGGGTGGTCGTGCCCACCACCCTGCTGGCCATGGTCGACAGCTCGATCGGGGGCAAGACCGGCGTCAACCTGAGGGCCGCCAAGAACCTGGCGGGTGCTTTCTGGCAGCCGCGGGCGGTGCTCGCGGACTCGAGCGTCCTCGACACCCTGCCGGCGCGCGAGCTCGCCTCCGGGCTGGGCGAGGTCGCCAAGTACGCGATGATCGCCGAGGGCGAGCTCCCCGCGCTGCTCGAGCACGGCCTGGAGCGCGCCCGCCAGGGCGACGTCCGCACCCTGACCGCGATCATCGGGCGCTGCGCGTCCATCAAGGCGGAGGTGGTCGGGCGCGACCCGCGCGAGGGCGGGCTGCGCGCCGTGCTCAACTACGGCCACACCGTGGCCCACGCCATCGAGGCGGCGGCCGGCTACGGGACCGTGACCCACGGGGAGGCGGTGGCGGTGGGGATGCGCGTCGCCGGCCGCATCTCGGTCGCGTCAGCCGGGCTGCCGCGCGCCGACCTCGAGTGGCAGGACCGGATCCTCGATCGCATCGGCCTGCAGCCGCTTCCGCCGGTGGAGCCGGCCGCGGTGCTGAGCCGCCTCGGTCACGACAAGAAGGCGGTCGGCGGCGAGCTCCGCTGGGTCCTGCTCTCCCGGCGCGGAGAGCCGATCCTGGACCAGCGCGTCCCTGACGGCCTGGTCCGCGAGACTCTCGAGGAGGTGCTGCTGACGTCATGACCCGGGTGCTCGTTCTCAACGGTCCCAACCTGGCGAGCCTCGGCCGCCGCGAGCCGGAGATCTACGGGGGCCGCAGCCTGGCCGAGATCGAAGCCGATCTCCGCGAGCGGTCGGTGGCCCTCGGCGTCGACCTCCGCGTCGAGCAGCGCAACGGTGAGGGTGACCTGATCGACCTCATCGAGGCCGAGACCGGCCGGTCCGACGCCGTGGTGATCAACCCGGGCGCCTTCAGCCACACCAGCGTGGCCCTCCTGGACGCGCTGCGGGCCTATCCGGGGGTGGTCGTCGAGGTCCACCTGAGCAACACCTTCCGGCGGGAGACGTACCGCCGGGTGATGCTGACCGCCGAGGCCGCCGACGCGGTGATCCTGGGGCTCGGAGCCTCCGGTTATGCGATCGCCCTCGAGGCGGCGACCCGGATGGTGCGCGAGAGGGGAGAATTGCCCCGATGATCAACGCAGGAGACCTCCGACCTGGAGCCACGGTCGAGCGGGGCGGGCAGCTGCTCCAGGTCCTCGACTTCGCCCACATCAAGCTCGGCCGCGGCACCGCGGTGGTCCGCACCAAGCTCAAGAACCTGACCACCGGAGCCGTCACCGAGGAGACCTTCCGGCCCGAGGAGAAGTTCGGCCGGGCCCGGATCGAGCGCAGCGAGGCGCAGTACCTCTACCGCGACGGCGACGCCTTCGTGGTGATGGACACCCAGACCTACGATCAGACCCCGCTCAGCGCCGAGCAGATCGGCGACGGGGTGCGCTGGCTCAAGGAGAACGACACCCTGACCCTGCTCACCCACGACGACCGCATCCTCGGCGTGGAGCTGCCGATCGCGGTCGAGCTGGAGGTGATCGAAACCGATCCGGGCTTCCGCGGCGACACCGCCAACGCCGGGACCAAGCCGGCCACCGTCGAGACGGGTGCGACCGTCGACGTGCCGCTCTTCGTCAACCCCGGCGACCGGATCCGGATCGACACCCGGAACGGGCGCTACCTGGAACGGGCGTGATGGACGGATCGGTCGAACCCGCGCCCGACGGGGGCCATGCCGGGGCCCGCCGGCCGCTCGGCGTCACCCGGGTCACCAACGAGGTGGTGGCCTGGATCGCGGTCCTCACCGCGCTCCAGGTGCCCGGCGTCCACGCCATGTACCAGGCCGCCGGGCAGTCGCTGGAGCGGATCCTGCGGCGCTCCCACGCCCATCGCGGCGCCCGGGTGGAGCTCCGCGGCGGCACCACCCTGGACGTCGACCTCTGGGTCGTGATGCTCGCCGGCAACTCGGTCCCCAAGGTGGGAGCCGAGGTGCAGCAGCGGGTCGCCGACGCCGTCGAGCGGATGCTCGGCCTCGAGGTCGGCAACATCAACGTCCACGTCAGCGAGGTGGTCTTCGCCCCATGAGCCGTCCCGCGGGGAGACGGCGGCGGGGACGCGAGCTCGCCCTGCGGGTCCTCTTCGAGCTGGAGGGGACCGCCAAGGACCCGCGCTCGACGCTCGCCTACCAGGCCACCGAGATGGGTGTGCCCGCCGACGCGGTCGCCTTCGCGGGGAGACTGGTGGAGGGGACGCTCGAGCATGTGGCCCGGATCGACACCGCCATCGGCGAGGCGAGCGACAACTGGGACCTCGTCGACTTCGGCAAGGTGGAGCGGGCGGTGCTCCGGCTGGGCACCTTCGAGGTGCTGTTCGAGCCCGGGACGCCGATCGCGGTGAGCATCGACGAGTCCCTGGAGCTGACCCGGGTCTACGCCGGCGACGAGGCGGTGCCGCTCGTCAACGGCGTGCTCGGCCGGATCGCCCGCGAGCGGGTGTGACCTGGATCGGTGGGTAGCGCGAAGCAGACCGCCTGCCAGGCGAGATCAGCCCCAGGCGCCGACGAGCACCGCAGGGAGTGCACCCGGAGGGTGCATGACCGAAGGAGCGCAGGAGGCAACGCCGGAATGGTCCGGCTGGTGGGATGAGATGCGAGTGGCTACTCACCGATCCAGGTCTGGGCGCCGGGGCGGCGGGGTTTTGAGCGATCATATGTTCGCCCCATGAACCGCCCACCCTCTCCCCGGCGCGACCCGCTGAGCGCGGCATCGCAGGCGGTCCGCCGATGAGCCTGCGCCGGGCGCTGACCGTGGCCGAGCTGACCGCGCTCATCCGCGGCGTCATCTCGCGCAGCCCTGACCTGGAGGACGTCCTGGTCGAGGGTGAGATCAGCAACATCTCGATGCCCGCCTCCGGGCATCTCTACTTCACGCTCAAGGACGCCGGCGCCTCGCTGAGCTGCGTGATCTGGCGGTCGCAGCGGGCCGAGATCCCCTTCCGGCCCGACAACGGGATGACCGTCATCGTCCACGGCCGGATCGAGGTCTACGACGCCCAGGGGCGCTACCAGCTCTACGCGGACCGCATGGAACCCTCGGGGATCGGGGCCCTGGCCCTGGCGGTGGAGCAGCGCCGTCGGGCGCTCGCGGCCGAGGGCCTCTTCGACGAGGCCCGCAAGCGGCCGCTGCCCCTGCTGCCCCGAAGGGTGGTGGTGGTGACCTCGCGCAGCGGGGCGGCGCTCCGCGATGTGCTGACGGTGATGCGGCGGCGCGCCCCCAGCGTGGACCTGGTGCTCTCCCCCGCGACCGTGCAGGGCGACGGTGCGGTGGAGACCGTGGTCCTGGCCCTGGAGCGGGCTCAGGGGGTGCGCGGGGCGGAGGTGGTGCTGCTGGTCCGCGGCGGCGGTTCGCTCGAGGACCTGATGGCGTTCAACGACGAGCGGCTGGCGCGGGCCATCCGGGGGGGCCGGCTGCCCGTGGTATCCGGGGTCGGCCACGAGACCGACACCACCATCGCCGACCTCGCCGCCGACCGGCGCGCGCCGACCCCCTCCGCGGCCGCCGAGCTGGTGGTCCCCGACTGCCGCCGCCTGGCCGCCGAGCTCGGGGTCCGGCGAGCCCACCTCGGCGCGGCGGCGCGCCAGGAGATCGGGGTCAAGCGTGGCTCCCTCGAGCGCCAGCGCCTGCGCCTCGAGAACGCCTCGCCGATCCGCCGGCTGCCCAGCCACCGCCAGGAGCTGGACCTGCGCGCCGAGCGGCTGCGGTCCGGACTGCTGGCGGCCCTCACCGCCAAGCGCCGCCGCCTCGACGCCGCGATCACCCAGCTCCGGGTCGCCTCGCCGCGCCAGCGAGTGGCGGTCGAGCGCCAGCGGCTCGACGGCGATGTGCGGCGGCTCTCGCGCCTGGTCGCGGCAGCCCTGGCCCAGCGCCGCCAGCAGGTGGGAGCCCGCCGCGATCAGCTCGAGGCGCTGTCGCCGCTGAGGGTGCTGGAGCGCGGCTATTCGATCACCATGGACGGCGCGAGCGGAGCGGTGCTCACCGACTCGGGCACGGTCAGACCCGGCGGCCGGCTGCGCACCCGGTTGGCGCGGGGCGTGGTGGTCAGCACCGTCGACGCCCAGGGCTCGACAGACGCCGACGAACGGATGTACGATACCGGCCACGACACTGCGGAGAGACGATGAGAGGCGACGACAGCGCGGCTCCCGCCGGAACGGGGACGGGGAGCGACGACATCGACAGCCTGAGCTACGAGCGCGCGCTCGCCGAGCTGGACCAGATCATCGAGCGGCTGGAGAGGGGAGCCGTGGCCCTCGACGAGGCGATCGCCGCCTACGAGCGTGGCGCCCGGCTGGCCCAGCACTGCGGCGGCCTGCTCGACCGCACCGAGCAGAAGATCAGCCAGCTGGTGGTCGGAGCCGGCGGGCGCGTCGCCGAGAAGCCTCTGGAGCCCGGGCGTGAGACCGCCGACCTGCCCGTCGCCCCTCCCGGGGCGCCGCTGGTCCCGGTCCCGGGGCACCTGCGCGAGCTGGACATCGACCCCGACGAGATCCCCTTCTGATGGCGTCGCCCATCTCCGTCCGGCTCGGCGTCGGCTCCGCTGCTCGGAGGGTCACGCACGTCAGTGCGCTCCCTTCCTCCTCTGCTCGCCTCCTTGATCCGAACGGTCTGGGCGCCGCCACCCGGGGCCTGCGGCCATGGCGGTGACGTTGCAGCGGCTCGATCTCGCGCTGGTGGAGCGCGGTGTCGCCACCACGCGGGAGCGTGCCCAGGCCATGGTGGCGGCGGGGATGGTGGAGGTCGACGGCCGCAGGGCCCGCAGCGCCGCCCAGCGGGTGGGGGAGGCCGCCGTGGTGCGCACGCTCGGCGAGGGGAGCCCCTGGGCGAGCCGGGGCGGCGAGAAGCTCGCCGCCGCCCTGGACGCCTTCGTCGTCGACTGCCGGGGCCGGACCTGCCTCGACGCGGGCGCCTCCACCGGGGGTTTCACCGATGTGCTGCTGGCGCGGGGGGTAGCGCGGGTCTACGCAGTCGACGTCGGGCACGGCCAGCTCCTGCCCCGGCTGGCCGAGGATGAGCGGGTGGTGATCCTCGACCGGACCAACCTCCGCCATCTGGAGTCCGTCCCCGGCGAGCCGCCGAGCCTGGTGACCCTCGATCTCTCGTTCATCTCCCTCCGCCTGGTGATGCCGGCGGTCGCTCGGGTCGCCCCCGGGGCCGAGGTCGTCGCCCTCTTCAAGCCCCAGTTCGAGCTGGGACGGGAGGCGGTGCCCCGGGGCGGCATCGTCCGCGACGCGGCCGCCACGGCGGCGGGGGTGGCCTCGTTCATGGCGTGGTGCGCCGCCGAGCTGGGCACCACGGCGCTCGGGGAGCCATATCCGGCTCCGATCCGGGGAACAAAGGGGAACCAGGAGATCCTGCTCCACCTCCGGCTTCCCGAACGGGCCGAGCCCGGGGAGCGGCTGGCGCCATGATCACCGGCGCCATGACCAGAGGAGCCATCGGCTTCCTGCTCCACCCGGCGGAGAGCGCCGGCGTGGTCGCCCCCGCGATGGAGGTGGCGGAGCGCCGCGGCTTCCGCACCTGGACCACCATCGTCCGGCCCGTCGAGGACGTCGCCGAGCACGCCCACGGGACCGAGCTGCTGGTCACGGTGGGGGGCGACGGCACCTTCCTCTTCGGCGCGCGTCTCGCCGCCCCCCGGGCGATCCCGGTGCTCGGGGTCAACCGGGGCCGGCTCGGGTTCCTCACCGACATGGAGCTGGAGCAGCTGCCGGCGGCGATCGACGCCTTCGCCGACGGGCGGACGGTGCGGCAGCGCCGCGGCATGCTGAGCGCGCGGATCGAGCGCCGGGACGGCGACGAGCCGGCGGAGGGTGACGCGCCCGGCCCCCTGGTGGCCCTCAACGACGTCGCCATCCGCTCTCCCGAGGTCTCCCTCCTCCGGCTCCGGGTCGACGCCGACCAGGAGCTCCTCGGCGAGTTCGACGCCGACGGGGTGGTGATCGCCTCCGCCACCGGGTCGACCGGCTACGCCCTGAGCGCCGGCGGGCCGCCGATCGACCCCCGGGTGCGCGCGATCACGGTGGTGCCGCTCGCTCCCCATGCGGTGATCACCCGGCCGATCGTGCTGCCCGAGACGACGGTCGTCGAGGTCGCCGTCCTGCACGGGCGCGCCTTCGTGGCCGCCGACGGCCAGCACCAGGCCCGCCTGGCGGCGGGGGGCCGAGTGTGCATCAGCCCGGGTCCCGAGCTCACCGTGATCCACTGCATCGACTCCCCCTCCTTCCTCCGCCAGCTGCGGGACAAGGTGCATTTCGGGCTTCCGCTCAAGCCCCCGGACCGGGACCAGGCCCTCCAGGAGCAGCCGTGAGCCGGCTGCTCGAGCTCCGGCTGCGCAACTTCGCCCTGGTCCGGGACGCGCGCCTGGACTGCGAGGCGGGCTTCGGCGCGCTGAGCGGCGAGACCGGCGCCGGGAAGTCGCTCTGCATCGCGGCCGTGCGCTGGGCCCTCGGAGGCCGTGCCGAGGGGGAGGCGGTGGGGGAGGGGACCTCGGTCCGCGCCGTCTTCGAGCCGAGCCCCGAGAGTGCGGTCCTGCTCGCCGGCCTCGGCATCCCCGTCGACGAGCTGGTCACCCTCACCCGCGACGCGGGGAGCGCGGGTCGCTCCACCTGCCGGGTCAACGGCGCCCTCGTCTCCCAGGCGACCCTGCGCGATCTGGGCGAGGGGCTCGCCGACGTCACCGCCCAGGGAGCCAGCCACCGGATGCTGCAGCGAAGCTGGCAGCGCAGGGTCCTCGACGACTCGGGCGGCGGCGCGGTGGCCGAGGCCCGGGGCCTCATGGCTGGCGCCCACCGGCGCTGGCGAGGGGCGGAGGCACTGCTCGCGGATGCCCGCCTGGCCAGCCGCCGGACTGCCGCCGAGCTCGCCGAGGCGGAGGCGACGATCGCCGAGCTGGAACCGCTGCGCCTCCGCGAGGGGGAGGAGGACGACCTCGGCGCGGAGCGCCTCCGGCTCCGGCATGCCACCGGCATCGCCCGGGCCGCGACCCTGCTCGGCGAGGCCGCGAGCGGCGACGAGGCCGGCGCCGCCGACGTCCTCGAGCACGCGCTCGCCGAGGTGGCTGCCCTGAGCGGGGTCGACGCCGGTCTGGCGGACCTGGGCGGGGAGGCGGCTGCGCTGACCGCCGCGCTCCGCGACCTCGGGGTCTCCGCGCGGCGCCTGACCGACCGCATCGAGGTCGATCCGGCGCGGCTGGAGGCAGTGGAGGAGCGGCTCGACACCCTGGCGCGGGTCCGCCGTCGCCACGGCTCGATCCGGGCCGCTCTCTCGGCCCTGGAGGGGGCGAGGCGGATCTGCGACGCGGCCCGCGGGGGGCACGACCTGGTCGCGCTGGAGGCCGAGGCCCGGTCCGCGCAGGGCGCCGCCGCCGCCGCCGCGGGCCGGCTGAGCGCCGCCCGCCGGGACGCCGCCCGCTCGCTGGAGCGTGCCGTGGAGCGCCATCTGGCGGTGCTGGAGCTCCCCGAGGCGCGCTTCCGGGTGACCCTGGGCGTGACCGCCGACGCCGACGGTGTGGACCTGGGGGACGGACCAGTGCGCTGCGACGCCGACGGCGTCGACCAGGTGGAGATGCGCCTGGCCGCCAACCGGGGTGGGGTCCCCCTCCCCCTCGACGACGGTCCCTCCGGGGGCGAGCTCAGCCGCCTGGCGCTCGCCCTGGCCGCCGCCGGGGGAGGCGCCGGCCAGCCGCTCCTGGTTCTCGACGAGGTGGACACGGGCGTCGGCGGCGAGACGGCGGCGCGGGTCGGGGACCTGCTGGCGGAGATCGGTCGCGGCCGGCAGGTCCTGGCGGTCACCCACCGTCCCGAGATCGCCGCGCGCGCCGGCTGGCACCTGCTCGTCTCCCGCACCGGAAGGGGCGCGGCGGTGGAGAGCGGGGTGCGCCGCGTCGAGGGTGAGGAGCGGGTCGCCGAGGTCGCCCGGATGATGTCGGGCCGCACCACGGCGGCCGCGCTGATGCGCGCCGCGGAGCTGCTCCGGGAGGGCGAGGCGACCGGGGGCCGCCGACAGAGCGCCGGCTGACCTGGGTCGGTGGGTGGCGCGCAGCAGACCGCCGGTCAGGCGGGTTCAGCCCCAGGCGCCGGCCGCGCCCGGGGCGACCGGCACGGCTACCTCGTACCATGGGCCGCCATGAGCGAGAGCGCGACCGTGCTGGGCCGGGGCGGGTCACCCCGCAGGTTCCCGGTCGAGGTGGGGGAGTTCAGCGGATCGCTCGAGGAGCTCGTCCTGGCCGCCCAGCGCGGCGACCTGGACCTCCGCGAGCTCCCGGTTGCCGAGGTGACCACCCAGGTCAGCCGCCAGCTCACCGGGACCGACCTGGGCGGCGACCTCCGCGACGCCGCCGAGGCCCTCGGGCTGCTCGCGCGCCTGCTGTCACTGAAGGCGACGCGGGTGACCGAGGTCGACGTCGAGCCCGAGGAGGAGGCGCCGCCGGAGACCGACGCGGGGCGCCGGCTGGCCGAGTACCGGCTCTTCCGGGCGGCCATGGAGGCGCTCCTCCTGGAGCCCGCCGAGACCGGCGAGCGCAGCTTCCTCGGCCTGGTCGCGCCCGAGGTCCTCCCCCTCGAGCGGCTGCGCATCCCCCCCGACCGGTTGGCGGCGGCCTTCCGCCAGGTGCTCGAGCGGCTCCAGGACGCCGGACCGCTGCCGGTGGGGATGGTGACCTTCTCGGTGGAGGAGAAGGTCACGTGGCTCAGGGGACTGCTCGCCCGGGGGCCGCTGGAGTTCGAGGGGATCTTCGCCGAGGTGTCGACCCGATTGGAGGCGGTGGCCTGCTTCCTGGCCCTGCTCGAGCTGATCAAGCGCGGCCAGGCGGTGGTGGACCAGCCCGAGACCTTCGGTCCGATCCGGGTGCGAGCGAGTGACTGAGGACGAGGCGTCGCCCGGCTCCACTCCCGATGAGGAGCTGCCCCTCGAGTTGCCGGGTTCCGACCAGGAGCCGCACCTCGGGGGGCTGGGGCTCGGCGGAGCCGGCACCGGTGAGGGCTGGGACCAGGCGGAGGTCGAGGACGAGGGCGACGAGGAGGAGGACTTTCAGCTCGAGCTCGACGAGATCGGCCGCCCGCGGGTGCCGGAGTGGGTTGCCGGCAGCGAGCCCGAGGACCTGGCCCTCGCGCTCGAGTCGGTCTGCTTCGTGCTCAACCGCCCGGTCAGCCTGGGGGAGCTCTCCGGGATCCTGGGGCAGTCCCCTCAGAGTGTGGAGCGGGCCGCCCAGGCGCTGGCGGACCAGCTCGGTGGCCGCGGCCTGATGCTCCAGCACCACCGCGACCAGGTCCAGCTCGTCACCCGCCCCCAGACCGCCTGGGCCGTGCAGCGCGCTCTCAACCCGGAGAAGCCAGCCCGGCTCAGCCGGCCCGCGCTGGAGACGCTCGCCATCGTCGCCTACCGTCAGCCGGTCACCCGGGCGCTCATCGAGTCGATCCGCGGGGTGAACTGCGAGGCGGTGCTCGAGAGCCTGGAGCGGAGGGGGCTGATCGCCGAGATCGGCCGCGCGGCCACCCCCGGGCAGCCCCGACTCTTCGGAACCACCCTCCGCTTCCTGCAGCTGGTCGGGCTGGAGCGGATCGACCAGCTCCCGCCCCTTCCCGGTGAGACCGCGCTTCCCGAGGAGCAGGAGCGGGCGTGGTCGGCCGCCCTGGCGGGCGCCGCCGGTGACGAACCGCCGGCATCGAGCTCGGGCTGATGCCCGCCACCGCAGAGCGGCTCAACCGCTATCTGGCCCGCCGCGGGGTGGCATCCCGCCGCGGGGCCGACCTGCTGATCGACGCCGGTCGGGTCACCGTCAACGGTGCCCGCGCCGTCGTCGGCACCGCCGTCAACCCGAATCGCGACCGGATCGCCGTTGACGGCCGCCCCGTCGCGGGCCCGCGCCGATCGGTGACCCTGATGCTCAACAAGCCGCCGGGGGTGATCTGCACGGTTCGGGATCCGCACCGCCGGCCGACGGTCATGGACCTGGTCCCCGACCCGGCCCCGGGCATGGTGCCGGTCGGCCGCCTGGACGCCGACAGCCGTGGGCTCCTGCTGCTCAGCACCGATGGGGACCTGGCCCACCGGCTCACCCATCCCCGCCACGGGGTGACCAAGCGCTACCGGCTGGTGCTGGGGCGGGGGCTCACCGCGCCGGACATCCGCCGTCTGCTCGAGGGGATCGAGCTGGAGGACGGCCTCGCCCGGCCGCAGAGCATCCGGAGGGTGAGCGCGTCGCGGGATGACCTGATCGAGGTCACCATCGCCGAGGGCCGCAAGCGAGAGCTCCGCCGGCTCTGCGCGGCCATCGATGCGCCGGTCGTGGACCTGGTCAGGACCGGCCTCGGTCCGCTCCGGCTCGGACGGCTGGGGGAGGGCCGGTCTCGCCCCCTCACCCCCGCCGAGTTGAACGGGCTCTACGCGAGCGTGGGGCTGACCCCTCCATGAGCGCACCGGTGGTCACCGTCGACGGGCCGGCCGGGAGCGGCAAGACCACGCTCGGGCGCCGCCTCGCCCTCGCGCTGGGGCTGGCCTTCATCGACACCGGCCTCTTCTATCGCGCCGTCACGGTGGCGGTGGTGCGTGCCGGGCTCACAGCCGGCGACCGCGCCCAGATCATCGAGGTGGCGCGGGCCGCCCTCATCGAGGTCAACACTGCGCCCGGCGACGAATCCTGGGAGGTGCGGGTCAACGGCGTGGATCCCGCCGCCGAGATCCGCGATCCGCGCCACGCCGCCCTGCTCACCACCGTCAGCCAGCTCCCCGAGGTGCGCCGCCACCTGCTCGCCCTGCAGCGCGCCCCCGCGGCCGGCGGTGCGGTGGCGGTGGGGCGGGACTGCGGCACGGTGGTGTTCCCCGGGGCGGCGGTCAAGCTCTACCTCCAGGCGAGCGAGGACCTCCGGGCCGCGCGCCGCGCCGCCCAGCTCGCCGGCCAGGGCGCGGCGGTGGACCCGGAGGTGCTGAGGTCCGAGATCTCCGGACGGGACCGCGGCGACGCCCCGGCGATGGCGGCGGCGCCCGACGCGGTGGTCATCGACACCGGCACCGGGGGCATCGATCAGATGGTCGCGCTGGCGCTCGAGCTCTGCGCCGCGGCCGGCATCGACGTCCCGGAGCGGCTGTCGTGAGCCGCACCCACACCTCGCCCTCGGGGCCCGACCTCAACTACCGATGGATGACCGCGGTGATGCGGTTGCTCTGCGCCGCGATCCTGGACGGCGAGATGGATGTCACCGGCGCCGAGAACGTCCCGCGCCACGGCGGCCTGCTGGTGGTGAGCAACCACGTCGGCACCATCGATCCGCCGTTCACCGGCGCCCAGCTTCCTCGCCGCGACCTCTTCTTCATGGCCAAGAGCGACTACTTCCGCAGCCCCGTCGGGCGCTTCTTCATCGTCGGGTACCACGCCTTCCCGGTGGTCAGGGGCACGCCCGACCGAGCCGCTCTGCGGCAGGCCCTCGGCCTGCTCCACCAGGGGCACGCCGTCCTCGTCTACCCGGAGGGGCATCGCAGCCCGGACGGCCGGCTCCAGCGTCCCCATCCGGGTGCCGGATTCCTGGCCCGTACCGCGGGGGTCCCGGTGCTCCCGGTGGGCCTCTGGGGCACCGAGCAGGCTCTCCCGCTGGGCTCGCGGCGGCCCCGTCGCGTGCCGGTGCACCTCCGCTTCGGCCGGCCCGCCCCGCTCCCGGCGGAGGATCCGGCCGGCCCCCGCGCCTCCCACCAAGAGATCGCCGACCTGCTGATGCAGCGGATCGCCGAGGTCCTCCCCGCCTCCCGGCGGGGGATCTTCGACGGCACCATCGACTACCGCTCAGTGCCCCCACCGGCGGCATGATGACCCCCGAGCTCGTGGCGTTCGACCTCGAGACCACCGGCCTCTCGGCCAAGACCGAGCGCGTCATCGAGGTCGGGGCGGTCCGGTTCGGTCTCAACGGGCGCACCGTCGGCGAGCTGCAGCTCTTCGCCGACCCGGGCATCCCGGTGCCCCTCGGGGTCCAGCGGCTGACCGGGATCAGCTCTGCGGACCTGGCCGGTCAACCCAGCCCGGTGGAGGCGGTGGCTCAGCTGGCCGGCTTCTGCGAGGGCGCCGAGCTGGTCGGGCACGGCTCGGCGTTCGACCTCGCCTTCTGCTCGCAGCTCGTCCCCGCCAGCTTCGGGCGGCGCGAGGCGTTCGACACCCTCGAGCTGGCCCGCATCCTGCTCCCGGTCGCCGCCAGCCACAATCTCGGGGCCCTGGCCCGTCTGCTGGGCCTCCGCCATGAGCGCCCCCATCGGGCCCTCAGCGACGCCCAGGCGACCGCCGCCCTCTTCGGCTGGCTGCTGGAGGAGGCGGCCGCCCTGCGAGCGCCGACCTTCGCGGAGATGCACCGGGTCGCCGACCAGGCCGCGACCCCGCTGGCCCGCTTCTTCGACCTCGCCGCGGCCGGGCGGGTGTCGACCTCCTTCGCGCCTGCGACCCCGGGCGCCGCCACCCACCCGGCCGGGGGAGAGGGCACAACGGAGACCGCAGCGGGCGCAACCGAGGCGGCGGCGGGTGCGACCGCGGCCGCAACGGCAGTGTCGGAGGGTGGCGACCCCTCCGATGCCGAACGCGCATCGCTCCTCTCCGGATCCCTGGCGGAGGCGGCGGTCCGGCTGGTCGGGCCGGGTGGGCGCCTCGCCGAGCGTCCCGGCTACGAGTACCGGGAGGCCCAGGAGCAGATGGCGCGGGCCGTGGCCCAGAGCCTGGACCGGGGCGGACGCCTCCTGGTCGAGGCGGGCACGGGGGTGGGCAAGACCCTCGCCTACCTGGCGCCGCTCGCGCTCTGGGCCGAGCGGGGCGGCGGTCGCGCCGTGGTCGCCACCCACACCATCACCCTCCAGGAGCAGCTCGTCCAGCGGGACCTCCCGGCGCTCCAGGCCAACCTGCCCCGCCCCCTGGGCGGGGCGATGCTCAAGGGCCGCAGCCACTACATCAGCCTGCGCCGGTTCCAGCGCCATCTCCGCCGGGGTGACCTCGGTCCGCGCGGGCCCGACCTCGAGGTCATCCGCTTCAAGCTGAAGCTGCTCCGCTGGCTCGACCTCACCCATACCGGCGATCGGGCGGAGCTGCACCTGGGCAGCACCGAGCGGGACCTCTGGCGGGCGGTGGAGTCGACCTCGGACGACTGCCTGGGGAGCGTCTGCGCCAACTGGCGGAGCGGCGCCTGCCACCTGGTCAGCGCCCGCCGGCTGGCTGCCACCGCCGAGCTGGTGGTGACCAACCACGCCCTGCTCCTGAGCGACGAGCCCGCCGAGGGGCGCCTGCTCGGGGACTACGGCGCCCTGGTCGTCGACGAGGCCCACCACCTCGAGGAGTCGGCGACCCAGGCGCGCGGCCACCGGCTGCGCGCCGCCGACGTCGTCCGGCCGATCGATCGCCTTCCCGGGATCGCCGACCCGAGCCTCGCCGCCGCGCTCGACGCCTGCCGCGACGCCGCCAACGGGCTCTTCGGGGAGACCAAGGGGCTGCTGGCGGAGCGCCTCGGCGGGGGAGGGGGTGCCCCGACCGGCAGCCTGAGCGTCACCGACGATCTGCTCGCCGAACCCCGGCTGCAGCCCCTGGTGCGCAACGCCCACCACGCCGTCGCCGTGCTCGGTCGCGCCGCCGAGGCCCTCCGCGCCGCCGGGCCGGCCTCCTTCGAGGCCGACCTGCTCCCCCAGCCGGAGCGGAGTGAGGAGGAGCTCGCCCTGGTGGCCTCGGCCCTGGAGGGAGCGGCGGCCGCCGTCGACGAGGTGCTCCTCCACCGGCGGGAGGGCCACGTCGCCTGGCTGGAGCTGCGCGCCGAGCAGGCCGAGCTGCGCGACGCGCCGGTGGCCGCGGGCGCCGAGCTCGGCGCCGGGATCCTGGATGCGGCCCGGACGGTGGTGCTGACCTCGGCGACCCTGGCCATCGCCGGGGATTTCGGGTTCATCCGGGAGCGGCTCGGGTTGGGGGGCCGCACCGAGGAGCTGGCGCTCGCGTCGCCCTTCGACTACCTCAGCCAGGCGCTCTGCGTCCTGGTCACCGACATCCCGCCGTACGACGCCCCCGAGTACGAGCAGGCGCTGGCCTCCATCACCGCCGAGATCGCCAGGAGGCTGGGAGGCCGGACCCTCGGCCTGTTCACCGGCTACGGGGCGCTGCGCCGCATCCGCGACCTGGCCGGCCGGCGCCTCGCGGGCAGCCAGATCTCCGTGCTCGGCCAGGGGTTGGACGGCACCCGCCGCCAGCTGCTGACCTCGTTCGTGGAGAACCCGCGCACCCTCCTGCTCGGGACCGGCACCTTCTGGGAGGGGATCGACGTCCCCGGCGACGCCCTCCAATGCGTGCTGATCGCCAAGCTGCCCTTCGCAGTGCCCACCGACCCCCTGGTCCGCGCGCGCACCGCCGGGCTGCACGATCCCTTCGGGGAGTACGTGCTCCCCGAGGCGGTGATCCGGCTGCGCCAGGGTTTCGGCCGCCTGATCCGCTCGGGCACCGACCGGGGGGTCGTCGTCATCGCCGACTCGCGGCTCCAGAGCCGCGACTACGCGCGACGCTTCCTGGAGGCGCTGCCGCCGGCCGCGGTGGCGCGCGAGCCGGTGTCGGCGGTCGCCGCCCGGGTCGCGGGATTCGTTGGCGGCAGCGCGGATGGCGGAGAATCCACCCCATGGTGACCACTGCCGAGTCCGCCGCCGGGGCGTCGGGCATCCTCCCCGAGCCGGCGGCGGAGCCGGGCGCGGCCCCCGAGGGGCCGCGCACCGCCATCGTGGTCGCGCTGGCCCAGCTGGCCCCGCGGCTGGGCGACCTCCGAGCCAACCTCGCCCGTCACCTGGAGCTGCTCGGCGAGGCCGCCGGCCAGGGTGCCGACCTGGTGGTGTTCCCCGAGCTCTCGCTCACCGGGTACTTCCTCAAGGACCTGGTCACCGACAGCGCCGTGCGCCTGGACGGCCCCGAGCTGGCCGCGCTCGCCGACGCCTCGCGCGACGTCGACGCGGTGGTGGGCTGCATCGTGGAGAGCGACGACCACCGCTTTCACAACGCGGCCGTCTACCTCGCCGGCGGCGCCATCGTCCATGTCCACCGCAAGGTGTACCTGCCCACCTACGGGCTCTTCGACGAGGCCCGCGACCTGGCGGCGGGGAGCCGCTTCCGGGCCTTCGAGGCGCCGCTCAGGTCAGCCGCGCCGTCCCGCCCGTGGCGGGTCGGGATCCTGATCTGCGAGGACCTCTGGCACCCGAGCTCCGCCTACCTGCTGGCCCGCGACGGCGTGGACCTGATCGTCTGCCCGTCGGCCTCACCGGGTCGGGGAGTGGGGAGCGGTTCGGCGCTGGGCACGGCGCAGAGCTACGACGTGATCACCCGCACCTATGCCCAGCTCTTCACCACCTACCTTGCCTATTGCAATCGGGTCGGCTACGAGGACGGCGTGAACTTCTGGGGCGGGTCACGCGTGGTCGACCCCGAGGGTCACCTGGACGGGGAGCCCGCCGGGCGCGAGGAGGCGATGCCGCTCCACCGCCTGGATCTCGGGGCCCTCCGCCGCGCCCGGATCGCCAACCCCATGCTGCGCGACGAGCGCCACGACATCGTCGACGCCGAGGCCCACCGGCTGCGCCGCCGCGACCGTGACTGAGACGTCGGCGCGCCCGGACGGGACCGCCTCGCCGGCGGCCCTCGAGGTGGACGCACCCCTGGTGACCGAGATCCTCACCGGCTTCGTCCGCGAGGAGGTGCGCAAGGTCGGTTTCGAGCGGGGCGTGGTCGGTCTCTCCGGAGGGATCGACTCCGCGCTCACCCTGGCTCTCGTGTGCCGCGCCCTGGGCCCCGAGAACGCGATCCCGGTGATCATGCCGTACCGGGCCAGCAGCCCCGCCTCGGAGCGCGACGCGCGACTGGTCGCCGCCCAGCTCGGGGCCACCCCCCTGGTGGTGGACATCTCCCCCCAGATCGACGCCTATTTCGCGGCCAGCCCCGACACCGATCGAAACCGGCGCGGCAACAAGATGGCCCGCGAGCGGATGTCGATCCTCTACGACATCTCCCTGGCCCGCGGCGCCCTGGTGGTCGGCACCTCCAACAAGACCGAGCTCCTGCTCGGCTACGGCACCATCCACGGTGACATGGCCCACGCTCTCAACCCGCTGGGCGACCTCTACAAGACCCAGGTGTTCGCCCTGGCCCGCCACCTGGGACTGCCGGCGGCGGTGATCGAGAAGGCGCCATCTGCCGACCTCTGGGAGGGCCAGTCGGACGAGGACGAATTGGGCTTCGAGTACGCGGCGGTCGACCTGCTCCTCCACCATATGGTCGACGAGCGGCGCACCCGGGCCGAGCTCCGCGCCCTCGGCTTCGCGGACGGCTTCGTGGACCAGATCCGGCGGCGGGTGCGGGACAGCCAGTACAAGCGCCGTCCGCCGCTCATCGCCAAGCTCTCCAACCGGACCATCGACCGCGACTTCCGCTACCCTCGCGACTGGGGCCGGTGACGGGCGCGGCCACACCGCCCGGGGGGCGCCTCACCGTCCTGGCGACGCCGATCGGCAACCTCGAGGACGTGAGCCGGCGCGCCGAGCGCGCGCTGCGCGAATGCGATGCCGTGGTCGCCGAGGACACCCGCCGCACCCGCATCCTGATGCGCTCGCTGGGGATCGACCGTCCGGTGATCTCGCTGCCCGCCTTCGACGAGCAGCGTCGCGTCCCCGCGCTGCTGGCCCGGTTGGAAGCGGGCGAGCGTCTCACCCTCTGCTCCGACGCCGGAACACCGGCGGTGAGCGACCCGGGCAGCCGGCTGGTCGCCGCCGCCCACGCGGCGGGGGTCCCGGTCACGGTTGTCCCCGGGCCCAGCGCCGTGACCGCCGCGGTGAGCGCCAGCGGGCTGGGCGGGGGCGGTGGCTTCGTCTTCCTCGGCTTCCCGCCCCGCTCCCCCGGGCGGCTGCGCCGCACCGTGGAGGCGGCCCTGGCACTGGGCCTGCCGGTGGTCCTCTTCGAGGCGGCCAACCGTCTCGCCAAGACCCTGGAGCTGATCGAGCCGCTCCTCGGCGACCGGCCGGTCGTGGTCGCCCGGGAATTGACTAAAGTCCACGAGACCCTCCATCGGGGCACCGCTCGCGAGCTCGCCGAGGAGTTCCGCCGCCAGCCCCCCCGCGGGGAGTGCACCGTCGTGATCGGGACATGAGCAGCACCCACTACGTCACCGCCGCCATCGACTACGTCAACGGGGACCCCCACCTCGGCCACGTCTACGAGAAGGTGGGCTGCGACGTGCTGGCCCGCCACCGCCGGCTGCGCGGCGATGAGGTTCGCTTCACGGTCGGCACCGACGAGCACAGCCAGTCGGTGCTCCGCGCCGCGCGTGAAAGGGGGCTGACGCCCGAGGACTTCGTGGCCGCCCAGGCCGAGCGGTACCGCGCCCTCTACCACTCGCTGGACATCGCCCACACCGCCTTCGTCCGCACCAGCGGGGAGAAGAACCGGCGCAGCACCGAGCGCCTGATGCAGGCCGTGCACGACGCCGGCTTCATCTACAAGGGGTGGTACCGGGCCTGGCTCTGCCCCTCCTGTGAGCGCTACTACGCCGAGAAGGAGCTGGTCGCCGGGCTCTGCCCCGTTCACGAGCGCCCGGTCGAGCTGGTCGAGGAGGACAACTACTTCTTCCGGCTCAGCGACTTCCAGGACCGCCTCCTCGAGCACTTCGAGAGCCATCCCGACTTCCTGGTCCCGGAGCCGCGGCGCAACGAGATCCTGAGCCTGATCCGGGGGGGCCTGGACGACATCAGCGTCAGCCGCGGCTTCTCCGACTGGGGCTTCCCGCTGCCCTTCGACCCGTCCCAGGTGATCTACGTCTGGTTCGACGCCCTGATCAGCTACATCACCGGGGTGGGCTACGCCTCCGACGACGAGGAGTTCGCACGCTTCTGGCCGGCCGACGTGCACGTCATCGGCAAGGACATCACCCGGTTCCACACCGTGATGTGGCCGGCGATGCTGATGGCCGCCGGCATCCCGCTCCCGCGGCGGGTGCACGCCCACGGCTTCATGACCCTGGGCGGGGAGAAGATGAGCAAGACGCGGGGCGTCTTCATCGAGCCCACCGCCCTGGTGGAGCAGTTCGGCAGCGACGCGGTGCGCTACGTGCTGATGGCCGAGATCCCCTTCGATCGCGACGGCGACTTCTCGATGGAGAGCTTCGTCGATCGCTACAACGCCGACCTCGCCAACGACTACGGCAACCTGGTGTCGCGGACCGAGAAGATGGTCCAGCGCTACTTCGACGCCCGGGTGCCGGGGCGGGGAGGGGAGGAGGCGATCGACAGCGAGCTGCGCGTCCTCGCCGCCGGCGTGGTCCCCGAGTACGACGCGGCCATGGATCGCCTCGACTTCACGGGGGCCCTCGCGGCGGTGCGGCGGCTGGTGGGTCGGGCCAACAAGTACGTCGAGGAGACCGCCCCCTGGAAGCTGCGCAGCGCCGGTGACCCCCGCCTCGGCACCGTCTGCGCCGAGCTGCTGGAGGCGCTGCGGGTGAGCACCCTGCTGCTCCATCCCTTCATCCCTCGCGCCACCGCGCGGGTGGCCGCGGACCTCGGCATCGAGCTGGGCGGCGACCTGACCGGGGCGGTGCGCCGCTGGCCGGAGCTGCACGGAGGGGAGCCGGTGGGGGTAGGCGAGATCCTCTTCCCCCGATTGGATCGCGAGGCGGTGCTGAGCGGGAGATGAACGAGCCCGGGACGGCGCCTGCGGGTGGTGGGCCCCTGGTCGACAGCCACTGCCACCTCCAGGTCCTCGCCGAACGCGAGGGTGGCGCCGGGGTGGCCCGCGCACTGGAGCTGGCGGCCGTCGCGGGGGTCACCCAGGTGATCTGCCCCGGCCTCAACCTGGAGGACAGCGACCGCTGCCGGGAGATCGCCGAGGCCCATGCCGGCGTCTTCTTCACGGTCGGATGGCACCCCCATGAGCGGGCGGCGCCCGACCGCGCCGAGCTCGAGGCGCTCGAGGAGCTGCTCGGGCATCCGCGCGCGGTGGGCGTCGGCGAGGTGGGGCTCGACCAATACTGGCGGCCGGGGTACCACGAGACCTCCCTAGAGGTGCAGCAGGCCGCCCTCCATCAGATGCTGGAATTGGCCTCTGCCCACGCCCTGCCCGCGGTCATCCACGATCGGGAGAGCCACCCCGAGGTGCTCGCCGCGGTGGACGCCGTCGCGGGGGTCCGCGGGGTCATGCACAGCTTCACCGGCGACGCACGCCACGCCGAGCGTTGCCGGGAGCGCGGTTTCCTGCTCTCCTTCTCCGGGATCGTCACCTTCCCGCGCAGCGAGGCCATCCAGGAGGCTGTCCGGAGGGTGGACGGAGACGGCTACCTGGTGGAGACCGACACCCCGTTCCTGGCCCCGGTCCCCCATCGCGGCCGGCCCAACTCCCCCGCCTACGTCGTCGCCACGGCGGCCGCGGTGGCCCGGCTGCGGGGGGTCGCCCCCGGGGTGGTGGCCGCGCAGACCACCGCCAGCGCGCGCCGGCTCTTCGGCCTTCCGCCGGAGGACGTCCTGCATGGCTGACGGGTTCGGCGATCGGCGCCGGCGGGCGGCGGGTCGGGGGAGCTGGGGATGACCGCGGCCACGCGCCGCCTCGACCTCACCGACCCGCGCACGGTGGCCCGGGTCGCCGGCCAGGCGGGGCTCTTCGCCAAGCGACGCCTGGGCCAGCACTTCCTGGTCGACCGCATGGTGCTGGAAGCGATCGTCGAGGCGCTGGCCCCCTCCGCCGGCGACACCGTGTGGGAGATCGGGCCGGGGATCGGCGTGCTCACCGCCGAGCTCGCCCGCCGGGCCGCGCGCGTGGTCGCGGTCGACCTCGACCCGGCCTGCATCCGGGCCGCCCGCACCACCCTGCGCGGCCTGGCCAACGTCGAGCTGGTCGCGGGCGATGCGCTCCGGGCCGACGCCGCCAGCCTCGGCCTTCCCGACGACCACCTGGCCGCCGGCAACCTCCCCTACAACCTCACCGGCGCCATTCTCGGACACCTCTTCGAGGCCGCACGCCCGCCGCGGCGGGCGGTGTTCCTGGTCCAGCGCGAGGTCGCCGCCCGGATCGCCTCCCCGCCGGGCGGCTGGAGCCTGGCGACCGTGGCGGTGCGCTCGGTGGCCGACGTGGAGCGCCTCCGCGACGTGCCGGCGTCCAGCTTCCTCCCCGAGCCGGCGGTCGCGTCGAGCATCATTCGCATGCACCCCGCACGGCAGATGGATGACCAGGAAAGGGCAGAGGTGCTCCGTTTGGCGCGCGCCACCTTCCAGATGCGCCGCAAGACACTCCGGCACGGCCTCGCGAGGGCTCTCGGCGACCGCGCCGGGCTGGTCGAGGCGGTGCTCGCCCGCTGCGGCGTTGACCCCGGGCGCCGGCCGGAGACGTTGGACCTCGACGAATGGCGCTGCCTCGCCCGGGCTGCGGGGGAGATGGCATGAGCTCGGACCGGCTTCACCAGCCGCCGCCCGACCATGCACCACCCCTGCACGCGGTCCGCCCCGCGGTGCCGCCCCATCCCGACGACGCCGCTGGCTTCGCCAGGGTCCTGCGCCGCCGGGATTTCCGCTACCTCTGGGCGGCCCAGTGCGGCAGCCAGCTCGCCCAGAACTTCATCCAGTTCGCCCTCCTCGTCGTCGTCTACGACCTCACCGGCCTGACCACCGCGGTGGCAGCGGTCGCGGTCGCCTTCACCTTCCCCGGGGTGCTGCTCTCCGCCCCGGCGGGGGTGTACGCCGACCGCCACGACAAGCGCTCGCTGATGATGCTCACCAACCTGCTCCGGGCGGGACTGCTGGTGCTGATCCCCGTGAGTCAGCTCGCCCCGTTTCTCCAGCACCAGGCGTGGCCCCTGCTGGTGATCACCTTCCTGTTCAGCTCGGTGGGGCAGGTGTTCGCCCCAGCGGAGGCGGCCAGCATCCCCTCGTTGGTGAGCCGGGAGCAGATCCAGGGCGCCATGTCCCTCTTCATGACCACCGTGATCTTCACCCTCATGCTCGGCAGCGTGCTGGCGCCCGTCTGCCTCATCCTCTTCGGGGACCTCGTCCCCTTCTACATCGCCGCCGTGCTCTTCGCGCTGGCCGCGCTCTCCTGCTGGCGGATCGGCTCCTCGCTGCGGGCGGTCTCGCCGGGGGCCGGCCCCCAAACCCACGTCTTCCAGGAGTTCCAGGATGGCGTCAGCATCCTCCGCCGGAGCGCCGGGCTGCGCTGGGGGATGATCCAGCTCGGCCTGGCGCTGATCATGGTCTTCACCATCTACGCCCTGGGCGCGCCCTACCTGCAGAAGGTGCTCCACCGCTCGCCCAACGACATCTCGATCGTCCTGATCCCGGCCATGTTTGGCCTGGTGGCGATGGCCGGCGTCCTCGGCCAGCACCTCATCAGCCTGCCCCGGCGCTCGCTCACCGTCATCGCCTTCTTCACCACCGGCACCTGCCTGCTGGCGATGGGCATCCTGCCCCCGGTCTTCCAGGCGGTCGGCATCAGCGGGCTGCTGATCCCGGCCGTCGTCCTGCTCGCCCTCGCCTTCGGCTGCGCCCTGGGCGCCATCCTCATCCCCGCCTTCACCGTTCTTCAGGAGGGGACCACCGAGGAATCGCGAGGACGCATCTTCGGCGGTGTGTTCACGGTCATCAACGCCTCCATCGCCCTGCCCCTGCTCGCCTTCGGCGGCGCCGCCGACCTCTCCCATTCGGTCGACGGCGTGGTCGACGTCTTCGGTGCCCTGGTGGTCTCAGCCGGCCTCGTCTACCGGTTCGTGTTCTGGGACCGGCTGCTCGTCCTCGACCAGCCGGCCGGGGTCGACGCGACATCTCGGGGAGCACCTGACAGCCCCTGACACGGCCGTGCAACGGCCGGGTCGCGGTGCCGTGTCAGGCCCGGACCGGGGGAGGCCCGGTGGCAAGCTCGGAGCACTTCGCGCGACGTGGCGGCCCAGCGGCGCGTCGGTCCGACGACAGTGGAGGCGCAAGGGGAGAGATGCGAGCCATCGTGACGTGCGAATGCTGCGGCTACCGGCAGGCCGTGGCCCGGCCGATCCGCCGGCCCGAGCAGTTCCACGTGATCTGCCACGGGTGCGAGGGGGTGCTGCTGGTCGAGGTGACCAGCGCCGACCTCCGCCAGGCCAGCACCCCCACGGCGGGGCACGCGCCCCAGGCCGCCGGAGGCGTCGGCACCTCGGTCTGAGCTCCGCCGGCGGTCGGCACCGACCAGCCCCGGCGGGATCGGGGCGCCCCCCGGTCGGCGCCGCCATCCGCTCGCGGTATCATCCCGGCCTGACCGGCGCAGGATGCGCGGGCGCATAGCTCAGTTGGTACGAGCGCAGCGTTGACATCGCTGAGGTCTCAGGTTCGATCCCTGATGCGCCCACGTCGCATCCCCGGCCGCCACCGTTCCCACCGGTGACATCGGTCACAGTCGTGCGCGTCGATGTGGCGGTGCGCGTCGATGCGGCGGTGCGCGTCGATACGGCGGGACCTCCGGGCGCGAGCGGGCCGGGGGTTGGCCTCGGCGGGGCCGCGCCGGTGGTGTCGCAGAGTTGGTGCAGAACGGAATTGCGAACAGCTTTCGCACACGCCACGAGGCGTGGCTCAGATGAGCGGTCGCGAGTTGTCCACACTCTGCACACCTCGACTCGGTTCACTCCGTGCATTGTCGACCCCGGCGCGAAACACCTGTTCCAATCCGACCTGATTGAGGGTGTTGACAGCCGGGCAAGGGGCAGTCGTAGACTGGCGGGACTCATGGAGGTGGGTGTGCGTCACGCGACTGATGGTCGCTTGCCAGCGGTGCGACTCTGTGCCCGCGCAGGGTGCGACCAGCCGGTCAAGAAACGGACCAACAAGTACTGCAGCGTTCGCTGCTGCGCCATCGATCCGGAGCGCCTCGAGCGCCTGCGGACGCAGGCCCAGCGCAACGGACGGCGCACCGTGCTGCCGCTCGCCCGCCAGCTCTCGCTGGAGATCTGGGGTACATCGCTCGCCAACCCCGAGGCGGAGATCGCGCTGCTCGGCGAGGGTCGCGAGGACGTGCCCCGGGGGATGTCGCGACTGGTCGTCTGAACCCACCGCACGGGTCGCGTGGCCGGCGGCGGCGCCGCGATCGCAGCGGCGGGGACCTGCGCGCTGGCGCGATGAACGTCGCCGGGTGGTCGCCGTGCCGGGCGCGACCTCGGACCACCGCTTCCGTACAATGCGGCCACCATGCCTGAGGAGGTCGACGATGCCGCCGAGGCCGGCCTGCCCCTGGAGGCCCCGGTCGAGCTGAGCCTGGACATCCTGCGCCACAGCGCCGCCCACCTGATGGCCGCGGCGGTCTGCGAGCTCTTCCCCGGGACCCAGTACGACGTCGGTCCGGCCATCGAGGACGGCTTCTTCTACAACTTCCTGCTCCCCGACGACCGGCACCTCTCGGAGGTTGACCTGGTCGCGGTCGAGGAGCGCATGCGGGCGCTGGCGGCCCGACGGATCCCCTACCAGCGCGAGGTGCTCGCTCGCGATCGGGCCCGGAGCCTCTTCGAGGCGATGGGTCAGAGCTTCAAGGTCGCCATCATCGACCGCCTCGGCGAGGAGGTCGAGAGCGTCGCCGTCTACCGCACCGGCGACTTCGTGGACCTCTGCCGCGGTCCCCACGTCGCCGACAGCGGCCTGCTGACCACCGTCAAGCTGCTCCGCGTCGCCGGGGTCTACTGGCGCGGCGACGAGGCCAACCCCCAGCTCCAGCGGATCTACGGGACGGCGTGGCTGACTCCCGGGGACCTGGCGGCGTACCTGGAGCGGCTCGCCGAGGCCGAGCGTCGCGACCACCGCCGCCTCGGTCGCGAGCTGGAGATGTTCCACTTCGAACCCTCGGCCCCGGGCATGCCCTACTGGCTGCCCAACGGCGTCATCGTGCTCAACGAGCTGATCGACTTCTGGCGCCGGGACCACCGCGCCCGCGGCTACCACGAGGTGATGACCCCGCTGATCAACGAGAAGGCGCTGTGGGAGACCTCCGGCCACTGGGACCACTACCGCGAGGACATGTTCCTGTTCCCGGTGGACGAGCAGACCACCTACGGTCTGAAGCCGATGAACTGCCCCAACGCCCATGTCGTCTTCAACCTGCGCCGTCACAGCTACCGGGAGCTGCCGCTGCGCTACTCCGACATCGATCCGCTCCACCGCTTCGAGCGCTCGGGGACCTTGCACGGGCTGCTGCGGGTGCGCAAGTTCATGCAGGACGACGCCCACATCTTCGTCACCGAGGAGCAGATCGAGGGGGAGTACGCGCGCATCCTGGAGATCACCCGGATCTATTACGGCATCTTCAACCTCGAGTACTCGCTGCGTCTGGGGACGCGACCGACGGACTTCATGGGTGACCCCGAGACCTGGGACCGGGCCGAGGCTGCGCTGCTGCGCATCCTGGAGGCCAACGCCGGCATCCCCTTCACCGTGGAGGCGGGGGAGGGGGCGTTCTACGGGCCGAAGATCGACATCCTGATGAAGGACGCCATCGGCCGCTCCTGGCAGACCGGGACCATCCAGCTCGACTTCCAGCAGCCACGCCGCTTCGGCTGCGAGTACATCGACGCCTCGGGGGCGGCGCGCACCCCGGTCACCATCCACCGCGTCATCTACGGATCCCTGGAGCGCTTCGTCGGCATCCTCCTCGAGCATTTCGCCGGCCAGCTGCCGCTCTGGCTGGCGGCCGTGCAGGTCGAGGTGGTGCCGGTGCAGGACGACGTCGAGGCGGTGATGGAGTGCGCCCGCGGCCTCGCCGGGCGGCTGGAGGCGGCCGGACTGCGGGCGGCCCTCAGCGACCACCCGGGCGAACGGATGCAGGCGCGGATCCGCGACGCCGAGCTGCGCAAGGTGCCCTACGTCGTGGTGGTGGGCAAGCGTGACGTGGAGCGGGGCGACGATGTGGTCACGGTGCGCGACACCCGCCGCGGCGGGACCGCGCAGCGGAGCGTCGCCGAGCTCGTCGCCGTGCTCTCGGAGGAGGTCGCGAGCCGCCGGCCCGGCTGAGCGGGGGGCTCGACCTCCCGCCGACGGCAGCTCGCCCCCGCCGTGCCGCGCCGCCTCCGCAGGCTCGCCGACCTGGTCGCCGAGCTCGGCCTGGAGGGTGACCCGGCGACGCTCGTCTCCTCGGGCGAGATCGAGGTGGAGGGCTTCACGGTCACCAACCCCGAGGCCCGGGTGGCGGCCGGGGCACGGGTCGCACGGCGCCAGGCCCCGGCGCTGCGCGGGGAGGCCAAGCTGCGCGCCGCCCTCGGCGCCTTCGACGTTGCCGTCGCCGGCCGGGTGGCGCTGGACGTCGGCGCCGCGGCGGGCGGCTTCACCCGGGTGCTGCTGGAGGCGGGGGCGCGGCGCGTCTACGCGGTCGACGCCGGCCACGGCCAGCTGCTGGGGTCGCTGCGTCAGGACCCGCGGGTGGTGAACCTGGAGGCGACCAACGTCGCCGCCCTCGATCGGGAGCTGATCCCGGAGGTGATCGAGGTGGTGACGGTCGACGTCTCCTACCTCTCGCTGAGCGCCGCCCTGGCCCAGCTCGCATCCCTCGATCTGGCCCCCGGCGCCGACCTGGTCGGCCTGGTGAAGCCGATGTTCGAGCTGCGCCGGGCCACCGCGCCGGTGGACGACGTCAGCCTCGACGCCGCGCTGGCGGCGGCCATCGCAGGGGCCGTCCGGGCGGGGTGGGGGGCGATGGCCAGCATGGTCTCGCCGGTGCTCGGGGCGAGGGGCGCCCGCGAGCTGCTGCTGCATGCCCGCCGGGGGCCGGCGGCACCACCGGAGGGCCACCCGGGCGGCGGCGCGGCGGTCCCGGCTCCGTGAGCCGGTGCTGGCGCCGTTCAGGCGGTCCGGCCCGGTGACCGGAGTTTGGCGCCGGCGGCGCCCGTGGTATGCTCCGCCGCTGACGCCATGAGCGCCGCCAAGAGGGTCCGTGCGGTACGGCCCCACCTTCCGGGTCCGCCTTGAAGGTCCAGCCGCCCCAGCCTGGATAGCGGAAGCTATCCGTTTTTTGTTTCAGCCGGTTTTTCGGGAGGTCCCACCCCATCGCATTCCGAGAGCTGCGGGTCAACGACCAGATCCGGTTGCCCATGGTCCGACTCTTCGATGACACCACCCAGGAGGCGTTCGGGATCGTTCCTCTGGAACGAGCCAAGCAGCTGGCCCTCGAGCGGGAGCTCGACCTGGTCGAGGTAGCCCCTCAGGCCCAGCCCCCGGTGTGCCGGCTGATGGACTACGGGCGGTTCAAGTTCGAGGCCCTGAAACGGGAGAAGGAGAGCCGCCGCGAGCACAACGTCATCACCGTCAAGGAGATGAAGCTCCGGCCGAAGATCTCGGAGCACGATTTCCAGACCAAGTTCGGCTACGTCAGGCACTTCCTGGAGGAGGGTGACAAGGTCAAGCTGACCATCGTCTTCCGGGGCCGGGAGCTGGTCCACCAGGAGTACGGGCGCAGGCTGCTCGACCGGATGGCCGAGGAGCTCCACGCCCTGGCCGCCGTGGAGCGCAACGCCCTGGTCGAGGGCCGGAACATGACCATGATCCTGAGCCCGGTCCACAAGAAGCCGAGCAAACCCGGAGCGGCGCGAGCCGAGGAGGATCGGGACCCGGAGGCCGTCGCGGCCGCCGGCGACCCGGATGCCGAAGGGAACCATCCAGATGCCCAAGATTCGCAACCATAGGGGTACCAAGAAGCGCTTTCGCGTGACCGCCACCGGCAAGGTGATGCGGCGCCACGCGATGCAGTCGCACATCCTTCAGAAGAAGAGCCAGAAACGGAAGCGGCTGTTCGCGGGTGAGACCGCGGTGTCGGCCGCCGATGTGCGCAAGGTGCTCCGCAACGCCCCGTATCTTTAAGGAGGTCCCGTCATGGCCAGGGTCAAGCGGGGAGTCACCCAGCGCGCCCGTCACAAGCGTGTCCTCGACCGCGCCGAGGGGATGCAGGGCAGCCGCCACCGGTTGCACAAGTCCGCCAACGAGGCGGTCATGCACTCGCTGGCGTACGCCTACCGGGACCGCAAGCAGCGCAAGAGCGACATGCGGGGGCTCTGGATCGCCCGGATCAACGCGGCCGCCCGCCAGAACGGGCTCCCCTACAACCAGCTGATGCACGGGTTGAAGTCGGCCGGCGTCGACATCGATCGCAAGCTCCTGGCCGACCTCGCCGTCGCCGACAGCGACGCCTTCGTCCGGCTGGTGGCAGTGGCCAAGGACGCCATCTCCGCCGCCTGAGGGCGGGCGCCGTGCGACGCGAGGAGAGAGACGGTGGCTGAGGGCGTGGTCACCGATGACCTGCACGAGGTCCTCGGCCGCGGCCTGGATGCGGTGCGCGGCGCCCGTGACCTGGGTGCGCTCGATCAGGTGCGCGCCCGCTACCTGGGCCGGGGTGACGGCGAGCTGACCGTGATGCGGCGGCGGATCGGCACCATCGCCGATGCCGACGCCAAGCGGCAGTACGGCCTCTCCGTCAACGAGGCCTGCCGGCGGCTCGAGGAGGAGGTGGAGTCGCGGCACGCGGCGCTGGAGCGCGAGCAGCGCGAGGCCGCGGTCGCCGCCGAGGCCCTCGACCTGACCTGGCCGGCGCCACCGCTCCGGCGCGGTCACCTCCACCCCGTGACCCGGATGAGCCGCGAGATCCGCAGGGTCTTCACCCAGCTCGGCTATCTGACCGTGAGCGGTCCCGAGGTCGAGTACGACCGGTACAACTTCACGCTCGTCAACATGCCGCCGGGGCACCCGTCCCGCGACACCCAGGACACCTTCTACATCGACGAGTACCGGCTGCTGCGCACCCAGACGTCCCCGGTGCAGATCCGCGCCATGGTGGCTCTCGGCGCCCCGCTCCGGGTGATCGTGCCGGGCAAGGTCTTCCGGCGCGACAACGACCCCACGCACTCCCCGGTCTTCCACCAGGTGGAGGGCCTGCTGGTGGACGAGGGGGTGACAGTCGGCGATCTCAAGGGCACCCTCGAGTTCTTCGCCCGGTCCATCTTCGGTGCCGAGCGTGCCATCCGGCTGCGCCCCCACAACTTCTCCTTCACCGAGCCCTCCCTGGAGCTGGACGTCTCCTGCATGGCCTGCGCCGGCGCGGGCTGCCGGCTCTGCAAGCAGAGTGGCTGGATCGAGGTGCTGGGCAGCGGCATGGTCCATCCCGACGTGCTCCGCAACGGCGGTGTCGACCCCGAGCGCTACACCGGCTTCGCCTTCGGCTTCGGTATCGAGCGGGCCGCCCAGCTCGCCTACGGGATCGATGACGTCCGGCTTCTCTACGAGAGCGACGTCCGTCTGGTCAGCCAGGGATGAAGATCTCCCTGGAGTGGCTCCGCGAGTACGCGGAACTCGACGCCCCCGTCGATGAGCTGGTCCGGGCCCTCGTCGACACCGGCACCGAGGTCGACCGTGTCGAGCGCGCCGCCGAGGGGGCGATCGTTGCCCGGGTCCTGGAGCTGAGCCCGATCCCGGAGTCGACGCGGGGGGTGCGCCTCGCCGACATCGACGCCGGGGCCGCGGAGCCGGTGCGCCTGGTCACCGGCGCGCCCAACGTCAAAGCCGGCGACCTGGTCGGCTATGGCCCTCCCGGGACCGTTCTCCCCGGCTTCCCCGAGCCGCTCGGGGTCCGCTCGATGTTCGGCGGCCGGTACAGCTCCCCGGGGATGCTGCTCTCCGCCGCCGAGCTGGGGATCGGCGCGGACGCGAGTGGCCTGCTGATCCTCGAGCGCGGCCGTCCCGGCCAGCCGCTCCACGAGGTGCTCGGTCTCGACGTCGTCCTCGACGTGGAGGTGACCACTAACCGGCCGGACTGCATGTGCCACCTCGGGATCGCCCGAGAGCTGGCCGCCGCGCTGGCCGAGCCCATCCGCGAGCCGTCCACCGACCTACCCGAGGGCCTGCTCTCCGCGACCGCGTCGGCGCAGCGGGCTGGGGTGCAGATCGACGACCCGGTGGGCTGCCCCCGCTTCACCGCCCTGGTGATCGAGGGGGTGACGCCGGGGGAGTCCCCCGATTGGCTACAACGGCGGCTGCGTGCCATCGGGCTGCGTCCGATCAGCAGCCTGGTGGACGTCACCAACTACGTGACCCACGAGCTCGGCCATCCCCTCCACGCCTTCGACTTAGACCGGCTCACCGCGCTCGAGGGGGGCGGCCGCGCGGTGACCCTGACGGTGCGGAGGGCACGCCCCGGGGAGAGCCTGGAGTGTCTCGACGGCGTCACCCGCCCCCTCCATGCCGGGGACATGGTCATCGCCAGCGCCGGGGTTCCGGTGAGCCTGGCCGGGATCATCGGCGGCGCCGCCACGGCCATCGGCGACACCACCCGCACCGTGCTGCTCGAGGCGGCCAACTGGGAGCCCACCGCGATCCGGGCGACCTCGCGGCGCCTGGGGATCCGCACCGACGCCTCGGCCCTCTACGACAAGGGCCTCCCCGACGAGCTGGCGCCCCTCGCCCTGCGCCGGGCGGCGGGGCTGATCGCGGACCTGGCCGGGGGCCACGTCCTCCGGGACCCCGTCGACGAGCACCCCGCGCCGCTCCCTCCCCTCCAGCCCGTGGAGTTGACCGGAGCGTGGCTGGGCGGGTTCCTCGGCTACCCGGTCGACGTGCACGACGCCTCCACGGTGCTGGTCCACCTCGGCTTCTCGATCGAGCAGGAGGGGGACCGGCTCACCGTCCACCCCCCGTACTTCCGGCGCGACGTGCGCATCCGCGAGGACGTCGCCGAGGAGGTGGGGCGGGGCCTCGGCTACGGGCGGCTCCCCAGCACCCTGCCTGGGCATCGCACCCCCGTCCGCCAGCTCGCCGCCGAGGATCCGATCGAGGAGCGGGTGCGCGACGTCTGCGTGGGGGCCGGCTTCGACGAGGCCCTGCCCTACGTCTTCGGCCGGCCCGAGGTCGCCGGCTGGCTTCCCGGGCTCGGCGACGGCCGCGCGCCGATGGCCCTGCTCAACCCGCTGAGCGATGACTGGACCCATCTCCGGGTCAGCCTGCTGCCCGGCCTCTGCCAGGTGCTGGCCCTCAACCAGAGCCGCGGGGTCCCGGGGGCGGCGGTCTTCGAGCTGGGCTGCGCCTTCTGGGAGGGTGAGCGAGTCGGGCAGGCCCCCGGGTCGACCCCCGACGGGATGGACGCCGGGCTCCCGCCGCTGCCCGCCGAGCCGCTCCTGCTGGCGGTGGCGCGGCACGTGGACGGGGACGCCGCGGCCGCCGCGGCGGCGCTGCGCCATGCCCAGTCCCTGCTGGCCTGGCTGATCCGCGACCTGAGCGGCGAGGCGGCCGAGACCGAGCCCGCAGCCATCGCCGGCCTGCGCCCCGGACGCGCGGCCTGGATCCGGGCCGGGGGCGCCCGGATCGGTCTGGTGGGGGAGCTGGATGCCACCGCCGCGGAGCGCTTCGAGCTGCGCGGCCGGGTGGTGGTCGCCGAACTGCGCCTCGACGGGCTGGCGAGCGCCGGCCGCCGTCCCCAGCGGTACCGGCCGGTGCCCCGGTTCCCCGCCGTGACCCACGACCTCTCCGTCACCGTCCCCAGCCGCGAGCGGGCGGGCGACGCGCTGGCGGTGGTCCGGGAGGCCGGGGGCGCGCTCCTCGAGTCGGTCGAGCTGAGGGACGAGTTTCGCGGCCAGAAGATGGGGGAGGGGCGCAAGGGGTGGACCTTCCGGCTCACCTTCCGCAGCCCGGAGCGCACCCTCACCTCGGAGGAGGCCCAGGAGTGGCAGGAGGCCATCGTCGCGGCCCTCCACGCGCGCTGCGAGGCCGAGCTCCGCGCCTAGCGCAGGCCGCCGCGGGTCTTCGCTGATGAGCCGCGCGACCGAGACCATGGCGGCTCGCGAGCGCCCTCGCCGCCCCTGGAGCGCCTTGGCCGGCGCCGCCCCCGCGGGGTCGCCGGCACCGGGGCTCATGGCCTAAGCTGGCAATCACCGTGAGCGAGTCCGTCGAGACCAGATCCCTCCGGGACTCTCCCGCGACCGGCTTCGACACGGAGCTTCGGCGCATCCGCGACCTGATTCTCACCATGGGTGACGAGGTCGACAGGGCGATGACCCGCGCCACCGAGGGGTTGGTGGATCGGGACGTGGACCTCTGCACCGCGGTGATCCGCGACGACGCCCGCATCAACGCGCTCCTGGTCACGGTGCGCGAGGTGACCTTCGACGCCATCGCCCATGCGCCGGCCCCGCCTCAGCTCCGCGAAGCCCTCGGGCTGCTGCACATGGCCAGCGAGCTGGAGCGGATGGGTGACCACTGCGCCAGCATCGCCAAGAGCGGTCGCGAGCTCGCGAACCTCCCGCCCCTCTCCAGCCAATTCGACCTTCCTCAGCTCTCCGAGGCGTGCGAGGTGCAGGTGCGCGACATCCTGGGCGCCCTGATCGCGCGCGATGTCGACCGGGCCCGCACCATCGCGGCGCGCGACGATCGGGTCAACCGGATCCATCACCGGATCGTCGACGACCTCATCCAGCTCATGGCCGAGGACGGCGACGCCGTCTTCCGGGGCACCAAGCTGATCATGGTGGCCCAGAACTTCGAACGGATCGGCGACCGGGTGACCAACCTGGCCGAGGATCTCATCTTCCTGGAGAGTGGCCGGATCGAGGAGCTGGGCTAGCGCCCGGCAGACCGGCTCCGACTAGACGTCGAGGCGCGCCATGATCTTGCTCTGGCGGGCGGTGATGGCCCGCCCCCCGAAGATCAGGATCAGCACCAGCAGGATGGTGAACGCGGCGGCGGCGCTGGCCAGGGCCTGGTCCTGGGCGCCGGGCAGGGTGACGTAGGTGTAGGTGACGTAGGTGAGGTAGCCGATGGGGTCGTGGAAGAGGGCCCCGGTGGGGTCGGCCTGGCTGAAGTTCGCGGTGTAGAGGAGCGGAGCGGTCTCGCCGGTCGAGATGGCGATCGCGATCACCAGCCCGGAGATGATCCCCGGCAGCGCCGGGGGCAGCAGCACCTTGCGGATGGTGGTCAGCCTCGACAGGCCGAGCGCGATCGCCGCCTCGCGCAGGCTGCGCGGCACCTGGCTGAAGGAGACCTCGGTAGTCTTGACCACATAGGGCAGGACGAGCAGCGAGAGGGCGAGGATGGCGCTGAGGATCGAGAAGCCCCATCCGAGGCCCACCACCAGGGCGGTGTAGGCGACCAGGCCGATCACGATGGAGGGAACTCCGGCCAGGATCTCGGAGGCGGACCGCAGGACGCTGCCCAGGCGACCGGTGGCGAACTCGGCGAGGTAGATGCCGCCCAGGACCCCGATCGACCCCGCCACCACCAGCACCCCGAGACAGAGCACCAGGGTGCCGAGGATGGCGTTCTGCAGGCCGGGGTTGGCGGTGTCGCCCGTGGTGTTGGTGAGCAGGCTCCACCTGAGCGCGGGGGCCGCCTTGACCAGCACGCTGACGACCACCGCGACAGCCGGGGTGATGATGAGCAGGAGGGCGACGCCGCAGAGCAGCCAGAAGACCATCCCGCGGACGTGTCGGAGACGCGGCGCCCTAGATTCCACGGCCCACCGGGAGTGCGTCGGTGCTGACCCTGCGGACGACCAGCCGGCCGGCCAGGTTGGTCAGGAGGCTGAGGACAAGGAGCAGCAGGCCGAGCTCGGCGAGGGCCCGCACCGCCATCCCGGTGGCGTCGCCGAGGGCGCTGTCCAGGTCGTCGGCGATCACCGAGGCGAGCGTCGACGTGGTTCCGAAGATGTTGATGGGGGTGCTGTTGAACATGCCGATGATCAGCAGCACGGCGATGGTCTCGCCGAGGGCGCGCCCCCAGCCGAGCAGGGCCGAGGCGATGATCCCGGTGCGCACGTAAGGGATGGTCACCACCCGAACCATCTCGTAGCGGGTCATCCCCAGGGCCAGGGCGCCCTCGGTGGCCAGCACCGGCACCCGCTTGACCAGCTGGCGCGTGGTCGAGGCGACGATCGGGATGATCATCGCGGTGAGCACGAGCGCGGCGGTGAGCAGGCCCTGACCGTTGTACGCCCAGGACCCCTTGAAGAAGGGGATGACGGCGCCGAGGTGGGAGAGCGCAGGGTAGACGTGCCGGGCCAGGAAGGGGCCGAACACCTCCAGGCCCCAGAAGCCGAAGACCACGCTGGGGATCCCGGCGAGGAGCTCGAGGAAGGTGGAGAGGGGCCCCTCCAGCCGCCTCGGGATCCACTCCGAGAGCATGAGCACCCCGCCCACCGAGATCGGCACCGCCAGCACCAGGGCGATCACCGAGGTCGCGAGCGTGCCGACGATGAAGGTGAGGGCGCCATAGGTCGCGCCGAAGGGGGCCCGGATCCCGTTCACGACCGAGAAGTCGGGGTTGTAGAAGTTGCCGATGAAGAACTTGGTGCTGGTGAAGAAGGTGGCGCCGCTGTAGACGATGGCGGGGATCGCCCAGAACACCAGCATGACGGTGATGAAGACGATGCCCGCCAGGGGGATGGCGGCCGCCACTCCCGATACCCATTGGAGGACCCGGTCTCCGCCGGTCAGCTCATGGGTGCGGGTCCGAGCGACCCGGGCCGGGCCGGTGGGAAGCCCACCGGCCCGGCGACGGACCAGGATCATGTCTAGCCGGTGATCTGCGCGATCGCGGTGTTGACCAGCGGCAGGACGCTGCTGGGCAGCGGCACGAAGTTGACCGCTGCCAGGTTGTCGGAGGTGGCCCCGCCAGTCGGCGAGATGGCCCACTCGATGAAGGTTCGGATCGCCTCGGCGGTGGAGGTCGACGTGATCTTCGAGGGGTTGACGACCAGGTACTCGAAGTTGACGATCGGGTACGACGTGGCGCCGCTCTGGTAGATCAGCGAGGCGGCCAGGTTGGCCGGGACGCTGCCGGAGCCGGCGGTGACGGCGGCCGTGACGTCGGTCTGGTTGGGCTGCAGGAAGTCGCCGGCCTGGTTCTCGAGCTCAGCCTCACCGAGCCCGTCGACGAGGGCGGTCGACTCGACGCTGATCCCGATGTAGGCGATGCCGCCCGGGGTGCTGTGCAGGGTGTCGACCATGGCCGGGTTGCCCTGAGCGGTCAGCTCGCCCGCGACGCTCGGCCAGTTGACGGTGGTCCCGTAGCTGGGGCCGCTCGACCACGTGCTGTTGGTGGCGCTCAGGTAGGAGGTGAAGATGAACGTGTCACCCGAGGAGTCGGAGCGCCGGATCGGGATGATGGTCTCGCTGGGCAGGGTCACACCCGGGTTGAGCGCGGCGATCGAGGAGTCGTTCCAGTTGGTGATGGTGCCCGAGTAGATCTGGGCCAGCACGCCACCGCTGAGCTTCAGGTTGCTGAACCCCGCCAGGTTGTAGTTGACGGCCTGCGAGGAGACGGCGATGGGGATGTTGAGGGCGCCCGCGTTAGCCGTGAACTGGGCGGCGCTAAGATAGGCGTCCGAGCCACCCATGTCGATGGTGCCGGTCAGGGCCTCAGACTGGCCCGTGCCCGAGCCGCCGGCGGCGGGGGTGAGCGTGATGTTGGGGTAGGCGGCGTTGATGCCCGGGGCGAGCTTCTGGAGGTACGGGTAGAGGAGGCTCGACCCGGCCTCGGAGAGGGTCACCGGTCCGCTCGGGTTGCCCGTCTGGACCGCCGCGGCGGTGGGGCTGCTGCTCGCGCTCGACGCCGCCGTGGGCGTCGGCGTCACCGTGCTGGTGGAGCCGCATGCAGCCACCAGGACCGCCCCGGTCAGCGCCGAAAGACCTATGGCCGCGTGTCGACGAACGTTCATGAGACCTCCCCTTCGTAGGATGGGTGTGATGAGGGGGATGAGGCCACTCGGGGCGCGCTCATCCGATTCGACCGCTGACGTAGGCCCGGCTCCTCTCGTCGGCCGGGTCGTGGAAGAAGGTCCGGGCCGACGCCGCCTCGACCACGCTGCCCTTCATCAGGAAGAGCACGTTGTCGCTGATCCGGCTGGCCTGGGCGAGGTTGTGGGTGACGATGAGCACGGTCATCCGCTCCGACAGCTCCCTCATCAGCGACTCGATATGGTCAGTGGTGTCCGGATCGAGTGCCGAGGTGGGCTCGTCGAGGAGGATCACGTCGGGCGAGAGCGCCAGGGTGCGGGCCAGGCAGAGCAACTGCTGCTGCCCGCCGGAGAGGCCGAACGGGGAGCCGTGCAGACGGTTGCTCACCGCGTCCCAGAGACCGACCATCAAGAGGTGCTCCTTGACGATCTCGTGGACGTTGTGCCGGTTGGCCAGCCCGTGGGCGCGCGGGGCCAGCCCCACGTTCTCGCCGATGCTGCGCGGGAACGGGTTGGGACGCTGGAAGAGCATGCCCACCCGGCGGCGCACCTCGCGGACGTTGACCTCGGCGCCGTAGACGTCGACGCCCTCCACGACCACCGAGCCGCTCACGTGCATCCCGGCGACGTGGTCGTGCATGCGGTTGATGGAGCGGAGCAGGGTGGTCTTCCCGCAGCCCGTGGGACCGACGATGGCGGTCACCTTCTTGGGCTCGAAGACGGTGCTGATCCCGTTGAGCAGCGGCGAGCCCTTGAAGCGGACCGTGAGGTCCTGGACCGAGACCCCCTCCGCCACCGCCTCGTTCGCTGAGACGCCGGCTTTGGCCAGGGTCAGCGAGTCGGTAACCACGGGTTGAGCGTAGAAAGTGGGGGGTTGTCCACGGGTTGCCTGCTGGTTAAGGAGCGATGAAGGGGGCGGCTGAGGCCCCGCCGGGCCGGACTGGGACGCGCGGCGCGCTTCGACGGACGGCTCCGCGCCGGTGAGCGGCGGGGAGTCCCCCCCGGTGGCAGCATCCTCCGCGCGAATCTCGGCGGCGCTCACCCGGCCTCCGGCTCGGGCGGGGTCGCCGGCGCGGCCGGCAGCTCGACGATGAAGGTCGCCCCACGGCGGGGCTCCGACACCACCCGGATGGAGCCGCCGTGCGCCTCGACGACGTGGCGGGCGATGGCCAGACCGAGCCCCGAGCCCTCGCCGTCGCGCTGTCGCGAGCTGTCCGCCTTCCAGAACCGCTCGAAGATCCGGGGGAGGTCCTCGGGACGGATCCCGATCCCGGTGTCGCGGACCACCAGCTCCACCCGGCTCTGCTCGAGCAGGGGCCTGGCGCTGACCGTGATGCGCCCCTCGGGCGGGGTGAACTTGATGGCGTTGTGCACCAGGTTGCGGAGCACCTGGCCGAGCCGGCGGGGATCGCCCAGCAGCGGCGGGGTGGAGGGGGCGACCTCGACGCTCACCTCGATCCGGCGCTCCTCCGCAAGCGGCAGCAGCCGGTCGACGGTGCGCACCAGGTCGGCCACCGGGACCGGCTCCAGGCTCATGGTCTGGCGGCCCGACTCGATGCTGCTCAGCTCCAGCAGCTCCTCCACCATCTGGGCCATGTGACCCACCTCGAGAGCGATCCGGTGGACGAAGCTGGCGGCCACCTCGGGCTGATCGAGGGCCCCCTTCTGGAGCGTCTCGACGAGCAGGCGGATCGCGGTGATCGGTGTCCGCAGCTCATGGGAGACGTTGGTGACGAAGTCGCGCCGGACCCGCTCCAGACGGCGCAGCCGGGTCTCGTCGCGCACCAGCACCACCACCGACACCTGCTGGTTCTGCACCGGGAAGGCGCGGACCACGATCACCTCGCGGGCGCTGGCGATCTCGCGCTCGACGGCCGCCTCCGCGTCCCGGCAGGCGGTGATCACCCGCAGCAGACGGAAGTCGGCACCCAGCTCGGCGAGGGTGTGGCCCTCGCCCTCGCCCGAGAGATCTAGGAGCCGGCAGGCCTCCTCGGTGGCGAGCAGGATCCGGCCCGTCTTGTCGACGGCGATCAGGCCGTGACCGCCCTCGAGCTGCTCGCCGACCGACCTGAGCAGCGTCAGCGTGTGACTCACCGGCGTGGATGAGGCCGGAGCGTTCATCGAAAGGAGCCCAGCATGATGGTGGTCAGGAGCGGCGATCAACTGCTCCGATGTTATCCACCTCCGATGGCGCGAGCGGGCGCAAACGGGTCACGCGGCGCCACGTTAGCCATTTCACAATCAGCGGTTAAGGTTCCGATAATGTGCCCGTTGCACAGGCCATGGCACCGTTAATGTCCCGATAATCTTCAATCCCCGCAGGGCCGTCCCGGGCGCCATCGCTCGTCGCCGGGGCATAATGGGCACGCCCGATGAGTTGTGCGATCGCCCGCCCCGCGACCACCACCGCCGGTGCGGCTGTCCGCTGATGACCTCGTCGCCCGCCAAGCACGTGCTCATCGTCGAGGACGAGGACTCGATCCGCCAGACGCTGCGCTACAACCTCAGTCAGGAAGGGTTCGTCATCACCGAGGCGAGCACCGGCACCGAGGCGCTGTCGGCGGCGCGCCGGCAGCGGCCCGACCTCATCCTCCTCGACCTCATGCTGCCCGAGCTCTCCGGGCTCGAGGTGTGCAGGATCCTGCGCCAGGAGATGACGGTGCCGATCATCATGCTCACCGCCAAGGGGAGCGAGCTCGACAAGGTGGTGGGACTTCACGTCGGCGCCGACGACTACGTCACCAAGCCCTTCTCGCTCAACGAGCTGCTGGCACGTGTAGCGGCGATGCTGCGCCGCGCGGAGATGACGGTGAAGGAGCGGGTCGCGGGGCGAGAGATCGAGGAGCTGGACAACTTCCGGATCGATCGCGGTGCCCGCACCGTGCACGTCGACGGTGACGAGCTCCACCTCGCGCCCAAGGAGTTCGACCTGCTCTCGCTGCTCCTGCTCAACGCCGGCAAGGTGCAGTCTCGCCAGGTGATCATCCAGCGCATCTGGGGCAGCAAGTTCTATGGCGATCACAAGACGGTCGACGTCCACGTGCGCTGGCTGAGGGAGAAGTTCGAGCGCTTCGACCGGCTGCCGTTCCGGATCACCACGGTGTTCGGCGTCGGCTACCGCATCGACCGGCTGGACCAGCCGGCCGCCTGACCAGGTCGGAGCCAGGGGCTCGCGCCACCGCCGACCTACCATGGGGCGCGATGGGCGACATCGTCCCCGACACTGCCGCCCTCGCCGCGGTCCCGGCGGGTGACCCGCGGGTGCTCCCCCGCGAGTTCTTCGCCCGCCCCACCACGCGGGTCGCCGCCGACCTGGTGGGGACGCGGCTGCTCTGCGACGCGGGCACCGACCGCGAGGTCGAGGCGCTCGTCGTGGAGGTCGAGGCCTACCTCGGCCTGGAGGACCCCGCCTCTCACGCCCACCGGGGGCCGACGCCCCGGGCCGCCATCATGTTCGGGCCGCCCGGGCACCTCTACGTCTACCTCTCCTACGGGATGCACTTCTGCGCCAACGTCGTCTGCGAGCCGGAGGGGCGAGCCGGCGCCGTCCTGCTGCGCGCCGCGGCGATCGAGCGGGGCGAGCAGACGGTGCGCGGGCGCCGCCGCGGTGCCCCGACTGGGCCGCCGTCTGTGGCGCTCCTGCGCGGCCCGGGCAACCTGGGCGGCGGCCTCGGCCTGACCCTCGCCGACAACGGTCTCGACCTCTGTGACCCGACCGGCCGGCTCCGGATCCTCGCCGCGCTCGAGGCAGCGCCGCTCACGATCGGCCCGCGGGTCGGGATCAGCCGCGCGGCCGATCGGCCGCTCCGCTTCGCCTGGGCCGGCCACCCCGCGGTCAGCCGGCCGGTGCCGGCCCAGCCGCCCCCGATGGCGGGGTGAGACGAGCCCGGGCCGCCGAGGGGCGGCGAGCCCCGGTGAGCCCCGGGGACCCGCGCCGCCTGCGGCGTTGGCAAGAGAAAGGGGCCGGCGGTGCCGGCCCCTCGTTTCTCATTTGCCGATCAACGGCACCCGGCGAACAGCCGGGCCTTGTGCGGCACCATCCGGTGCCAGGTGGCACGCCCGGGGCGTCTCGCCCCATCACCGGCACTACCGCGGCGCTCTTGCGCTTCCACTGCCTGCCGGACCGACCACACGACGGTCTCACGGCGGCGCACACCGGGGCGGCGAGGGGGGCCCGCTCCGGGCCTCACCTCTCGGCTCGAGAGGCCCTCAGGAGTTGAAAGACACCGCGCATCGAAGCCCAACCTCCATGTGGACAGATGGCTTCTTTACCTAGGGTACCCCCTTGTGCCGGTCTGTCAACGGACCCCGCGGTCACGGATCACCGGCGCGATCGCACCGAATCGATCGCCGTCCCCAGGGCGTGCGCGGCCCGTAGACTGGGGGGTGGAGGACGGCCTAGAATCTGAACGTCCGTTCGCCGCCCGGAGGGAGCATGTCGGGTCACAGCAAGTGGGCTGGGATCAAGCACAAGAAGGCTCTGGTCGACGCCAAGCGCGGCCAGGCCTTCACCAAGGTCGCCGCCGAGCTCGCCGTCGCGGCCCGTGAGGGCGGCGCCGACCCGATCGGCAACTTCCGGCTCCGCCTCGCCATCCAGAAGGCCCGCGAGGTCAACATGCCGGCCGAGAACATCGAGCGGGCGATCCAGCGGGGCGCAGGAGGGAAGGAGGGGGAGCGGCTGGAGGAGGTCCGCTACGAGGGCTACGGCCCCCACGGGGTGGCGGTGATGGTCGACGTCCTCACCGACAACCGGAACCGTACGGTGGCCGCCATCCGCAACCTCTTCACCCGCTCGGGCGGCTCGCTGGGGGAGACCAACAGCGTCGCCTGGATGTTCTCCAACCAGGGTGTGATCCGGATCGACGCCGGCAAGCGGGACCCCGAGGAGATCGCCCTCGAGCTGCTCGACCGGCTCGACGTGGGCGCCGACGGGGACATCGCCGTCGACGGCTCCTCCATCCAGGTGCTCCTGGCCCCCACCCTCTTCGAGGAGGCCCGCCGCAGGGTGGAGGAGGCGGGGCTCACCGTCGAGGCCGCCGACGTGACCATGCACCCGGGCACGTCGGTCACCCTGAACGCCGGCGAGGCCCGCCAGGTGCTGCGCCTGCTCGACAGCCTGGAGGAGCTGGACGACGTCCAGCAGGTCTACGCCAACGCCGAGATCCCCGACGAAGTCCTCGAGTCGGTCACCTCGTAGCCGCGAGCTGAGGTGCGGGTCCTAGGCGTCGATCCCGGGCTGGGACGCACCGGCGTCGCCCTGGTGGAGGGGCGCCCGGGTTCGCTGCGCCTCGTCCACGCCTTCTGCATCGAGACCGCGGAGGGTGACGGCGACGGCGTCCGCCTGCTCGCCCTCTCCCGCCTCCTGGCCCGATCGGCGGGCGAGCTCCGCCCCGATGTCGCGGCGGTGGAGCGCCTCTACTTCTCGACCAACCGGCAGACCGCGATGCGGGTCAGCCAGGCCCGCGGGGTCATCCTCTGCACCCTGGCCGAGCTGGCCGTGCCGGTCGCCGAGTACACGCCCAACGAGATCAAGGAGTCGATCGCCGGCTACGGCGCCGCCACCAAGGGTCAGGTGCTGCGGATGTGCCGGGCCCTGCTCGGCGTGGAGCGGATCCCCGGCCCCGACGACACCGCCGACGCCTGCGCCACGGCGATCTGCCACCACCACCGAGCGGCCCTCCGGCCCCGCACCGCCGGCGTCGCGCCCTCAGCTCGGATGAGCACCGCCCTGGAGACGGCGATCGCCGCCGCCCGGGAGCGCGGCGCCAGCCCGGGCCCCGCACCTCGCGCCGGCGTGCGCGCCAGCGCACCGGCGGGGGCCGGGCCGCCGTGATCGCGCGACTGCGCGGCCGGGTCGTGGTCTCCGACGCCGACCACGTCGTGCTCGAGACGGGCGGGGTCGGCTTCCAGGTCCAGTGCCACCTGCGGACCCTCGCGGCGCTCCACGAGATGGGCGACAAGGAGGTGACCCTCCACGTCCACACGGCGGTGAGCGACGACGCCATCCGCCTCTACGGCTTCCTCGGCCGCGACGAGCTCCGCCTCTTCCGCCTGCTCATCGGTGTGGAGCGGATCGGGCCCAAGGCGGCGCTCTCCGTCCTGGGACGGGCCGAGCTGCCGGCCATGGTCCGGGCCATCCGGGACGGCGACGTGGCCCTGCTCGCGACCGTCCCGGGGATAGGGCGACGGACCGCGGAGCGGGTCATCCTGGAGCTGCGTGATCGCCTGACGGATCTCGCCCTCAGCCTCGAGCCGGCGGCACCCACCGCCGCCGCCCAGGCGGTGGAGGCGGCCGTGGCGGGCCTGGTCGGGCTCGGCTTCCGGGAATCGGAGGCGCGCCCGGCGGTCCGCGCCGCCCTCGGCGGAGCGGGGGAGGCCGACGGCGACGTCACCGCCCTGGTGGGGAGGGCGCTCCGCCTCCTGGACGTGGGCCCGGCGACGTGAGCCTCGATGCGACCCGCGACGTGACCCGCGACGCGACCGCCGACGTGACCCGCGACGTGACCGGCGGCGTGATCCGCGACGCGACCTCGGTGCCGGGGATCCCGCGCCGGCCCGGCGTGCCCACCTCCCGAGCGACGCCGTGAACGACAGCCGCCTGGTCAGCCCCGGCGAGATGGAGGAGGAGCGCGCCGCCGACTCCGTCCTCCGTCCCCGCCGGCTCGAGGACTTCGTGGGCCAGCCGGCCATCCGCGAGCAGGTCCGCATCCTCATCGAGGCGGCCCGGGCCCGCGCGGAGCCCGTCGACCATGTCCTCCTCTACGGCCCGCCGGGACTGGGCAAGACCACCCTGGCCCAGATCATCGCCACCGAGATGGGGGTCCAGGCCCGGCTCACCAGCGGGCCGGCGCTGGAGCACCAGGGGATGCTGGCCTCCATCCTCACCGCCCTCGAGGACCGCGACGTCTTCTTCATCGACGAGATCCACCGCCTCAACCGGGCGGTCGAGGAGGCCCTCTACCCGGCGATGGAGGACCTCGCCTTCGACTTCGTGGCCGGCAAAGGGGCGGGGGCGCAGACGCTGCGATTGAGCCTCAAGCCGTTCACCGTGATCGGGGCGACCACCCGGGCCGGGGCCCTGGGCGGCCCGCTGCGCGACCGCTTCGGGGTGACCTTCCGGCTCGACTACTACGGCGTCGACGAGCTCACCGCGATCATCGTCCGCTCAGCGCGGCTGCTCGAGGTGGAGATCGACGCGGCCGGGGCCGCGCTCCTGGCCGGGCGCGCCCGGGGCACGCCCCGGGTGGCCAATCGGCTGCTCCGGCGCGCCCGCGACTACGCCCAGGTGCGGGCCGCGGGGAGCATCGACGCGGCGGTTGCCGGGGCAGCGCTCAGCATCCTCGGGGTCGACGAGCTGGGGCTCGACGAGATGGACCGGCGGGTGATCGAGACCCTCTGCGGCGCCCTCTCCGGGCACCCGGCGGGCGTCCAGACCATCGCCGTCTCGGTCCAGGAGGAGCCCGAGACCATCGAGGACGTGATCGAGCCCTATCTGATCCGGCTCGGGCTGGTGGTCCGCACCCCGCGCGGCCGGCTGGCCACGGCCGCCGCCTATCGACACCTGGGACGGATCCCGCCGCCCGGCTCACCGGGGGCCGCGGCGGGGCAGGAGACCCTCTTCGGCGCCTGAACCGCCCCGGGAGCGGCCTCGGGCGGCCCCTGAACTGCTCCCGAGGCTCCGTCGTGGCCGCCGCCGCGCCCCTTGCGGCCGATCTGCCGCCGAGACCGATGACCCGCTCCGCTACACTTCGCCGTCGTGAACTGGCTGCGGGTCACCAAATGGAAGGTGGCGACGATCTTCGTGGTCCTGATCGTGGCCGTCGTGGTCGATCTGTTCAATTTGAACGTCTTCGGCTACGACATCACCCTCCACAAGGGGCTGGACATCGTGGGCGGCTCGGAGCTGACCATCGCCATCTGCCAGGGGTACGACAACCCGCCGGACTCCGGCTGCCGGTCCAAGCCGCGCAACGGGACCAGCGTCGCGCAGGCGCAGACCGACACCATCCCCGTCCTCCAGAACCGGGTCAACGGGCTGGGCGTCTCCGAGGCCACCGTCCAGCCGGTCGGCGACAACGAGATCTCGATCGAGCTGCCGGGTGTCCCGCTCGCCAAGGCAGAGAACGTCCTGGGCACCACCTCCCTCATCCGGTTCGCCACCGCCGCCTCAGGAGCCCCGCCGACCGCGGCCGCCAAGAACGCCAACTACTGCGCCAAGAACCCGGCCGACAAGTTCTGCGTGGACCAGGACGACCTCTTCGAGCCCAGCCAGCTCGGCAACGGCGTCCTGTACCCGAGCGGCTATCACTGGAAGATCGACAACAACCTGCCCGCCTCGGACATCGACAGCTCCAGCGTGGGCACCGACGCCACCACCGGCTCGCCCACCGTCGACATCAGCTTCAACGGCTCCGGCGCCAGCGAGTGGCTCAAGATCACAACGGCCGCCAACAACGTGTACACCGCTGACGGCTGCACCCCCGACTCGGCCTGCGCGGCCCCGTCGATGGTCGCCATCTTCCTGGACACCGCGGTGATCAGCGCCCCGGTGGTGGACTCGCCCTCCAGCGCCAACACGGAGATCACCGGCCTCAGCCTCAGCGAGGCCCAGCTCCTGCAGTCCCAGATCAACGCCGGAGCCCTCCCGGCCGAGATCGGCGTGGTCGCCGCCACCGCGGTGGGCGCGACCCTCGGCGCCCAGACGGTCACCGCCACCCTGCTCGCCGGCGCGGTCGGCCTGATCGTCGTGATCCTCTTCATGATCGGCTACTACCGCTTCCCGGGGATCCTGGCGAGCCTCGCGCTCATCCTCTACAGCCTGATGAACCTGGCCGCGTACAAGATCATCGGGGTCACCGTGAGCCTGGCCGGCCTCGCCGGCTTCGTGTTATCGGTGGGCATGGCCGTCGATGCCAACGTGCTCATCTTCGAGCGCACCCGCGACGAGCTGCGCCATGGCAGGTCCGTGGCCACCGCCGTCGAGCTCGGCTTCCGGCGCGCCTTCCCGGCCATCCGGGACAGCAACATCTCGACCGGGATCGTCTGCGTCATCCTCGCCTTCTTCGGCTCGGACATCGTCAAGGGCTTCGCCATCACCCTGGGGATCGGCGTCGCCATCAGCTTCTTCAGCGCGGTCCTGATCACCCAGTCGCTGCTCGGCCTGGTGCTGCGCTGGAAGATCGGCAAGAACCCCTCCCTCTACACCGAGATCCACCCCGAGTACCAGGAGCAGCACCGCGCCGGACGCTTCGACATCGTCCGCAATCGCAACCTCTTCTTCCTGCTCTCGCTGGCGATCATCATCCCCGGCATCGTCGCCATCATCGGCTGGGGATTCCGGCTGGGGATCGACTTCGCCGGTGGTGATCAGATCGAGGCCAGCTACTCGCATCCCGTGACCGCCGCGCAACTCAGCGACGCCGTCAAGTCGGTGAGCCCCGGGCTCCAGCCCCAGGTCCAGAGCTACGGCAAGGACAAGGCTGGCCACGATGTCTACACGATCCAGACCCTGCCCGCCGCCCCGACCGTCCTGGAGAACATCACGACCACCCTGCAGAAGAAATACGGCGCGGAGTCGAGCACCATCAGCGTCAGCGCGGTCGGGAAGACGATCGCGAGCAGCGCGGTGAGCCAGGCCATCCTCCTGATCCTGATCTCGTCGCTGATGATCGCCCTCTACCTCGCCTACCAGTTCGGCAAACAGCGGCAGGTCAACCGCTGGCGGTTCGCGGCCTGCACCTTCTTCAAGCTGCTGCACGACATCTTCGTGCTGGCCGGCATCTGGGCCATCCTCGGCCACTTCACACCGCTGGGCCAGGTGGACAACTACTTCGTGACGGCGGTGCTCACCGGGGTGGCATTCTCGATCCATGACACCATCGTGGTGTTCGACCGGATCCGGGAGAACCTCCGGGTCGGGCCGCACTTCACCTTCGACCAGATCGTCAACCTCTCGACGGTCCAGACCATGGCCCGCTCGCTCAACACGTCGCTGACCGTCGTCTTCGTGCTGCTCGCCCTGGTGCTCTTCGGCGGGTCCTCGATCCAGGGCTTCGTGCTCGCCCTGCTGATCGGCATCGTCACCGGCACCTACAGCTCGATCTTCAACGCCTCGACCCTGCTGGTCGCCTGGAACAAGGCGCGGCCCGAGCAGACCGCCGGCCGGGCCGCGCGCACCGCGGTCGCCCGCCCCGCTCGCGCCACCTGAGCAGCCGGGGGAGCCCGGGCCCGCCGCCCCGCTTGCGGTCGCGTCCCGATACGATCGTTCCCGTCCCATGAGCCGCCCGGACGTCGCCGCCCTCTCCGACCTGCTGGGCCCCGCCCTGATCCAGGCCGGGGTCGAGCTCCTGGACGTGCAGTGGAAGGGCAGCGGTCCGGGCAGCGTGTTACGCCTGGTGGTGGACCGCCCCGGTGGGGTCGGTCTCGACGACTGCGAGCGCGCGTCGATGATCGCGAGCGCCATCCTCGATGCGTACGATCCGATCGACGTCCGCTACTCCCTGGAGGTCTCCTCGCCGGGCGCGGAGCGCCCCCTCCACACCGAGGCGGAGTGGCGGGCCGCCCTGGGCCGGCGGGTTCACGTCCGGCTCCGGAGCGGCGACGCCGAGCGGGTGGTCGAGGGCCGGCTGGTGGCCACCGGCGGGCCCACCGTGGAGATCGAGGCGCGCACCGCTCGCGGCCGGTCCCAGCCGGTGACCGTGCCGGTGGCGGACATCCTCGCCGCCCGGATCGCGGTGGACATCTAGTGCACCGGCCCGGGAGCGACTTCCCGTTTCATCCGGCCATCTCCGCCGGGGGCGCTGCGCACCCTGAAGCTAGCGTCACCGCCGGACTTCGCCCCACCGCCCCGATCACCTCGGTGCCCCGCTGATGCCGGGCCGCAGCCGATCCGGAGCCGTGCCCCCGGAGGAGGGCGGCATCCTGGAGGCGGTGGCCGAGCTGGCCTCGAGCGCCGGCATCAGCGAGGCGGAGCTCAGCGAGATCGTGGGCAGGGCCCTCGTCGACACCTACCGCCGGCTGGTCGTCGACGACCCCGGCCTGACCGCCCGGGTCGACTTCGGGCGAGGTGTCCACGATGTGCTGCGCCCCGAGCCGCTCGGTGGCGAGGCGGTCATGGCGCCGCTCACCGGTGACGCGGCCCGCCAGGCGGCCCAGGCGGTCCGGGCCGCGGTTCTCGACCGGATGCGCAACGCCGGGGCCGAGCGGGTGCTCAGCGAGGCGGCCACCCATCGGGGCGAGCTGATCGACGCGGTCGTCGAGAGCTCGGCCGGGGGCAGCTGGTATCTGAGGGCCGGCGAGACCACGGTGGTCCTGCCCCCGGAGGAGCAGGCGGTGGGGGAGGAGCTGGCTCCTCGGCAGCACCTCAAGGTGGTCGTCCTCGAGGGCCGGCGGCGCGCCCGGGACGCCGTCGTGGTCGCCTCGCGATCGCATCCTCAGCTCGTGCGGCTGCTGCTGGAGCAGGAGGTGCCGGAGCTGGGGCGCGGACAGGTGGGCATCCGTGCCATCGCCCGGGAGGCCGGCCGCCGGACCAAGGTGGCGGTCGAGGCGATCGACCCCGACATCGACCCGCAGGGTGCCTGCATCGGCCCCCACGGCATCCGCCATCGCGCCATCACCTCACAGCTCGGGACCGAGCAGCTCCAGGTGGTGCGTTTCGACCCCGACCCGGCGCACTACGTCGCCAACGCCCTGATGCCGGCGCCGGTCCTGAGCGTCGAGCTCGACCCCGACACGCGGACCGCGCACGTGAGCGTCGACCCCGCCAAGCTCTCGCTGGCGATCGGGAGAGGGGGTGAGAATGCGCGCCTCGCCGCCCGGCTCACCGGCTGGCGGATCGACATCTCCGCGCCCGAGACGGCGGGCGAGGCTGGCTCGTGAGCACCCCGGAGAGCCCGGGGGGAGGCCCCGCCGCCACCCGTCTCCCGCTCCGGACCTGCGTGGGCTGCCGCCGCCGCCGCCCGCGCCCGGATCTCGTCCGCCTGGTCGCGGGGGTGGCGGGAGCAGTTATCCTGGACATCCCCGCCCGGGCGCCCGGCCGCGGCGCCTATCTCTGCCGCGACTCCGGCGTGGCCTGCCTGCGGGCCGCCCAGAGACGCCGCAGCCTGAGCCGGTCCCTGCGGGTGAGGGAAAATGACATCGACCCCGAGACACTGGGCCCACAACTCAGGGAGCTCGCCGAGGAGGACTCACCGTCGCCACCATGAAGAAGATCGGACTGCCGGCCAGCCTGACGGTCAGGGAGCTGGCCGAGCGGCTCGGTGTAACCGGGACCCAGCTCATCACCTACCTGATGCAGAACGGGGTCGCTGCCGCCCTGAACCAGTCGATCGACTTCGACACCGCGGCGCTGGCCGCGGATCACTTCGGGTTCGAGGCCGAATCGGAGGAGGCGGCCGCGCGAGAGGCGGCGGCCGGATCCTCGGCCTCCGGCGCGCTGCGGCGCCGCCACCCTCTCCTCGACCTCTCCGGTGAGGACCCGTCCGCTCTGGTGGCCCGGCCGCCGGTGGTCGCCGTCCTCGGGCACGTCGACCACGGCAAGACCTCCATCCTCGACCGGGTCCGGACCACCAGCGTGGCCGCCGGGGAGGCCGGGGGGATCACCCAGCGGATCGGTGCCTACCAGGTGGAGCGTCAGGGGCGCCTGATCACCTTCATCGACACCCCGGGCCACGCGGCCTTCACCGCCATGCGGGCCCGCGGCGCGGACGTCACCGACATCGCGGTCTTGGTGGTCGCCGCCGACGACGGTGTCATGCCCCAGACCGACGAGGCGATCCACCACATCCGGAGCGCCGGGGTGCCGCTGATCGTCGCCGTCAACAAGGTGGACAAGGACGGGGCCAACCCCGAGCGCGTGCTCCAGCAGCTCGCCGAGCACGAGGTGGTCCCCGAGAGCTACGGCGGCGACGTGCCGGTGGTGAACACCAGCGCGCTCACCGGCCAGGGGATCGAGGACCTGCTGGACACCATCCTGCTGGTCAGCGACGTGGTCAACCCGCCCCGGGCCAATCCGAACCGGCTCGCGGTGGGCACCGTGATCGACTCCGAGCTGGAGCGGGGGAGGGGCCCGGTGGCCACCGTCCTGGTCCAGAACGGCACCCTGCGGATCGGCGACAACGTGGTGGTGGGGCCGGTCTACGGCAAGGTGAGGGCGCTCACCGACGACGCCGGTCGCCGGGTCAAGGAGGCCGGCCCGAGCAAGCCGGTCCAGATCACCGGCCTCACCGACGTCGTCACCGCCGGCGACATCCTCCAGGTGACCGAGACGGAGAAGGCGGCGCGGGGGCTTGCCGAGCAGCGCACCAATGAGCAGCGAGCGAAGATCGCCCAGCCGGTGCGGCGGATCACCCTCTCCGACTTCGCCGCCGTGCAGGGTGAGACCAAGACCATGACCCTCGTCCTCAAGGCCGAGGCCAACGGGTCCCTCGAGGCCCTGCGGAGCCAGGTCACCAAGCTCGAGGACCCCAACGTCACCATCAAGATCGTCGGTGAGGGGGTCGGCGCCGTTGGAGAGGCGGACGTCAACCTCGCCTCGGTCTCCGGCGCCATCGTCATCGGCTTCAACGTCCATCCCGACGAGCGGGCCAAGGCGGCCGCCGAGGAGCTCGGGGTCGACATCCGGTTCTACGACGTGGTCTACCAGGTCACCGACGACATCGAGAGATCGATCAAGGGGATGTACGAGCCCACCCTCATCGAGGTCTACCAGGGCCGGGCCGAGGTGCGGCGCGTCTTCATGGTGGACGGCAAGCCGGCCATCGCCGGCTGCCAGGTGATCGACGGCCGGATCACCCGCGCGGCTACCTGCACCGTCCGCCGCGACGGCCGCGAGGTCGGCCGCGGCAAGATCGATGCCCTCAAGCGGTTCCGCGACGACGTGCGCGAGGTTGCCCGCGGCTATGAATGCGGGATCAGCCTCGAGGGCTTCACCGAGTTCGCCGAGGGCGATGTCATCGAGACCCACGTCACCGAGCAGCAGAACCTCTGATCGTGCCCCTGACCATGCCTCATTCCAAGGATCGCGCTCACCCGCGGGCGGCGGGCCCGGGACGGTTCCAGCCGGTGCTGGGCGCGTCGTCACGCCCGCCGCGCCCGGAGCGCATCGCCGAGCAGCTGCGCCAGGAGATCTCGACGCTCATGGTCACCGAGATGAAAGATCCACGGGTGCGGCTGGCATCGGTCTCCCGGGTGAGGATCCCGCCCGACCTGCGCATCGCCACCGTCATGATCTCGGCGGTGGGCGACGATTCCGAGCGTCACGCGGTGGTCGCCGCCATGCGCCACGCGGAGGGCTACCTCCGCGCCCAGCTCGGCCACCGGCTCGAGAACCTGAAGAGTCCCCCGCACCTGACCTTCGAGCTCGACGAGTCGATCGCCTACTCGGTGCGGATCAGCGGCGTGCTGCGTGAGCTGGAGAGCGAGCACGGCCCGGACCCGGACGTCGACGTGGGAGAGGAGAGCCGATGACGGTCGCCCAGCTTCGCTTCCCGGGGGTCGACGATGCCGCTCGCGACATCCGCAGGCTCATCGACGACGCCCGGGAGATCGGCTGCCTGGCCCACAAGGACGCCGACGCCGACAGCCTGGGCTCCGCCCTCGCCTTCGCCGAGGCGCTCCGCGAGATGGGCAAGCGGGTGCACCCCCTGGTGCCCAGCCCGCTCCCGCTCGCGCTCCGCTATCTGCCCGGCTTCGAGACCATCACCCAGGAGCCACCGGCGCTGGATCTGCTCTTCACCTTCGACTGCGCCACGCCCCATCGGTTCGGGGACCGGGCCGGGCTGGTGGAGACCGTCCCGCACGTGGTGAACGTCGATCACCACGCCAGCAACCAGGGGTTCGGGGAGATCAACCTGGTCGACCCGGCGGCGAGCGCCACCGGTCAGATCGTCTACCGGCTGCTCCGCGCCATGGACTGCCCGATCTCCGCCGAGACCGCCACCAACCTCTACGCCGCCCTGCTCACCGACACCGGCAGCTTCCGGCACGAGAACACCACCGAGGCGGCGCTGCGGCTGGCCGCCGACCTGGTGGCCCTGGGGGCGGACGCCGGTTGGGTGGCCCTCAAGAGCTATAAGTCGCGCAGCATCCCCCAGCTCCGCCTCGAGGGCATGGCCACGGCGACGACGCAGAGCGAGAGCGGTGGCCGGCTGGTGTGGTCGGAGATCACCCTGGCGATGCTCGAGGAGGCCGGGGCCACGCTCCAGGAGGCCGAGGGCGTCATCGACCAGCTCCAGACCGTCGATGGCATGAAGATCGCGATCATCTTCAAGGAGGCGGGACCAGAGCTGGTCAAGATCTCGGTCCGGAGCCGCGACGAGGTCGACTCCACGCAGGTCTGCGCGCCCTTCGGCGGAGGCGGCCACCGCCGGGCTGCCGGCGCCGAGCTGCGTGAGCCCCTGGAGACGGCCCGCCGGCGGGTCCTGGAGGTCGCCCGCGCCCTGCTGCGGTCGCTGCCGTCGTGATGACGGCGTCGCCGGTGACCCCGCCCCGTCGCGGGGTGCTGAGTGCCGTGCTGGCCCTCAACAAGCAGCCCGGGCAGACCTCGTTCGACTGCGTCCGCCAGGTGCGCCGGATCTACGGCGAGCGGCGCGTCGGCCATGCCGGCACCCTCGACCCCATGGCCCAGGGGCTGCTCCCGCTCTGCCTCGGCGTGGCCACCCGTCTGGTCGACCACTTCCACCGCCAGACCAAGCGGTACCAGTGCACGGTCCGGCTGGGCGAGCGCTCCGACACCCTGGACACCGAGGGTGCCGTCACCCCCGGTGGCGACGCCGGGGGGCTGGACGCTGCCACCGTCGCGAGCGCCCTCCGCCAGTTCGTCGGCGAGATCTGGCAGGTGCCGCCGATGCACTCGGCCGTGCGCCACGAGGGCGAGCACCTCTACGACCTGGCCCGGCGCGGCGAGGAGGTCGAGCGCGCGCCCCGGCTGGCGCTGATCGTCAGCGCCGAGCTGGTGGGCTTCCGGCCGGGCCGGGTGGCCGAGGCCGACCTCGACGTCGAGTGCGGCAAGGGAACCTTCATGCGCGTCCTCGCCGGCGACCTGGGCGAGGCCCTCGGGGTGGGTGGCCTGCTGAGCTGGCTGGAGCGGACCCGCTACGGGAGCCTCGACCTCGCCGACGCGCACACCGTGGAGGAGCTCCAGCGGATGGAGGACCCGACCCTGGCGCTCCTGCCTCCCGAGGTCGCGGTCAGCTTCCTCCCGGCCGTCTTCCTCGGCCCACCGGCGGTCACCCTGGTGCGCAACGGCCAGGCGGTCTTCCTGCCCCGGGGCGCCGCGGGCCTCCCGCAGGGCGAGGTCCGAGCTCACGCCGCGGGCGGCGAGCTGATCGCGCTCGGGGAGCTCACCGGCTTCCGCTTCCGGCCCACCAAGGTGATGGCCGGCTGAGCGACGACGTGATGCAGAGACCTCATCCGTGCCCGTGACCCTGGAGCACTCCCTCGCCCCCAACCGCGGTCCGTCCCCCGCTCCGGCCGCCTGCACCATCGGCGTCTTCGACGGTGTCCATCGCGGCCACCAGCGGCTGCTCGCGGCGACCGTGGCCGCTGCCCGGGAGCTCGGCGGCATCGCCGGCGCCGTCACTTTCGAGCCCCATCCCCGCGCGGTCCTCGACCCCGCCAACGTCCCGCCCGAGCTCACCACTCTTGACGAGAAGCGCGAGCGGCTGATGGCGGCCGGGATCGACCGGGTGGTGGTCGTCAACTTCACGCGCGAGGTGAGCGAGTGGACCGCCGAGCGCTTCTGCGCGCGGCTGCTCGACCGTTTCGACCTCCGCCGGCTGGTCGTGGGACCGGGCTTCGCGCTGGGCCGCGACCGCCGCGGCGACATCGACTTCCTGCGCCGCTTCGGGGCCGAGCACGGGTTCACGGTCGACACCGTCCCGGCGGTGACCGAGGAGGGGGAGGCGATCTCCTCCACCCGGATCCGCTCGGCGCTGGTCTCGGGGGACGTCGAGATGGCCGCCGGCCTGCTCGGCCACCCGTACTTCCTCGACGGCACCGTCGAGAGGGGCGACCGGGTCGGATGGCGGCTCGGGTTCCCGACCGCCAACCTGGGGGTGGAGCCGGGCAAGTGCCTCCCCGAGCTGGGCATCTACAGCACTTGGGTCCGGGTCCGGGGGGAGTGGCGGGTGGCGGCGTCCAGCATCGGCTACCGTCCGACCTTCGGCGGGGACCGCCTCACCGTGGAGGCCCACCTGCTCGATTTCGACGCCGACATCTACGGGGAGAGGGTCCGCCTGGCCTTCGTCCACCGGCTGCGGGAGGAGCGGTGGTATCCGGACGAGGCCGCCCTGATCGCCCAGATGCGGCTGGACGTCGCGGAGACGCGGCGGCTGCTCGGGGCGCAGGAGCCACCGGCCGAACTCTGAGGCCGCTTTCGACCCGCTTCCATTCGATCGCGCGGCGGCGCACAGCCTCGGGCAGAGTGCTGCCCCGCCGGGCCAGTCGGGCCGCACCATTGGCGCGCCCCGTCGACGCCCTGATCGCCCCCACCGCCATGGCCAACGGTCCGCCCAGCCCTCTCACTGCCAGCCGGCCCGCCGCTGGCCCTCGAACCGCCGGCTGAGGCACGATTGGTTCGCGTGACCGCGGTGGACCCTGATGACGACAGCATTCGGCGCTACGTGGTTCGTAGGTACGCGTATGATCCCCAGCGCCGCGAACGGCGCCACCGCGTCGTAGCGGCCTTCGATGATGAGGCAGAGTTCCTGAGACTCTCCATGACGTCCCACAGGGCGGCCCGGAGGGGGACGCCTCGACTACCCGGGGGTGGTCCCAGGGGCAGGACGAGCGCGGGGACCCGGCGTGGCGGGGACGGGGCGCTGAGGTCGGCGCGACGAGGGCGATGGAACGGGTCGGCGCGAGCCTGCTGCTCCCTCAGCGCCCACGGGCTCACCGTCCGGCCTGCGCCCCATCGAGCCCGCTTCTCCACCCCCTCCGACCCCCGGCAGGGCAGAGCCATCCGTGTCGCGCAGGCCCTCCGCGTTATGGGCAACGGCAACGTGGTCACGCCCGGCGTGCTTGGCGGCATACATGGCCCGATCCGCCGCCGCCAGCAGCTGATCGAGGTCCAGGCCATGCTCGGGATGGGCGGCCACGCCCACGGAGACCGTGAGGCGGGCCAGCAGGCAACTACGCGGCATTGGGACCTTGCGCACCGCCAGCCGCGGGCTCTCCCGGACCCGCGCTGCCTGTTCGGCGCCGGCCGCGTGCAGGAGGACGACGAACTCCTCGCCGCCCAGACGCACCACGGCGTCGGTGCCGCGCACCGCTGCCCGGAGCTGCATCGCGACCCGCTGCAGGAGAAGGTCTCCGGCAGCGTGGCCGGCGCTGTCGTTGACCATCTTGAAATGATCGAGGTCGAGGAGGAGCAGGGCGACGGGCTGCCGATCTCGCGCGGCGCGACGGAGGTCCCGCTCGGCGGCATCCCGCAGCCAGCGGCTGTTGTAGAGGTGGGTCAGCGGATCGGTCATGGCGGCATTGAGCAACTCGACGTAGAGCTGGGCGTTGTGCCACGCCGATGCTGCGACATGGGCAAAGAGTGAGGCGGCCTCGAGGTCGCGAGCGCTGAAGCGCCCCGCCCCGACTCGCCAGCAGGAGATGATCCCCAGCTTGCGATCGCCGGCCACCAGGGGCAGGAGGAGGAGAGACTCTTTCACCACGGCGGTGCCGGGGACCTGTCGTGCAAACGGGTGGGTCGTCGCATCGGGGACGTTCTGAGCCGTCCCCTGGGCGAGCGCCCAGCCGCTCAGGCCGGCGTCGAGGGAGAAGCTGTCGGTGGCGCTGTCGGGCATCAGCCCCCGGAGGGACTCCACCGCGCCCGCTGGCCCCGAGTAGGTGCGGCGCAGCCGGACCGTCTGGCGCACCGAGCGGATGCCGTCGATGGGGATGCGAAGCCCGACCAGGCGAGTGGCGAACTCGACCGGGAAGGCATCGCCGGGAACGGTTCGGGCTTTGGCGGCCTGGAGGACGACGACGTCACCCTCCAGAGCGGCGACGATGCTTCCCAGGCCTAGGGTGTCGAGGGCGTCCACCACCTCCGCGGCGGCCGCCTCGGCGCCAAGCGCACTCGGCAATCGCTGACCGAGGCGGGCGAGGAACTCAAGGCGGGCCCGCAGGCTGGGGGTGTGGCCCATGCACACGCGAGTGTGACCCCGGCGATCGTATCGGGCGTCGCGGCCGCGTCGCCCTCCGGACAAGAAGCGCCGCCAGGAGCCTGATGTCAGCGATCAAGCCGCGCGGGATGAGCGAATGATCGCCCGCGACCTGTGAGCCGGGGGGCCAGGTTGGGGCCGACCTACCCCCATCGTGGGTTGACCCTGTGTTGGGGGACGTCACTCGACCGACGGGGTAGGCGTAGGAGGTTCCAAGGAGGGCGGCCGCGGGTCGGTGCGAGTGTCGCTCCCGTCCTGCCCCCTCACTCCTGCAAGCCAGATCCGTAGCCTGGCCAGTTGTTCGTCGTGGTGAGCCGGCGAGCCTGAGTACCGTTCGGTCGCCGCGATCACCACGGAGGATCCATCAGTCAGCAGAACGCTGATGGCTAACCCCTGATACTTGCGTGGAGCCCCACCGAGCCGGAAGCCTGCCACCGACTCGCGAGGGATGATTCGCGTCGAGGCGAAATTGCACACGATGAGCGCGCCTCTCGTGCTCCGGACCCCGACCCTGCTCCAGCGCCAGGCCACCGCCGCGAAGAGCCCCGCCGCGACCACAGAGAGCAGCAGCTCCGTGAGAGCGCCATGGAGGGCGGCCTCGATCGCGGAGAAGACGGCCGCGAGTGCGAGGACGGAAAACCATCCGACCGAGAAGGTCCGAAAGGGCTGAGGGATCCGGAAGTCGATTTCGGCGTCCAAGGCCGTGAATGGTAGGAGGACGCCGACAGGCGCCCTCACCCTGAGGCTCGACCCCTGAGGGGGCGGCCATCCCGCTCAGGATGAGCCGACCACGACCTCCACGACCACCCGTTCGGTCCCGAGCGGGGGGCGGGGCACCACGTCGCCCTCGACCTCCCTCCCGTCCACGGTGAGCGCGACGCGATTGCCCGGTCCCTCACGCCGCACGGTGATCTCGTACCAGGTGTCGCGGAAGAGGCGCCGCGCCGTGTACCCGGGCCAGGCGGCGGGGAGCGTCGGGGACACCCGCAGCCCCCCGAAGGTGGGGCGGATGCCGAGGATCCACTGGGTGGCGGCAACGTAGGTCCAGGCCGCCGCCCCGGTGAGCCAGGCGTTCCTCCCCAGGCCGAACTGGGGGTGCGCCGGGCCGCAGATGTTCTGGCAGTAGACGTACGGCTCGACGGCGGCCAGCCCGACGTCGGCGCGGGCGAGGGGGAGGAGTTGCCGGTAGTACTCGTAGGCCCGGTCCCCGTCGCCCTCCATGGCGGCCGCGATGATCGACCAGGCCGCGGCGTGACAGAAGATCCCACCGTTCTCCTTGGCCCCGGGCGGGTAGGTGGCGGTCCCGTTGACGCGGGGATCGGCACCGTCGTAGGGCGGCCAGAGCAGGCTCAGGCCGTAGGGGGTGTCGAGCAGGTCGTGCGCCGCCCGCATCGCCCGCTCGGCCCGCTCGGGTGCCCCCACCTCGCCGATCACGCACCAGCTCTGGGGGATCAGGTTGATGCGGTGGCGCGACTCGGTGGCCACCCCGATCGGGCGCCCCTCGTCGTCCAGGGCGCGGGCGTACCAGGCCCCGTCCCAGGCGCAGCCCTCGATCGCCTCCGCCATCTCGGTGTGCAGGGCGCGAAAGCGGGCGGCTTCCTCGGACCGGTTCAGGTGGTCGGCCAGCGCGGCGAGGTCGAGCATGGCTCGGCAGAACTGCATCGCGCACCAGACGCTCTCGGCCAGCCCCGACCCGTGGTCGACGTTCAGGGTGTCGTCCCAATCGGCATAGCCGGGCCGGGGCAGCCCATGCGGACCGCGGTGGGCCAGGGTGAAGTCGACCGCCGCCATCATGTGGCCCCAGACCGTCTCGTCGAGCCCGTCCCACGGGTCTCCCTGGCTCTCACCGCCGGTCGGGTCCCCGGCGCGGCGGGTGGGGGCCGGCTGGTACGGCACCGGCCGGTGGATGAGGTCGCAGTCGCCCGTCTCGCGCAGGTAGGCGCAGGTGGCGATGATCAGCCAGAGGTGGTCGTCGGAGAACCACTGCGGCCACTCGGGGTGCTCGGCGGCAAGCCCCGGCCCCCCCTCGCCGGTGAGGGGCAGGAACTCATGCCAGGTGTGACCGTCGGTGAACTGCAGGTGCCAGAGCTGCTCCAGCCGGGCCTCGGCCAGGTCAGGCTCGACGTGGGCCGTGGCCAGGGTGTCCTGGGCGCTGTCGCGCGTCCCCATGCCCCGTCCGAGCCCGGTCTCGTAGCCGGAGACGAAGCGCGACCAGTACAGGGTGGTCCGGCACTGGACCGGGTTCCAGAGGTTGAGCATGGCGTCTGTCCCAGGGTCGGGCGTGTGGACCGTGAAGCTCTCCAGATAGCGCGCCCAGTCGGCCCGCAGCGCGGTGAGGGCGCGGTCGACCTCGGCCGGCTCCGACCAGCGCGCCACCGCCGCCGGGATGGTCTCCGGCGAGTCGGTGATCCCCAGCATCTGGACGATGCGCGCGCTCCCCCCCGGCTCCAGCACCACCTCGTGGCAGAGCGACCCGATCGCGTTGCCCCGGGGCGCGGCGCTGCCCGTGGCCGCCCCGGCGCTGACCGCGACGGGGTCCTCGAGCCCGCGATAGGGGCCAACGAACGCCTCCCGGTCGCAGTCCCAGCCGAGCGGCGGCCGGTCCGACGCGAAGAACGTGGTGGCGGGCCGGAATCGGGTGGCCGCCACGATCGCGCCCACCTCGGGATCGAAGCGGGCGCTCACCACGTGGCCGGTCCAGTCCAGGTTGTGGAGGTCGCCCATCGCGTCGGTGAAGCTCAGCTCGATGTAGCTGAAGGTCCTGAGGGTCACCGGCCGCTCGCCGGTGTTGGTCAGGCGCAGCTCCCACAGCTCCACCGGGCAGGGCTCGTCGGGGCGGCTCGGGGGCACGAAGTAGAGGGTCTCCGCCCGCACCCCCGCGCGTTCGGTGGTGATCCGGGTGTACCCGGCGCCATGGCGGCACTCGTAGCGGTCGAGGGCGCCCCGCACCGGCTGCCAGGTCGCGCCCCACCGCTCCCCGGTGTCCTGGCGCCGGAGGTAGATGTAGCGGCCCGGCTGGTCGGCCGGGATCGCGTTGTAGCGGTAGCGGCTGACCCGGCGGTTGCGCGGGTCGCGGTCGAAGGAGAAGCCCCCTCCGGTGTTGGAGATGATCCCCCCGTAGCGCCCCTCGCCCAGGTAGTTGATCCAGGGGGTCGGGGTGTCGGGCCGCGTGATGACGAACTCGGCCGCCTCGGGGTCGAAGTAGCCGTACTCGCTCTCCGCCAACCGCCCGCTCACCGGTCCACCACCTCGACGCACCTGCTCCGCTTGGTCCCCGCGGCGGCGACCATAGCACACGGCCGGCGCCCGCTCAGGGGAGCGAGGCCCAACTCCGACCCGAGAATCCCGCCATCCCGTCCGGCGCGGGACAATGCCGCGGTTGCCTCCCGCCCGAGCCGGAGATGCCTGACCGTGCCGACCCCGCCCCGACCCCGCAGCTTCCCCGACGGCTTCCTCTTCGGGACCAAGACGTCCGCCTACCAGGTCGAGGGCTCGGTCGACGTCGATGGCCGCGGGGCGTCGATCTGGGACACGTTCAGCCACACCCCCGGCGCCACCCGCAACGGCGACACCGGCGATGTCACCTCCGACCACTATCGCCACCTCGACCAGGACCTCGACCTGGTCGCCGACCTGGGCACCCCCGCCTTCTGCTTCTCGGTGGCCTGGCCGCGGGTCCAACCCGGCGGGAGCGGGCCGACCAACCAGGCGGGTCTCGACTTCTACCGCCGCCTGGTCGACGGCCTGCGCCGGCGCGGCGTGACGCCGGTCCTGACCCTCTACCACTGGGACCTCCCCCAGCCGCTCGGGGACGCCGGCGGGTGGGCGGTGCGCGACACCGCCGGCCGCTTCGCCGACTACGCGGCCCTGGTCGCCGGCGCCCTGGGGGCCGACGTGCCGATGTGGGTGACCGAGAACGAGCCGTGGTGCGCCTCCTGGATCGCCTACGCCAAGGGTGAGCACGCCCCCGGGCGCCGCGACGTCGGGCTGGCCGCCGCGGCCACCCACCACCTCCTGCTCGCCCACGGCCGGGCGGTCCAGGCGATCCGCGCCGCCATCCCCGCGGCCCGGGTCGGCATCGATCTCAACCTCCAGCCGATGCGCGCGGCGAGCGACCATGAGGACGACGTCGCCGCCGCCCGGCGCGCTGACGGCAACCTCAACCGCCTCTTCCTGGACCCGGTGCTACGCGGGGAGTACCCGGCCGACATGCTGGAGCACTACGCCGGCCGCCGGCCCGGCTTCGGGGTGGTCCAGGACGGCGACCTCGGGGTCATCGCCCAGCCTCTGGACTTCCTCGGGGTGAACTTCTACGCGCCCCGCACGGTCTGCGCCCCCACTCGGATGGCCGAGGCCCGGGCCGCGGGGTTCTGGGTGCCCGTGACCCTCGCGGAGGACCCCCTGAACGCCGACCTGCAGAACGTCGAGGTGCACCGCCCCGAGCTCCGGCGCACCGCGATGGACTGGGAGATCGAGCCGGCGGCGCTCACCGAGCTGCTGCTCCGGCTCCGCGACGAGTACGCGCCCCCGCCGCTCTACGTCCTCGAGAACGGCATGGCGGGGGACGAGTACGTCGCCCCCGACGGCGAGGTCCGGGACCCGGAGCGCATCGCCTACCTCCGCGGCCACCTCGGCGCCGTGCTCGACGCCATCGATGCCGGTGCCGACGTGCGCGGCTACTTCGTCTGGTCGCTGCTGGACAACTTCGAGTGGGCCAACGGCTTCTCCAAGCGCTTCGGCCTGACCTGGATCGACTACCCGAGCGGGACTCGCATCCCCAAGGCGAGCTTTGCCTGGTACCGCGAGACGGTCCGGACCGGCACCCTGACCCCGTGACCGCCCCCTCCACCCTGGTCGTGGTCAACCCGGTGAGCGCCGGCGGCCAGACCATCCGCCGCTGGCCCCGGATCCGGGCAGCGCTGCGCGAGGCCGGGATCGGGATCCACGCCCACCTCACCGTCGGCCCCGGGGACGCGACCGCCGTCTGCCGCGAGGAGATCACCCGCCAGGGCGTGCGCCGCGTAGTCGTGGTCGGTGGGGACGGCACCCTCAACGAGGTCGTCAACGGCTGCTTCGACGACGAGGGTGCCCCGCTCGCCCCCGGCATCACCGTCGGCCTGATCCCGAGCGGCACCGGCAGCGACATCCGGCGCACCCTCGGCCTGCCCACCGACCCCGGTGCCGCGGCCCGGCTGCTCGCCGGCGGCGCCACCCGGACCATCGACCTCGGCAGGATCGACTTCTCCGACGGGACCCACCGCCTCTTCGCCAACGTCGCCGACTGCGGCATCGGCGGGGAGGTGGTGAAGCGGGTGAACCGCAGCGCCGAGAAGCACGGCGGGCTGCTCGGGACCGCCGTCTTCCTCGGGGTCTCGGTCAGCGAGCTGATGACCTACCGCAACCGCGACGTGGTGCTGACCATCGACGGGGAGAGCTCGCAGCGGCGGGTCCAGCAGGTGGTGATCGCCAACGGGCGCTGCTTCGGGGGCGGGATGCGCATCGCCCCGGACGCCGACCCCGCCGACGGCCTCCTGGAGGTCGTCGTGGTCGGCGACATCTCCCGCCTCGGCGCCCTCCTCGCCGTGCCCCGGCTCTTCCGGGGCACCCACCTGGGTCTCGCCGCGGTGGAGGTTCATCGGGCCCGGACGATCCGGATCGCACCGGCTGACTGGGAGGCTCCCCCCCGCTTCGACGTCGACGGCGAGCAGGTGGGGACGGCTCCCGCCGAGATCACCGTCCTGCCGCGAGCGCTCTGCTTCGCCGCCCCCTGATATGCTGGCTCGGACCGACGGAGGGCCCGGCGACGGGAGGGGCGTGCCGCTCCCCGAGCCCCGCTCTCGGTCCGGCGACTGGCCCACCCGGGCCTCCCTGGAGAGACCGCCCTTGCCTGAGCTTCGCACCAAGACCGACATCATCGCCGAGCACCGGCGCCACGACACCGACACCGGGTCGCCGGAGGTGCAGATCGCGGTCCTCAGCGAGCGCATCACCTCCCTCACCGAGCATCTGCGCGAGCACCCCAAGGATCACGCCTCGCGGCGCGGCCTGCTCAAGATGGTCGGCCGGCGCCGGCGCCTGCTCGACTACCTCTCCCGCACCGATGTGGAGCGGTACCGGGCCATCATCGCCCGCCTCGGACTGCGCCGATAGTGCCCGTCGTCTCACCGCCTTGCGGCGGCAACAGGAGGGCAGCTCAGAACCTTCATTGAGCCGTCCGGCTCACCCGTGATTTCATCAACGGCCACTCCCACGACGTACGGCGATCGAAAAAGACGGCGAGACGTTGGGGACTGCGCGCCACGGTGACGCAGCCGCTCCGCGGCGCGAACCCCTGACGCGGCCCGCAGCCTCCAACAGCCTCGCCTCCGGACCCCACCGCCCGCACCACGGCAGTGGCCACCTCCGGAGCACACATGGCTGATTCCCAACCCAAGGTTTTCACCACCGACTACGCCGGCCAGACCCTCACCGTCGAGACCGGTCACATCGCCGAGCAGGCCAACGGCGCCCTCTTCATCCGCTGCCGCGACACCGTGGTGCTGGTCACCGCGGTCGCCAGCAGGGCACCCCGCGAGGGCATCGACTTCTTCCCCCTCACCTGCGACTACGAGGAGAAGCTGTACGCCGCGGGGCGGATCCCGGGCAGCTTCCCCCGCCGTGAGGGGCGGCCCAGCGAGGCGGCCACCATCGCCTGCCGGCTGATCGACCGCCCGATGCGGCCGCTCTTCCCCAAGGACTTCCGCAACGACGTCCAGCTGGTCGCCACCGTCGTCTCGGCCGACCAGGAGCAGGACCCGACCACCCTGGCGGTGACCGGGGCCTCGCTCGCCCTGCAGATCAGCGACATCCCCCACGCCGGGCCGGTGGGCTGCGTGCGGGTCGGGATGCTCGACGGTCAATTGATCCTGAACCCGACCCTGCAGCAGCTCCAGGAGTCCGACCTGGACCTGGTGGTCGCCGGCACCGCCGATGCCATCACCATGGTGGAGGCGGGTGCGCGTCAGATCCCGGAGCCGACCATGCTCCAGGCGCTGCGGCTGGCCCACGACGAGATCAAGCGGCTGGTCGACTTCCAGCTCCACATCCGCACGACCCTCGGGGCCAAGCCGGTGATGGAGTATCCGAGATGGGCGGTCGCCCCCGAGATCACCGACGCGGTGCACCGGGCGGTGGAGGGGCGCATCTCCGAGGCCGCCCGCAACGCGGACAAGCCGACCCGCGAGGCCCAGATCGACGCTCTCCGCCAGGACGTCGTCGCCTCCCTCGCGGAGCGCTTCCCGACGGCCGGCGCCGAGGTCGGGCGGGCTTTCGAGTCCGAGCTGAAGAAGGCGGTCCGGCACGCCATCCTCGCCGAGGGCGTCCGTCCCGACGGCCGCCGCACTGATGAGATCCGGCCGATCTGGTGCAAGGTCGGCGTCCTCCCCCGCACCCACGGCAGCGCGCTCTTCACCCGCGGCCAGACCCAGGCGCTCTCGGTGGTGACCCTCGGCTCCGGCCAGGACCAGCAGAAGCTGGACGGCCTGGGGCTCGAGCAGTTCAAGCGCTACATGCACCACTACAACTTCCCGCCGTTCTCGGTGGGGGAGGCGCGGCCGCTGCGCTCCCCGGGCCGTCGCGAGATCGGCCACGGCGCGCTCGCCGAGCGCGCGGTGCACAACGTCATGCCCGACGAGGAGGCCTTCCCCTATGTGGTGCGGATCGTCACCGAGATCCTGAGCAGCAACGGCTCGACCTCGATGGCCTCGGTCTGCGGCTCGACGCTCTCCCTGATGGACGCCGGCGTGCCGCTGCAGGCCCCGGTGGCGGGCATCGCCATGGGCCTGATCACCGACGAGGAGGGTGCGCAGGCGGCCATCCTCAGCGACATCCAGGGGATGGAGGACGCCCTCGGCGACATGGACTTCAAGGTCGCCGGATCGGCGGCCGGGATCACCGCGCTGCAGATGGACATCAAGATCCGCGGCCTCAAGTGGGAGCTCCTGGAGCGTGCCCTCGAGCAGGCCCGGGTGGGCAGGCTGCACATCCTCGGCAAGATGGCCGAGGCGCTGCCGGAGCCGCGGGCCGAGATGAGCCCGTGGGCGCCGCGCATCGACACGATCCAGATCAACCCCGACAAGATCCGCGAGATCATCGGCCCAGGCGGCAAGACCATCCGCCGGATCGTCGAGGAGACGGGCGCCTCGATCGACGTCGAGGACGACGGCCGGGTGTTCATCTCGAGTGCCAACGCCCAATCCCGTCAGCAGGCGCTGGACATGATCCGCGACCTGACCGACGAGATCGAGATCGGTCGCATCTACAAGGGGAAGGTCTCGCGCCTGATGGGCTTCGGTGCCTTCGTCGAGATCGCGCCCAAGAAGGAGGGGCTGGTCCGCATCGGCCACCTCGCCGAGCACCGGGTCGAGAAGGTCGAGGACGTGGTGGCCGTGGGCGACGAGATCATGGTCAAGGTCATCGAGATCGACGATCGCGGCCGGGTCAACCTCTCCCGCCGGGAGGCGATCAAGGAGCTCGCCAACCGTCAGGCCGTGGCCGGCGAGGCGGGCTCGGGCGGTCCGGCCTGACCTCAGGAGGCTCAATTCACCGGTGACCTCGTCCGCCCCCACCGTCGCCCTGGTCGGTGCCACCGGAGCCGCGGGCTCCACGGTCCTGCGCGTCCTCGAGGACCGCAGGTTCCCGCTGCGGGAGCTGCGCACCCTCGCCTCGCCACGCAGCGTGGGCAGCACGGTCACCTTCCGGGGTGAGGAGTTGCCGGTGGCTGTCGTGGAGGCATCGCGCCTCCACGGCTGCGACATCGTCTTCTTCGCGGCCGGCTCCGCCACCTCCAAGGAGTACGCGCCCCTGGTCGCGGCCGGTGGCGGGGTCGCCGTCGACAAGTCGAGCTACTTCCGGATGGACCCCGCGGTCCCCCTGGTGGTGCCCGAGGTCAACGGGGAGAGGGTGCGCGAGCACCGGGGGATCATCGCCAACCCCAATTGCGTCGCCATCCCGCTCGCGGTGGCCCTGGCGCCGCTGCACCGCGCCTTCGGGCTCCGCCACCTCACCGTCGCCACCTATCAGGCGGCGAGCGGCGCGGGGCGGAACCTGGTCGCCGAGCTGGCGGTCCAGGAGCAGGACGACGCCGCCGGGCGCGTCCCGTCGAATGACTTCTACCCCCACGTCCTCCACCGCAACGTGATCCCCGGAGGCTGGAGGATGTACGGCGACGACACCGAGGAGGAGGTCAAGGTCACCCAGGAGGTCCGCCGCCTGCTCGAGCTCCCCGAGCTCGGCGTGGGCATCACCACGGTGCGGGTGCCGGTCGCGGTCGCCCACGCCGCCGCGGTGTGGGTCGAGCTGGAGACCGACGCCGACCCGGCCACGGCCCGGCGGATCCTGGAGAGCGCCCCCGGTGTCAGGGTGCTCGACGACCCGGCCACGCAGGCCTACCCGACCCCGCGCGAGGTGGCGGGCTCCGACGAGGTCCACATCGGCCGGATCCGCCGCGACCCGAGCCGGGAGCACGGTCTGGCCCTCTTCGTGGTCGCCGACAACCTGCGCAAGGGCGCGGCGACCAACGCCGTCCAGGTCGCCGAGCTGGTCCTCGAGGGCCGCCGGTAACCGTCCGGCGCAGAGGCGCGGGGGTGGGGCTTCGCTCAGGCGCGGTGGCCGCACAAAGGGGGCGCGAGGGTGGCGCTTCGCCTCGGCCCGGCCGTCAGCGTGGCCTGACTGCCACGCTGCGTCCTTTCCTCGGCGGCGTTGCAACCGCCGCCTGCGGAAAGCCTGCGCTCAGCGCCACCCTCACGCCCCCCGGAGGTTGCCGTCCCGCCTGCGCAAAGCCCTCGCTCCTCATCACCCCCACGCCCCCGGACGTTTCCGTCCCGCCTGCGCAAAGCCCTCGTTCCTCACGACCCCCCGCCCCCGGACGCCGCTTCCGTCCGCACCCACGTCTGCCGGCTGGCGCGGCGCCGGTATCATGCCGGCGATCGAACGGTTGCGCTCTTGGCCGTGGTTGCGCATCGCGCGCGTCGTCTTCGCCCTCTACCTGGTGGGGGCGCTGATCAGCGTTTGGCTGCCGGGCGATTGGCGGCAGGCGGACGTCGCCCTCTACCGCACGGACGCGCTCGCCTTCTGGGGCCACCTCGCGCACCCGTCGCTGCCCCGTGAGTACCCACCGCTCGCCGTCATCCCCTTCGCCCTCGCACTGATCGGGCCGCCGGTCGTGGGCCAGGACAGCTTCGCCCTGGGGATGGCCGCCCTCTTCGTCCTCGGCTTCGTCGCCGTGCGGCGCTGGAAGGGCGCCTCTCGCGCCTGGACCTACGGCGCCTACACACTGGCCGCCGGCCCGGCCACGCTGCTCTTCCGGTTCGACATCGTCCCCGGCCTGCTGGTGCTCGTCTGCCTCTGGTTGCTGGAGCGGCGTCGCTTCGCGCCCGCGTATCCGCTGATCGCGGTGGGCACCCTGGTCAAGCTCTTCCCCCTGGTCCTGCTCCCGGTCGCGGCCATCGCCCACGCCCGAACCGACCGGAGCGGCGGCGGGTGGGGCGTCGCCCGCAGGCTGGCCGTGGGCGGGGTGGTCTGCATCGGCATCGTCGCCGCCGGATTCGCCCTCGGTCTGGTCGTGGATCCCGCGCGCGGGCTGGGGGCGATCACCTACGACCTCCGGCGCCCCGTCGAGGTGGAGTCGGTACCGGCCACCCTGATGTGGCTCGGGTCCCTGCTCGGGCCCCCGTTCCACGCCACCTACTCCTTCGGCTCGTACAACCTCACCGGCGCGCTCACGACCACCGCCTCCCTGATCGGAGACGCCGGGCTGGTGGCGGGGATGCTCTGGGTCTGGTGGCGGCAGCTCACCGGCCGCATCGACGTGGGCCAGGCCGTGGCCGGCGCGCTGCTGGTGCTGCTCTGCACCAGCGCCGTGCTGAGCGCCCAGTACGTGCTCTGGGTGACGCCGGTGCTCGCCGTCGTCGAGGGCTTCCGCTTCCGCTGGCTGGCCGTCTGCCTGCTCACCGCGCTCGTCTTCCCGCTCCTCTTCCAGGTGGCGGTGCAGTACCAACCGACCATCCGCTATTCGTCCGTCTTCATGGTCGCGATCGCCGCCCGCAACCTGCTGCTGGTCACCGGCACGGTCCGTTTCCTGGTCGCGGCCCGGAGCGCACCGGCCGAGAGAGCGGCGGAGCTCGCGCCGCCCACCCCGCTCGCCGCAGCCGGCTGACCACCGATGGCCGGCCCCGTGGCGCCCCTCGACCCCTCGCCGGCGACCGGCCGCAGCCTGCTGCGGCGGGGGCTCGTGCCGCTGCTGGCCGCGGCCTTCATCGCCGCCTCGGCGATCGCCGTGCTCCTCTTCGACACCACCAGGACCGATCTCGACGTCTTCTTCTGGCCGTCGGCCGAGATCGCCGCGCACGGCCACCCGCTGCTCGTCTACACCCTCCGGGCGGGTCAGTATCCGAACGCGAACGGGCCGGTGAGCCTCCTCCCCCTGACCCTGGTGGCGGCGGTGGCCAACGCGCTCGGCTGGGAGCACGCGCTGGAGCCGCGCGATGCCCTCACCGTCGGGGCCTTCGCCGTCTTCTCTCTGCTGCTCGCCCATGAGGCCGTGCTCGCGGTCGAGGCGGGGCGGGGCGAGCCCACCCGGCGCCTGCCGGTGGCCGCCGTCTTCCTGCTGGCTCCGCCGCTCTGGGTCGCCCTGGTCGGCTTCGGCCACATCGAGCAACCCCTCGAGCTGTGGCTGATCCTGCTGGGCGTCCGCCTCCAGGGGCGCGGCGCCCCGCTCTGGGCGGGCGTCTGCCTGGGCCTGGCGGTGATGACCCGGAGTGTCGCCGCCGTCTGCCTCCTCCCCCTGGTCCTGGCCCTCCTTGCCGACCGACGGTGGGGCCGGGCGGCAGCTCTGGTGGGCGCCGTCGCGGTGACCGCCGGTGCGGTCATCGCCCCCTTCTGGCTGGCCGACCGCAGCGATGTCGTCTACTCGCTGCTCACCTACCGGGGGAGTCTGCCCACCGTCGGCGGGTCGCTCTGGGTGGCCTTCCCAGGGGCCTCGTGGGCCGGACTCGTGCAGCACGCGGACGCCCTGCTGTTCGCGGGCGCGGCGCTGGTGCTCAGCGCCGCCGTGCTGGCGTGCCGGCCGCGGTGGGGATGGAGGCCGCCCCGGGTGTACGGACTGCTCGCGGTGGCGGCCGCCTGTGTCCCCATGCTGGCCAAGACCTCCTGGCCCTACTACCTGCTCGACCCCTACGTCTTCGCCGCCATCTGGTGGTTGGGACGCCCGGATCGCCCGCTGAACTGGCGGCTGTCGGCGCCGCTCCTGCTGGCCGGCGGCGGCATCGTGCTCGCCGCCCTGGAGCCCACCCTGCCCCTCGCCCCGGGCCCCGGGGCCGTGGACGGCATCCTAGCCTCGGCGGGGATGGCGCTGGTGATCGCGCTGGTGATCGCGGGGAACCTCGCCCCGGGGGTCGTGACGCCGCCCAGGCGAGGACCGGCGTAACCGGCGGGAGGGCGCCGCCGGATCAGCGGTCCCGCCGCCGGACGACGAACTTCGCGGCGCTGTGCGTCTCCGAGAAGTGGACGACCTTCACGTCGACGAGGCCGGCCTCCAGGCCGGCGGCCAGCGTCTCCCGCTCACCAATGGCGGAGCTGCCACGCGGTCGGACGATCCAGAGCGCGGCGTCGTGGCGGAGGCTTGCCGCCAGGCTCGCGACCCGGGCCAGCTCAGTACGGTCCTCCGGGGCGAAGAGGAGGATGTCGCACCCGGCGGGATCGTCGATCACCTCCGCCGCCCGCCCCCGGAGCAGGACCAGGAAGTCCTCTCGGAAGCCGCCGACCACCGCCACCCGCATCCCCGGGCGCACCCCGAGCTTGTCGAGCAGCGGTCGGGTCGAGGGCCGGTCGTCCCGCGCCGCGGTCATCAGACCCCGCTCTCTGCAGCGGTGCCGGGAGCGCCCGGGCCGCGGTGGTGGAACGCCATCCGCGTAGGGTAGCCGCCGCGGGAGAGCCGCAAACCTCCGGCGAGATGCGACTCCGCATCCTGGAGAATCGCACGCAGTGTGACCACCTACCTGCTCTGCCGCGTGGCTCAGGCGGTCCTCGTCCTCTGGCTGATGTGGCTCGCCATCGGACTCAGCATCGGCATCCTCTCGGCGCGCCGCCCCGGAAGCATCCGCGCTCGGGGCGCCACGCTCTTCATCTTCTCCCTGGTCTCAACCCCGACCTTCGTCCTCGGAGGGGTGCTGCTGTTCATCGCTGACGACCTCCTCTCCAGCCACGGTATCCACGCCTTTCCCTTTCCGGGGACGTGGACGCCGCTCCACGTCAACCCGCTGGCCTGGGCCGACAACCTGGCGCTACCCTGGATCACCCTGGCCCTGGTCAGACCAGGCTCCTCGGGCGGGATCGCCTAATATCTGGCCGCCAAGCCAGACTGTCCTTCCCAGTGTTCTGTTTGGGGTGTTAGGGTCGTTGGTGGTGAACAAGAGCAGCGGGTACGGACGAGCGCTGGGGCTTACATGTGCCTAACGACGCAGCGCCCTCCGTTGGGGAGCAGCGGCTGTCCGGTGGCACGTCCCCAGTTCTGGTGGTCAGCCACCTGACGAAGCGCTTCGGCGACCGCGTTGCGTTCGAGGATGTCTCCTTCGAGGTCGCGCGCGGCGAGGTGTTCGGGTTCCTGGGTCCCAATGGGGCCGGGAAGACGACAACGGTGAGGACGCTGGGGACCCTCATCGCTCCAACCTCCGGGTCCGCGGTGGTTGCGGGAATACCCCTCTCGGCGGCCACCGGCGCCGAGATCCGGAGGCTCATCTCCGTCATGCCGGAGAACCCTGGCCTGTACCTTCGACTCACCGTCCACGAGAACCTGGAGCTGTTTGCCGGTCTCTACGGCCTGCCTTCGGCCGGCGCGCGGATTGCCGGAGTCCTCGAGACCGTCAACATGGCGCCGCGAGCGCGTGACCTGTGCGGCCGCCTCTCGAAGGGCCTTCGGCAGCGGGTGGGTCTGGCTCGCGCCCTGTTGAGCGATCCGGTGGTCATGTTCTTGGACGAGCCAACCTCGGGCTTGGACCCTGTCGCGTCACGGGACGTG
>Ga0187880_1000054_pt1 | contig 97331 bp, 77 predicted proteins | sample June2016WEW_19_4_FD_132998 | JGI IMG/M metagenome (GOLD analysis project Ga0187880, IMG submission 132998) | Peatland microbial communities from SPRUCE experiment site at the Marcell Experimental Forest, Minnesota, USA - June2016WEW_19_40 | ecosystem: Environmental > Terrestrial > Soil >... | reverse complement strand
GGCGGAGATGTTCACCTTCCCCATCGACCTGCGCGCTCTCACCCAGGGGCGGGGCCGCTACGCCACCGAGCTCTCCCACTATGAGGAGGTCCCGGGGAACGTCGCCCAGCAGCTCATCGAGGCGCACCAGAAGGAGCACTCCGCCGCTTCCGCGTGAGCCGCTCTCGTAGAGGCGTCCCACCAGGCTGCGAGATTCACAGCCCTGGCGTTCCACCGGACTGCGGGGTGCGGACGTCTCTGTAACGATGCCGTGTCGGCCGCGGCCGGCTTCCTCCCGCGACGAAGAATCTCCTCGAGGCGGGCTGTCCCCTCCACCTCGCCGCCGCCTTTCGGAGGATGTGCTCGGCGTGTCCATCAAGGCCGCTCTCCCGCGGGGCACGCGGGCCAGACGCCCGGCGACTCGCATGACCCGATGAGCGCCTGGCTCAGCGTCCTGGAAGGGCTGGCTCTCGAGGCCCTTCTCCTCGGCCTGAGCTTCGTCATCCTGACCCGCGTCGGCGGTGCGCTCCTGCCGAGCTCGGCCGATCTTATCGATCGGATCGGCGTGTCTGGGTTGTTGGCAATGGTGGGATGGGTCGGCCTACTCCAGGTCCTGGGGCTTCTCGGAGTCCTCTGGCTGCCGGTGGTGATCGGTTGTCTCGGGGCCCTGGCGGCCGCGAGCGCACTCTTCCTGCCTCGGCCGACCTCGGTTCGGGAGGGTCGCGTTCACATCCCCGCGTCTCTGCTCGCCGTCGCCCTCCCTTTCACAGCTCTCGCAATCGTCGTCACGTTCTTCGCCCCGCCGCTGCTCGACGACAGCATTCGCTATCACATCGTCAACGCCGCCCACATCTTGGACAGTGGCTCGATTCGCGCCCTCCCCTTCTCTCAGCCCGGTGATTTGGGGAGCGCAACCTACCCTGGGAACGGCTCGCTGCTTCTCCTGCTGGTGATGCTTCCGTTCCACAACGCCAGCCTCAGCGGCGCGCCCAACCTCCTCTGCGCCGGACTGACGGTCGTCGTGATGGGGATGCTGCTTCGCGAGCTGGGGCGTGACTGGTCCGCGGGTGCCATAGCCGGGCTGGTGGTGGTCACCACCTGGGCATACTTCGGATGGCAGATGGGGTCGGCCTACGACGACGCTCTCAGCCTGCTGGGAGTCACGGCCGGCATGACATTCGGGTTTCGTGCAGAACGGACCGGAGAGCTGCGTTGGCTCGTCCTCGCGGGGCTGAGCCTGGGGCTTGCGATGGGCACGAAGGACGTGTACCTGCTTCCGGCGTTGGCTGTGGCAGTGGCGGTGATCTGGCGATGTCGCGCCACGGCCGATCCCCTGCGCCTGGCAGCGTTCGTGCTCGCGGTCGCCGCGCTTTCGGTGGCGTGGTACGTGCGCAACTGGGTGGATGCTGGGGACCCCCTGTACCCAGAGGCGGTGCGCCTGGGTCCGATCGTCCTGTTCGCGGGACTCAGCCACGTGACGGCCGCGAGCCATGCCGTCGTCCAGTCTGTGCTCGGAGCTCTGCTGGGAGGTCAAGGCACGTCGCCGGGGCAGTGGCTCGGCATCGCGGTCGCCGAGTTGGGCATCCCCTTCGCAGCCGTCGTCGCCAGCCTGCCTCTCGCGCTCTTCGCCGGGGGCCCGGCCCGCGGGGTTGGCTGGCTGGCGCTCGGCTGCGCGCTCACCTTCCTGGTGACGCCTTTCACCGGCTCATCCCAGTCCGACCAGATCGTCGCCGCGATCCGCTACCTGCTTCCTGCCGTTGCCTTTGGGGTCGCCGCTGGTGCCGCCGTCCTCCCCCAGCGATGGTTCCCCTGGGTGGCGGCGGCCGCGCTGGCCACCAACGGAGTCGCCGTGGCCATCGAGAGCGGTGCGCTTGCCCTGACGGTGCTTGCATCGATGTCGGGCGTGAGCCTGCTGCTCATCTGCGTCGGGCCCTGCCGGCGATTTGTGGTTACGGCGGCCGGCTCCAAGCCGGTGCGGCTCAGCGCTGGTCTCGCCACCATCGGTTTGGCGGTCGCCGCCACCGCCGGTCTGCAGCCATCGCAGCAACCCTCGGCCGTTCAGCGGGTCCTGGCGGAAGCTGGAAACCCGAACGCGCCCGTCGTCGTCATGGACGTGATGGATGTTCAGGCGGTTCTCGGGCCTCAACTGGACGTCAACGTGGTCGCTGCCGGCAATGGTCCAGTCGGAGCCGAGATGCCCATCCGCGACCCGGCGCAGCTCACCGCCCGGATCGAGTCCCTCCACCCGGCTGCCGTCGTCGTCGGCGAGGAGGGCTTCTTCGACGTCATTCCGCAGGGATGGGTGCCTCCCCCTTCCTGGCGCGTTGTGGGCAGGGAGGGCTACGGGGTCGTGTACGAGCCCTGAACGGGAAGGCGGTACCGGCCCTCCCGATCAGGGCCTGATCGCCTCCGCGAAGGTGAACGGGTGGTGGTAGCGGAAGGCCTCGTCGTCGCCGAGCTTGCGCATCTGCTCGGTGAGGTCGGCCTCGAAGCGGTCTCTGACCGGCGCCCCGAGGACCGAGAGCAGGGCGTGGGATGACGGGCCGGCCCCCATCATGAGGTCGGTCCACTCACGCGCCGTCGCCGCCCGCCCGCCGGTGACCATGGTGGTGGTGACCACGTCGTTGAAGCCCGCCGAGGCGAGCAGATGGGCGAGCGCCGCGGGCTCCCCCAGGCGGGTCCGGTCGCCGGGCGGCCGGGGGACGACGATCGGGTGGCGCCGCTCGAGGGCCAGGAGCTGCTCATGGAAGACCTTCTGAGCAGGGGTGGAGAGTGCGCGGTCCAGCACCGAGACGGCGATGCGTGACCCCCGCCGCATCACCCGCGATGCCTCGTCCAGCGCTCGGCGCGGGTCGGCGAGGTAGGGGAGGGCGTCGCCGATCGTGACCACGTCGAAGGTGCAGTCGCTGAAGACCAGGGTCTCGGCGGGCAGATGGAAGAACCGCACCCGTGGCGAGGCCCGGCGCTGGGCGACCTCCAGCAGCCGTCTAGCGATGTCGACGCCGAACACCTCGCCCGAGGAGCCCACCCGTTCGGAGGCCATCTGGGTCACCAGCCCGGTGCCACAGCCGACGTCGAGCACCCGTTCGCCCGGGAACGGGGAGGCGATCGCGATGAGGCGGGCCGCCAGCCGGCGGTGGACGCCCGAGGACCAGTCGTCGTAGGCGTCGTTGACGGCGTCGTAGTAGCTCTCGAGGTGGCTCGCGTAACGAGTCGCCGACGGCCATTCCCCGCCCAGGGGGTCAGGGGCCGCCGTCGCGTTAGACTGACGAGCCTGTCCGCCGGCGTAGGGGAAGGATTCAGACATGGAGCAGTCCGCAGAGAAGATGAACGCAAGCCCAGAGGCGAAAGAGTCGGTGGCGACACCGAAACCCGACCGCCAGCGTCTTGGCGAGAACTCTAGCGGCGGCACGGTCACCCTGGGCGTCGACGACCGCCTCGAGGGAAAGCTGATCATCCGCAGCGATCTCGTCGTTCTCGGCAGCATCGAGGGAGAGGTGATCACGACCGGGGACGTCAGCGTCGAGGCGACCGCGGTGGTCAAGGCCCGGTTGGAGTGCCGCAACCTGAGCATTCGGGGACGGGTCGAGGGTGAGGTCACCGCTCAGCAGCGCCTCCGTCTTGCCGGCTCGGGGTCCCTCCAAGGGAACATCCGGGTGGGCAAGCTCCACGTCGAGGACGGGGCCACGTTCAACGGCACGATCGCCATGGTGAGCGGCGAGGCCTAGTCGGGATCGCCCGCGAGCGGCCGCGCCATCCGGGTCGGGGGGCGCCGCCTCTTTCGCGCCGGACGATGTCGAACGGGCGGGGTGGGGCGAGCGGCCTCAGCCGGCCAGGTTCCCGGCTGCGCGGCCCGGAGCCAGCTCGGCGCCAGGCGTGACCGGATTCAGCCGACGAGCGCGGTCAGCGCCCAGACCACGAGGACGCCCACCCCGGCGATGGCGGTGACCGCCAGCACGATGGCCCGGCGGCTGGCCATCCCGTAGCCGGCGGTGACCCGTGGCTCGGCGCTGAGGTTGACCCGTGGCTCGGCGGTGAGAGTGTGGGTGTGGGTTGTCATGCTGCTAATACGCCGCCCACGCCCCCGTGGTTACGGCCGGCGCGATCCCCACTTCGGGGGGGCCGGGGCGGCGGCGCGGCGGCGGTCACCGGTGGCGCGGCGTCTCGACGCGTCAGACGCCCTCGCCCCTTGTGGCGTGTCTCGGAGCCGAATTCGGCTGAATTCGACCCGATGGGCCGGCATCTGCTTACAATCCCGGGTCAAGCTCGCCGGGCAGGCCCGGCCCGATCCACTGCGATCCAGGAGAGAGAAAGCCATGGCTGTGTCCGGCTACTGCCTCAAGTGCAAGGACCAGAAAGAGATCAAGGACGCCCAGGCCATCACCATGAAGAACGGCAAGCCGGCCACCACCGGCACCTGCCCGACCTGCGGCACCAAGATCTTCAAGATCGGCAAGGCCACTGTCTGACGATCGGGGCGAGAGCCCCAACCCGTCTGACGATCGGGCGAGCGCGCTCAGTCCCCCTGGCGATCGGGCGAGCGCGCCTCAGTCCGCCTCGAGGGCCTCGGCTCGTCCCACCCCGGCCATGGAGCCGACCCGGTCGCCCTCGGCCAGCCGCATGATGATCACGCCCTTGGTCTGCCGAGCGTAGACGCGCACCTGCTCGAGCGGGATCCGGATCACCTGGCCCATGGTCGAGACCACCATCAGCTCCTCGGAGAGGTCCTCGACCACCCGCATCCCGACGATCTCGCCGATCTTGGGGATGGCGTTCTGGTCGACCGTGTACACGCCCTGGATGTTGCGGCTCTTGACCGGGTAGTCCGCCATCGGGGTCAGCTTGCCGAAGCCGAGCTGGGTCACCACCAGCACGTGGCCGCGCGGGTTGACGATGTCGAAGCCCGCCACCTCGTCCCCGGCCCGGAGCCGGATCGCGCCGACCCCCATGGTGTCCCGCCCCATCGGCCGGACCTCCTTCTCGGAGAAGCGCACGCCCTTGCCCTGGCGGGTCACCACCAGCAGCTCGTCGCCGCCGGTTGAGATCCTCACCCAGTCCAGCTCGTCGCCCTCCTGGAGGTTGATGGCGATCAGGCCGTTGCGGCGGACCGCGGAGTAGGCCGCCGACGGGGTCTTCTTGATCTGGCCGAGCCGGGTGACCATGACCAGGTACTGCTCGTCGGAGAAGCCCTCCACCGAGATCAGGGCGGTGATTCGCTCGCCCTGATCGATCTCGATCAGGTTGATGACCGGGATCCCCTTGGCCTGGCGCTTCACGTCGGGGATCTCGTGGGTGCGCAGCCGGAAGACCCGGCCCCGGTTGGTGAAGAAGAGCATGTCGCTGTGGGTCGAGGCGGTCGTGGAGTGCTCGACGTAGTCCTGCTCGGTCGAGCGCTTCGCTCCCACCACCCCGCGCCCTCCACGGTGCTGGGCCCGGTAGCTGTCCAGCGGGATGCGCTTGACGTAGCCACGGTGGGTGAGGGTCACGAAGACCTGCTCCTTGGGTATCAGGTCCTCCTCGTTCAGCTCGATGTCGCCGTAGCGGATCTCGGTGCGTCGCGGGTCAGCGAAGCGCTTGCGCAGGTCGGCCAGCTCGTCCTTGATGAGCTGGTCCACCAGGCGGGGGTTGGCCAGGATGTCCTCGAAGCGGGCGATCTCCTTGATGAGGTTCTCGTACTCCTCCTGGATCTTGCCGGCCTCGAGCCGGGTCAGCCGGCCCAGGCGGAGATCGACGATCGCCTTCGACTGGCGCTCGCTGAGCTGGAAGCGCTGCTCCAGCGCGGTCTGGGCCGCTCTCTCGTCCTGCGCTGCTCGGATCAGCGCGATCACCTCGTCGATGTGGTCGAGGCACTTGAGCAGCCCCTCCAGGATGTGGGCACGCTCCCGGGCCCTCCCCAGCAGGAAGCGGGTCCGCCGGACCACCACCTGGCGGCGGAAGTCCACGAAGGGCTGCAGGATCGCCTTGAGACCGAGGACCTGGGGACGTCCGTCGACCAGGGCCAGCATTAGGGCCCCGAACGTGTACTGGAGCTGGGTGTGCTTGTAGAGGTTGTTGAGGACGGTGTGGGGGCGGGCGCTCGGCTTCAGCTCGACGACGATCCGGGTGCTCTCGCTGCGGCCGGACTCGTCGCGGAGGTCGGCGATGCCCTCGATCTTCTTCTCGTTGACCAGCTCGGCGATGCTCGCCAGCAGGCGGGCCTTGTTGACCTGGTAGGGGAGCTCGCGAACGATGATCTGCTCGCGGCCGTGGCGCGACTCCTCGAACTCGACCTGGGCGCGCATGACGATGCGGCCGTGCCCGGTGGCGTACACCTGGGAGATGTCGCGCGCGTAGATCATCCCCCCGGTCGGGAAGTCGGGCCCAGGGATGATCCGCACCAGGTCCTCGGTGCTGATCTCGGGATCGTCGATGAGCCGGGCCAGCGCGTCGCAGACCTCACCCAGGTTGTGGGGGGGGATGTTGGTGGCCATGCCGACCGCGATCCCGCTGGCGCCGTTGACCAGCAGGTTGGGGAGCAGCGCCGGGAGCACGCTGGGCTCGACGATGGCGGGGTCGGCAAGGTAGGTCTCGACCATGTCGACCGTGTCCTTGTCGATGTCCTCGACCATGGTCATGGCCACCGCCGACATCCTGGCCTCGGTGTAGCGCTGGGCCGCGGGCGGGTCGCCGTCCACCGAGCCGAAGTTGCCCTGCCCGGTGACCAGGGGGTAGCGCATCACCCAGGGCTGGACCAGCCGGGCCAGGGTGTCGTAGATCGACTGGTCGCCGTGGGGGTGATAGTTCTTCATCACCTCCCCGACGATCGCCGCCGACTTCTTGGTCTTGGAGCCGGCGGTGATGCCCTCCTGGAGCATCGCGTAGAGGATGCGGCGCTGCACCGGCTTGAGGCCGTCGCGCACATCGGGAAGCGCCCGGCTCACGATGACGCTCATCGCGTAGTCCAGGTAGCTCTGGCGCATCTCCTGCTCGAGGTCGATGGGCCGGATGTCGCCGGGATGGAAGATGCTCATGACCGGTCCTTCACCAGGGGCTCGCCGGCCGCGCCGGCCGGCGCCGATTCCGACGACCGCGCGGCGAGGGCCCCGGCGATCCTGGCGCTCACCTTCTGGCGGGCGGCGACGGCCGCGGCCCGAACCGCGTTCGCCATCGCCTCGGCGTCACTGCGCCCGTGGGCGATGACCACCTCGCCGGCGACCCCGAGCAGCAGCGCGCCCCCGGCCTTGCGGTAGTCGACCCGGTCGCGAAGGGGACGGAGCCGGGGTTTGAGGAGGGCGCCCCCGAGCTTCCCGGTCAGGGAGGCGCGGGCGGCGCTGGAGATGGAGCTGAAGAGGAGCTCGGCCACCCCCTCGGCGGTCTTGAGCACGACGTTCCCGGTGAAGCCGTCGGTCACCACGACGTCGCACGACCCGCCGAAGATGTCGCGGCCCTCGACGTTGCCGGCGAAGCGCAGGCCGCTGGCCGAGAGCAGCCGGTGTGCCTCCTGGACCAGCTCCGAGCCCTTCTCCGCCTCCTCGCCGATGCTGAGCAGCCCGACCCGGGGCTCGGGGACCTTCATGATGAGGCGGGCATAGACGTCGCCCATGACCCCGAACTGGAGCAGCCAGGGCGGCTTGCAATCGGCGTTGGCGCCCACGTCGAGCAGGAAGGTGGGGGTGGTCGCGGACGGGAAGGTGGCTCCGATCGCCGGCCGGGCAACTCCCCGGATCCGCCCCACGGTGAGCAGGGCGGCGGCCAGGGTGGCCCCGCTGTTGCCGGCCGAGACCGCCGCCTGGGCGCGACCGTCGGCGACCAGCCGGGTGGCGACCACCACGCTGGCGTCCCGCTTGGAACGGACCGCCTGGGCGGGGTGCTCGTCCATGGCGATCACCGAGCCGGCGGGGACGATCTCGACGTGGGTGCGCAGCAGCTCGGCTGCGCGCTCACTGCGATCGGCGAGGACACCGCGCCCCGCGTCGAACTCGGACTGGAGCCGGGCCGGATCGCCCACTAGGAGCACCCGCACCCCGCCCTCGAGGGCGACCTCCAGGGCCCCCCTGACCGCGGCCCGAGGGTCGTTGTCGCCGCTCATGGCGTCGACGGCCACGGCGACGGGGACGGCCGGCGCGCGCGTCCCTCCCGGGCTACCGCTCTCCTCCATCAGACGTCCAGGTTGCGGACCGACCGGGCGTGGGTCTGGATGAAGCGCCGGCGTGGTTCGACGTCGGAGCCCATCAGCCGGTCGAAGATCTCGTCCGCCTTGAGCGCGTCATCGACCTCCACCTTGAGCAGCACCCGCTTGGCCGGGTCCATGGTGGTCTCCCACAGCTCCTCGGGATTCATCTCGCCCAGCCCCTTGTAGCGCTGGACGTCGATCTTGCCCCCGCCCATCTCCTTGAACCGGGCGTCGCGCTCGGGATCGCTGTACGCGTATTCGATGCGCTCCTGTTTGCCGCTGCCCTTCTTCAGCTTGTAGAGGGGCGGCTGGGCCAGGTAGAGGTAGCCGCCGTGGATCACCGGCTGGAGGTGACGCCAGAAGAAGGTGAGCAGCAGGGTCCGGATGTGCGAGCCGTCGACGTCGGCGTCCGCCATCAGCACGATCCGGTGATAGCGCAGCTTGGCGATGTTCATGGTGTCCCCGAAGCCGGCTCCGAGGGCGGTGATCAGGTTCTTGATCTCCTCGTTGGCGAGGATCTTGTCAGCGCGCGCCTTCTCGACGTTGAGGATCTTGCCGCGCAGCGGGAGGATCGCCTGGTTGCGCCGCTCCCGACCCTGCTTGGCCGAGCCGCCGGCGCTGTCGCCCTCCACGATGAAGAGCTCGCAGTGCTCGGGGTCGCGCTCGCTGCAGTCGGCGAGCTTGCCCGGCAGGGTCGCCGACTCGAGCAGGGACTTGCGCTGGACCAGCTCGCGGGCCCGGGCGGCGGCCTGGCGCGCTCGGGCGGCGGTGAGCGACTGCTCGACGATCCGCTTGGCGTCGGTGGGGTTCTCCTCGAGGTACTGCATCAGCGCGTCGCTCAGGACCGTCGAAACCTGGCCGGTGACCTCGCTGTTGCCGAGCTTGGTCTTGGTCTGACCCTCGAACTGCGGCTCCTGGAGCTTGACGCTGATCACCGCGGTGAGACCGTCCCGTACGTCGTCCCCGCTCAGGTTGGGGTCGTTCTCCTTCAGGATCCCGGCCTTGCGCGCGTACTTGTTGAGGGTGGCGGTCAGCGCTGAGCGGAAGCCGGTCAGGTGGGCGCCCCCCTCCTCGGTGTTGATGTTGTTGGCGTAGGCCAGCACGTGCTCGGTGAAGGCGCTGTTCTGGTACTGGACCGCGATCTCCACGACGTTGCCGTCGATCTCGCGCTCCACGTACATCGGCCGGGCGTTGACGACGTTGCGGTTGGCGTTCAGATAGCTCACGAAGGCCCGGATGCCCCCCTCGAAGTAGAACGTGTAGCGCAACCCGCGCGACTCGTCGTGGAGGGTCAGGCTGACCCCCTTGGTCAGGAAGGCGAGCTCGCGCAGCCGATCGGCCACCGTGTCCCAGTCGTGGGTCCGGTCCGGGAAGACCTTGGGGTCAGGCCACCAGCGGATCGTGGTGCCGCGCTGCGAGGTGGGCCCGACCGTCTCCATCGGCCCCTCGGGGAAGCCACGCCGGTAGCTCTGGCGGTAAAGCCTGCCGTCCCTGTGAACCTCGGCCACCAGGCGCTCGCTCAGGGCGTTGACCACCGACGCGCCGACTCCATGGAGCCCCCCCGCGATCTTGTAGCCGCCCCCACCGAACTTCCCGCCGGCGTGCAGCTCGGTCAGTACCATCTCCAGGCCGACCTTCTTCTCGGTCGGGTGCATGTCCACCGGGATGCCCCGCCCGTTGTCCACGACCGACACCGAGCCGTCCTCGTGCAGGGTGACCAGGATGGTGTCGCAGTAGCCAGCCATGGCCTCGTCGATGGAGTTGTCGACGATCTCGTTGATCAGGTGATGCAGCCCGCGCAGGTCGGTGGAGCCGATGTACATGCCCGGCCGCCGACGCACCGGTTCCAGCCCCTTGAGGGCCTCGAGCTGGGCCGCGGAATAGCTGTCCCCGCCCTTCGCGCCCCTGCTGCCGCGGGCTGCGGGCTGCTCGCCGTCGGGGAACTCCCGGGCTATCGAGGGCGTGGTCTGGGTCAGCTGCGGTTCCTCACGGTGGCTTGCGGCCACGCCAAGCCGATCGCGGAGCGATGCCAGCAACCCGCGGGTGGCGGTGTCGGTGGGCACGGACGGCGGTCGGTTGGTGTGTCTTGCGAATTCAATTCTACCAGTGGACAGGCGGCTGCCGGAGCGAGACCGCCCCATTGCGGTGGGGTGTCGGGCCTACTCTTGGGACGTGGCCCTGGACGAGTACCGGCGCAAGCGCGACTTCACGCGGACCCCGGAGCCGAGCGGCCAGGCGGCGGGCCGCGCCGCCGATGGCGGGGGGTTGTGGGACCGGCTCCCAGAGGGCCGGCGCTTCTGCGTCCAGATGCACCGCGCCACCCGTCTCCACTACGACTTCCGGCTCGAGCACGGCGGTGTCCTGCTCTCCTGGGCGATCCCGCGCGGACCCTCCCTGGACCCCAGCAGCCGCCGTCTGGCGGTCCAGACCGAGGACCACCCCATCGATTACGGCGACTTCGAGGGGGTGATCCCCTCCGGATACGGGATGGGCACGGTGGAGCTCTGGGATGCCGGCACCTTCGAGTGGACCCGCGAGTCCGCCGCGGACCCGGACGCCCAGCTGCGGAAGGGGGACATCAAGTTCCGCCTCCGGGGCGAGAAGCTGGCCGGTGAGTTTGCCCTGGTGAGGATCGCTGAGCGGGGCCGTCGCCAGGAGGGCAGCTCGGAGCCGGAGCGCAACTTCCTGCTCATCAAGAAGAGGGACGAATCAGCCGTCCCCGGACACGACGCCGCGGCCCAGGACCGCTCGGTCACGAGCGGCCGGACGCTCGATGAGATCGCAGCCGCCGGAGGCGGTGACCCACGCCGGGCTGCGCGCCCGGCGGCGCGCGCCGAGCCCGCCGCTCCGCCACCGTCACCGGGAGGGAGGCCCGCCCCGCCCCCCCGGCCCATGCTTGCGGTGACCGCCGATCGCCCGTTCTCCCGCCCCGGCTGGCTCTACGAGCTGAAGTACGACGGCATCCGGGCGATGGTGGCCGTCGAGGGCACGGCGGTCCGGGTCGTGGGCCGGCGCGGACGCGACGAGACCGCCCGCTTCCCCGAGGCTGCCGCCATCCCGGCCCAGCTCCGGGCCGGGAGCGCCGTTCTCGACGGCGAGATCGTGGTCCTCGACGCCGCCGGGCATCCCAACTTCGAACGGCTCCAGTCGCGGGTGAGCATCGGCGACCCGGACGAGGCGCTGCGGGCCGCCGAGCGGTGCCCGGTGACGTTCGTCGTCTTCGACCTGCTCTCGGTCGACGGTCGCGACCTCACCGCAACCGACCTCCGGATCCGGAAGAAGACGCTCCGAGATCTCATCGGACCGGCCGGGCCGCTCCTCTTCGCCGACCACGTCGAGCAGGATGGGGAGGGCTTCTTCGCCGCCGTCTCGGCCCTTGGCCTGGAGGGGATGATCGCCAAGCGCGCCGATTCACCCTATCAGCCGGGGCGCCGAAGCGCCGACTGGATCAAGGTCAAGTCCTGGCTCACCCAGAGCTGCGCGGTGGCCGGCTGGACGGCCGGCCACGGCCGGCGGGGCCGCCTGGGCTCCCTGGTCCTCGCGGTGCGCGACGCGCCCGGTTGGGTGCACTGCGGCCAGGTCGGCACTGGTTTCGCGGAGGCCGAGATCGCCGATCTGCTCCGCCGGCTGGAGCCGCTCCGGCGTCCCACGTCCCCGCTGGTCCAGCCACCCCATCTTGCCGAGCCGGTGACCTGGGTGGAGCCGCGCCTGGTCTGCGAGGTCCGCCATGCCGGTTGGACCAGGGCGGGGGTTCTCCGCCACCCGGCCTTCCTCTCGCTGCGCGAGGACGTCGGGACCGAGGACTGCGTGCGCGAGGTGGCGGCGACGGTCACCGAGGTCCTCGCCCGGGTGGACGGTGAGGTGGTCCAGGAGGCGGGTGGAGGGGCGCGGGGCCCGGGGGCACGGAGCCGGGAGCCGGGCCTCAGGACGGTGAGCGGACGGCAAGGCGGCGGCGCGGGTGCCACCACCGGAGCGGCGGGCCCGCCTCCGGCGGCGGGGGAGCGGCCGGAGCTGCCGTCCGAGGTCGCCGAGGCCCTCGAGATCCTCCCCCGGCTCCGCCCCGACGACTGGTGGCAGCTCGGGCCCCGGCGGCTTCGGTTGACCCACCTCGACAAGCCGCTCTGGCCCGATCCGGTGATCACCAAGCGCCAGATGATCGACTACTACGTCCGGATCTCGCCGTATCTCCTCCCCTACCTGCGTGACCGGCCCCTCTCGACGCAGGTCTTCCCCGACGGCGTCACCGGCCATTCCTTCTGGCGCAAGGACAAGCCCAGCCACGCTCCGGAGTGGATCGACTCCTGGCTCTTCGATGGCGAGACCGGGAGCAAGCGGTGGATCGTCGCCAGGGAGGTGGCCACCCTCGCCTGGCTGGCCAACGCCGGAGTGGTGGACCTGCACCCGTGGCACTCTCGCGTCGACGCCCCCGACCGGCCCGACTGGGCGGTCTTCGACCTCGACCCCTTCGAACCCGCCAGCTTCGACGACGTCCGCGATATCGCCAGGCTGGTCAGGGCCGCCCTGGACCACCTGGGGCTGCGCGGATTGCTCAAGACCAGCGGCCAGACCGGGCTCCAGATCTACGTCCCGCTCCGGCGCGGCCCCGACTACGCAGAGGTGCGGGGCTGGGTGGAGGAGGTGGCGCGCGCCATCGGACGCGTGGAGCCGGACCGGATCACCTGGGAGTGGGCGGTGAGCCGACGAGCCGGACGGATCCGGATCGACTACACCCAGAACATCATCAACAAGACGCTGGCCGCGCCCTACTCGCTGCGCCCGCTGCCGGGGGCGACGGTCTCGACCCCGCTGGCGTGGGAGGAGCTCGACGAGCCCGGGCTCCGCCCGGACGGCTGGAACATGACCACCATCTGGGGTCGCCTGGCCGAGGTCGGCGATCTCTTCGCCGGAGCCCTGATCGGAGATCAGGGGCTGCCGGGCGCCGGGGGTGCCGCCGAAAGCGGGTGAACCCCGGGCGCGCCGCCCCGTTCGCACTCGCGCAGGCCATAGAATTTCGGGCATGGCTGTGCTGCTCCTGAATGCGTCACTACAGCCGCTGAACGTGATCAGCCACCGGAGGCTGGTCGTGCTGCTGAGCAAGGAGCGGGTGGCCTTCCTCGACACCGACGCGGAGGTGCGCGCGGTCGCCGCCCTCCAGGACCGCCGGATCCCGGAGGACGTCGTCATCGTCCGCCTGCTACGCAACATTCATGTTCCCCGTCGCGTCCTCCGACCCAACCGGCGCAATCTGCTCCTCCGCGACGACAACACCTGTCAGTACTGCGGGATCGTCGCCGTTCCCGCCGAGCTGACCGTCGATCACGTGATCCCCGTCTCGCGCGGCGGCGCCCCGGACAGCTGGGACAACGTGGTGCTCGCCTGCAAGCGGTGCAACTGGCGGAAGGCGGACCGGCTCCCCGCCGAGGTCGGGATGCACCTGCTACGCGCGCCGCACCCCCTGACCCAGGAGTACGCCCACATCATCTTCCTGCGCTACCCGGCGCTGAAGGCCGCCTACGACGCCTTCTGCGCCGGCGCGGCCGCCTAGGGTCGGCCCGCGTCCTCGGGGGTCGTGGCCGGCCACGGGAGGCGGGGCCCGAGCTCTCAGCGAGCTCTCATCCAAATCTCACGATTCACTCATCTGCAGGAACGATCCCCGACGCTGTCGTGATGACGTGAATCCGCCTCTGGCCGCCCGCATCGCGCTGGCCTCGGTGGTGGTGCTGGGCGCCGCCTCCGCCACCGCGCTCGCGCCGTGGGACGCCGGGGCGAGCGCGCCCGCCCCCTCCCGGACCGGGTCGCACGCCGAGTCGATCTCCGCGGCGTCGACCGATCCGGGCGCGTCCGCGGCGGCCGGCGCGGGGACCGTGTACTCCCCCGCGGTCGAGCCCTCGGCGCTGCCCGCACCCAGTCCGGAGCTCGCGGTCAGACCGCTGATCACCGCCAGCGAGGTCCAGATCCCGGTCACCTACCACTCCCAGCAGGACCCCGACTGGTGCGACCCCGCCGACATCGAGATGTGGCTGCAGGCGGATGGGGTCGCCCTTCCGAGCGGTGGCGACCACGCCATCCAGCAGCAGTTCTGGGCTTACGAGACCGCCAACAACGACGGTTACACGATCGCGCAGTGGAACGCCTCGCCGTACGCCGTGGCGTCCACCCTCGACTACTACGGCGGCTGGACCGACATCGGCGACGATTCCCAGCCGAGCGCCGACGCCGCCGGCGCGGTGATCTCGTACAGCCTCGACGTGCTCCATCAGCCGGTGATCGTCATGGTCGGTGCCGGGACCCACTACGTGCTGATCACCGGCGTCGAGCTGAGTCCCGCGGGGACCGACGCGCCGCCGCTCGAGGTGACCGTCGATGACCCCCTCGCCTACGGGGTCGGGGCCAGCCTCCCGGCGGGCTCCGATGGCACCGAGGTGTTCAGCTGGGACGACTTCACCGACTCGTACACGGCCAACACCAACCACGGCGGTGTCGGGGCCGGGCAGTGGGTGATCATCGCCGCCGGGATCCCGCTGGTCGGCTGATCGCCCTCCTCGGGGCCGTCGGCGTCCATCCCGGCGTGACCATCTCGGCATCATCTCCGGCGCCCTGAAGGGTCCCGTCCACGGCCGGGACACCCTGCCAGGGCCAGGCGGACGGGGAGGAGCTTCTCCCCCCCGGAGCTTCAGCCCGCGGAGCCTCCCCCCGCGGAGCTTCCGGACTCGACGGTGGGCCCTACTCAACTCGATAGTTAGCCTATATAATTACCTTGGCGCGACGCGGGCGGCTCGAGCCACTGCCCGGGCTGACGGCGGCGCGTGGGACGATGCTCGCCGGCAGCGGACTGTGTGGAGGTGAGATGACCATGGCGGAGGATCGTTTCGGGACCCGCTCGGAGCTCCCCGGCGGACTGGCCTACTACCGGCTGGACGCCCTCGCGCGGCGAGGCGTTGGGGACGTCTCGCGGCTGCCGATGACCGTGAAGATCCTGCTGGAGAACCTGCTTCGTCACGACGGCGAGCGCTTCGTGACCGACGACGACGTGGTCGCCCTGGCGGGCTGGGACGGCCGGCCTCCCGAGCACGACCGCGAGCGCGCCTTCGTCCCGGCCCGGGTGCTGCTCCAGGACTTCACCGGCGTCCCCGCGGTCGTCGACCTGGCCGCGATGCGGAGCGCCGTGCAGCGCCGCGGGGGCGACCCCGGTCGCATCGACCCGCTGGTCCCGGTCGACTTGGTCGTCGACCACTCGGTGCAGGTCGACGCCTTCGGCAGCCCCGACGCTTACGGACGCAACATCGAGCGCGAGTACGAGCGCAACCACGAGCGCTACGCCCTGCTCCGCTGGGCCCAGCAGGCGTTCCACGGCTTCCGCGTGGTGCCGCCGGGGATGGGGATCGTCCACCAGGTCAACCTCGAGTACCTCGCCGAGACCGTGACCGTCCGGCAGGTCGACGGCGTCCGCACCGCCCTTCCCGACACCGTCGTGGGGACCGACTCCCACACCACCATGGTCAACGGCCTGGGCGTCCTCGGCTGGGGGGTCGGGGGCATCGAGGCCGAGGCCTGCATGCTCGGCCAGCCGCTCTTCCTGCTCACCCCCGTGGTGGTCGGGGTGCGCTTTCACAATGCCCTGCCGGCGGGCACCACCGCGACCGACCTGGTGCTCACGCTCACCGAGAAGCTGCGCCGCCATGGCGTGGTCAACAAGTTCGTCGAGTTCTGCGGCAGCGGGCTCTCCTCGATGTCGGTCCCCGATCGGGCGACCCTCTCCAACATGTCGCCGGAGTTTGGAGCCACCGCCTCCCTCTTCCCGGTCGACGACCAGACCCTGCGCTACCTGCGCGAGACCGGTCGGGACCCGGCGCACGTGGAGCTGGTGGAGCGCTACTGCCGGGAGCAGGGGCTCTTCCGCACCGACGAGTCCGCCATTCCCGTGTTCACCGAGCTGCTCGAGCTCGACCTGGCCGCGGTCGAGCCTTCGGTGGCGGGCCCGCGACGGCCCCAGGACCGCGTCCCCCTGGCGCAGGTCCGGCGATCCTTCGAGGCCGTCCACGGCGGTGCGGACGCCACCCTGGCGGGGAAGGCCGAGCTCGACCGCCTGGTGGGAGAGGGTGGCAACCCCGTCCGAGCGGCGGGCAACCCCGACACGGGCGGCCACGTTGCGGAGGCGGCCTCGCGCCCTGACACCACCCCTCGCCGGCTCGACAACGGGTCGGTGGTCATCGCCGCGATCACGTCCTGCACCAACACCTCGAATCCCTCGGTGATGGTCGCCGCCGGGCTGCTCGCCCAGAGGGCGGTGGAGCGGGGCCTGATGCCACCCGCCTACGTCAAGACCAGCCTGGCCCCCGGCTCCCGGGTGGTCACGGGCTACCTCGAGCGCGCCGGCCTGCTCCAGCCCCTGGACCGGCTCGGCTTCAACCTGGTCGGCTACGGCTGCACCACGTGCATCGGCAACAGCGGCCCGCTGCCCGCCGAGGTGGCCGCGGACGTGGAGAGCCGCGACCTGGCGGTCTGCGCGGTGCTGAGCGGCAACCGGAACTTCGAGGGACGCATCCACCCCCAGGTGAGGGCGTCCTACCTCGCCTCGCCGCCGCTCGTGGTCGCCTTCGCGTTGGCCGGCACGGTCGAGGTCGACCTGACCAGCGAGCCGGTGGGCATCGGGTCGGACGGGCTCCCCGTCTTCCTGCGCGACATCTGGCCGAGCCCCGAGGAGATCGCCGGCGCGGTCGCGCGCGGGGTGGGGAGCGACCTCTTCGGCCGCGAGTACTCGCGCATCTTCGAGGGCGACGAGCACTGGCGAGAGCTGCCATCACCGGCCGGCGCCATGTTCGCCTGGGATCCGGACTCGACCTACGTGCGCGAGCCGGACTTCTTCGCCGCCATGGAGGACCAGCCACGGCCACCCCGGGACATCCGGGATGCCCGGGTCCTCGCCCTGCTCGGCGATTCGATCACCACCGACCACATCTCCCCGGCGGGGAGCATCGCACCCGCCTCGCCGGCGGCGGCGTACCTCCGCGAGCACGGGGTCGACCTCCGCGATTTCAACACCTACGGCGCCCGGCGGGGCAATCACGAGGTCATGGTCCGGGGCACCTTCGCGAACATCCGGCTCCGCAACCAGCTCGCCGGGGGGCGGGAGGGCGGCTTCACCACCCACCTGGGCTCGGGCGAGGTGATGAGCATCTATGACGCCGCCGTGCGCTACGCGGCCGAGGGGACCCCGCTCATCGTGGTTGCCGGCAGGGAGTACGGCTCCGGGTCCTCACGCGACTGGGCGGCCAAGGGGCCGGCGCTGCAGGGGGTGCGGGCGGTGATCGCCCAGTCCTTCGAGCGGATCCACCGCAGCAACCTGGTGGGGATGGGCGTCCTGCCCCTTCAGTTCCCGGAGTGGGAGAGCGCCGAGAGCCTGGGTCTCGACGGCCGGGAGAGCTTCACGATCAACGGCATCGCCGGCGTCCGGCCCGGAGGGAGGCTGACCGTGGTGGCCCGGCGGGACGGTGGCGAGGAGGTGCCCTTCGAGGTGACCGTGCGTCTCGACTCCGAGACCGACGTCGACTACTACCGCCATGGCGGCATCCTGCAGATGGTGCTGCGTCAGCTCACCGCCACCGGCTGAGCATCACCCCGCCCGGTCGTCGCGCTCGATCAGCGTTCCGTTCCTTCAAGGCCACCTGCGGCGTGGCCATGTCGCGCTCGCGGACAGGGTGAAGAGTCCGGCTCCAACCCTGCGCAATCGGTTCCGGCGGGCTGGTGCAGCATGCGACACCCACCTCGGTCCGAGGCTACACTGATGTGGTGCGCGCTGCGGCCGCCTGCGTCCTGCTTTCAGCCGCCGTGCTCGTGACCGCGACAGGCTGCACTGGGCTGTCGGCTATCCCGGTGGCGTTGCCGGCCAGGTGGTGCTACAGCTGACGGACCCGGGTGCCGGCTGAGCCGTCATACCGCTTCTGCCCCCAGACGCGCGATACCATGGCCGCCCGGTCTCTCCCCCCGGGCGGTCCCCCACTCTCAGCCTCGACGCGATGGGAGGCCCCGCCCACCGTGCGGCTCGGATCAGCCCTCGTCGTCCCCGTCGGGTCGGCTGGTGAACGACTCCAACCAGCGGGTGAACTGCTTCGACATCTTGTCCAGGCCGCCGGCGGTGCGCTCCAGGAACTCTCGGAAGCGCTCGGTGTAGTGGTCCACAGCCTGCCGGAACTCGGCGGATGGAGGTGGCTCCTCGCCGCGCCGCACGTAGTCGCCGGCCATGATCCGGTCGTACTCGCCGCTCTTGACCCAGCGGGTCAGCTCGTAGACGCGACGGACGGGGAAGGGGTGGGTCGAGCCCAGCTCGCGGCCCAGCCGCTGGTGCCGGTCGAAGAGGTCGTCCCACTCCACGTACTCGTCGGCCTGCTGGATGAAGGCGTCCAGGCTGAGCCCCTCGGTTCCCCCTCCGGCCAGCTTCATCAGCGCCCGGCAGGTCGGGAGCGGGTCGCGGAGGGCGATCGCGGCGGCGCGGTCGCAGCTCAGCTCGGCGGCGCGATACCAGGCGAGCAGCGCGGCTATCAGGGCCTGGAGCGGGACGCGCCCCATCAGCGGAAGGCGGGGCACGGTGAACCTGAGCAGCAGCTCCAGGGTGGTCCGGTAGCGCACGTGCTCGGAGAGGACGTGGCCGGCCTCGTGGGCCAGCACCGCCCTCAGCTCGGTCTCGTCGAGCATCGGGACGATCCCGGACTGGAGCAGCACGGTGGGTCGCTGGGCTCCGATGGTCACCGCGTTGGCGACCGGGGTCTGGATGATGTGAAGGGTCGGCACGCTGGCGATGTCGAGGGTGGTGTACGCGGCGCGATGCGCGCTCCAGATCCGGGGCAGCTGGGTCTCACCGAGACGGACGCTGTTGCCCAGCAGCAGCTGCATCATCCGGCGCTCGATGGTGAGCTCGAGCAGCTTCTTGACCAGGGGGTCGAAGAAGGGGAGGCGGTGCAGGACCGCGGTCGCCGCACGGTCGGCGGGGTGCTCGTAAGCCTTGGCGCTGATGCTCGTGAACGGCGCCAGCGCGGGCGCGGCGGTGGGCGTCTCCGGGGCCATCGGTGTGCGCGACCTCCTTGAGCGCCCGCATACCCCGGCGGGCTCGCGGCGTGCAGCCGAGTATATGCCCCCCCCGGTCGCCCCTCCGAGCCGCGAACGGCGAGCCGCCGGGTTGCCCCCGGAGCCCTCAGGCGCTACACTGGCCTGCGAACATCCGTGCGAGAATCATCCAGCCCATGAAGCCCGCACCCCGCCGCTGGGAGATCAGCGACGCCCTTCCCCTTGCCGGGCAGCCCCCGATCCTGGGGCGCATCCTGGCCGGTCGAGGAGTGGACGCCGGCAGCTGCGACGCGTTCATGGGCGGCGGGATGGAGCTGCTCGACCCCTTTGGCCTCGAGGGGATGGCGGACGCCGTGATCACCCTTGGGGTGGCGGTGACCGAGGGTCGCCGCATCGCCGTCTACGGGGACTACGACGCCGACGGGGTCACGGCCTGCGCCATGCTGACCCGGGCCCTCCGCGCCGGCGGCGCCGACGTGCTCCCCTACATCCCCAACCGGATGACAGAGGGCTACGGGCTCCACACCGCCGCCCTCGAGGAGCTGGCCGCCCGCGGGGTTCAGTGCGTGGTGACGGTCGACTGCGGGACGAGCTCGGTCGAGGTCGCGGCCAACCGGCCTCCCGGGATGGCGCTGGTGGTGACGGACCACCACCTCCCGCTCGCCCCTGACGGGAGCCCCCCTCGCCTGGTGCCCGCGGACGCGCTAATCAACCCCAAGCAGCCGGGCGACACCTATGGCTTCGACGGTCTGGCCGGTGCCGGGGTGGCATGGAAGCTGCTCTGCGCCCTCGAGGCCGAGGGGATCGTCCCCGCCGGTCAGGCCGAGGCCATGATCGGCCTCGCGGCCCTGGGCACGATCGCCGACATGATGCCGCTCCAGGGCGAGAACCGGACGATCGTCCGCCGGGGGCTGGGACGGGTGCTGGAGCTGGCCGGGCTGCGAGCCCTCGCTCAGGCCGCCGACGTCTCCGCCCCCCTCTGCGCCGCCGACATCGCCTTCGGCATCGCCCCCCGGATCAACGCGGCCGGCCGGATGGAGGACGCCAAGCTCGCCCTCGATCTCTGCCTCAGCGATGCCCCGGAGGAGTGCGCCGCGATGGCTCGCCATCTCGACGAGCAGAACCGGAGCCGCCAGGCCGCGGTGGCCACCGCCCTGGAGCAGGCCGAGGAGCGGGTCGCCGAGATCCCGGATGACGCCCCGGCGATCGTCCTCGGCGACCCCGGATGGCCGATGGGCATCGTGGGGCTGGTCGCCGGCAAGCTGATGGAGCGCTACGCGGTCCCCGCCTTCGTGGTCTGCCTCGATCCCGGTGAGGCGAAGGGGTCGGGACGCTCGGTGTCCGGCGTCCACATCGTTCGAGCCCTCGACCGCGCGGCTCCCACCCTCATCCGCTACGGTGGGCACGCCGCGGCGGCCGGGTTCAGCCTGCGGGCGGAGGACCTGGAGGGCTTCCGCGAGCTGGTCTCCCAGGCGTGCGCCGAACAGGCCGGCGACCGCCGCCGCGAGCGGGTCTTCCACGTCGACAGCGAGATCGCCTGCCTCGACGCCACCCCGGAGCTCTGCGGCCAGCTGGAGATGGTCGAGCCCTGCGGGATCGGCAATCCCAAGCCGCTGCTCGCGATCCGCGGCTGCGAGGTGGTCAGCACCCAGACCTTCGGGAGTGAGGGCCAGCACCTCAAGGTGTCGCTCCGCGACGGGGGGCGCGGGCTGGTCGAGGCGATCGCCTTTGGCAAGCCCGGGCTGGCCGCGCATCTCCCTCGCGGGCGGCGCATCGACGTCTGCTTCGCCCTGGAGCTGGACAGCTGGCAGGGACAGATCCGGGTCAGGGCGCGGCTTCGCGACCTCAGGCCGGCGCGCGTGGAGCGGCCGGAGACCGTGACCGAGGCGCTCGGCGTGCCTGCCTGACGGGACGGCCGGGTACCGGCGATCGGACAGAGTCACCGGGGGGAGGGCAGACGATGACGGGGGCGAACGAGAGCACCACGGCAGTCGGCACTGGGGGCGGGCACCCGCAGGGAACCCCCAGCTGGATCGACCTCCAGGTCCCCAACGTCGCCGCGGGCCTGGACTTCTACTGCGGCCTCTTTGGATGGGATCCCGGGCCCGAGGGGCCGCCCGAGGTCGGCGGCTACCGTATGCCCCGGCTCGGCGGCGCCACGGTGTGCGGCGTCGGGCCGGTGATGCAGGCGGGCGCGCCCCCGGCATGGACCCTCCACTTCGCCGTCGACGACGTGGACGAGGCGGCGGCCCGCGTCGCCGCCCGCGGCGGCGCCGTCCTGCTCGGCCCGATGGACGTCCTGGATGCCGTCCGGATGGGGGTCTTCGCCGACCCCGCCGGCGCGCACTTCGGGCTCAGCCAGGAGCGTCAGGTCCGCGGCTTCGAGGTGACCCACGTGCCGGGGGCCTTCGCCTGGGCGGAGCTGGCGACCAGCGACCTGGCCGAGGCCCGGGCCTTCTACCCGGCGATCCTCCCCGGGGTCACCGAGAAGCGCTGGGACGGGGAGTTCGAGTACCACCTGCTGGTGAGCGCCGGCAAGGACGTGGCCGGGATGTTCGCGCTGCCCGACGCCTCGATGCCGCCGGCGTGGACCGTCTCTCTCCAGAGCGCCGACGTGGAGCAGACCGCAGCGCGGGCCCGAGAGGCCGGGGCCGATCTGCTCATGGGTCCCACCATGACCCCGGGCGTGGGCACCTGGGCGGTGCTGCGCGATCCGCAGGGAGCCACCTTCGGGCTGCTCCAGCCTCCGGACTGACCGCCCCTCAGCTCGCCTTGCGCTTGCGCGCCAGCGTCATCCGAGGCGACCCCTCGGGGAGCCAGTCCGACCGCCGGCGCCGGTCCGCGGCCGCGAGCGGCAGCGGAGCCGTGCTCGTCTCGGGGACCCAGTCGGCGAGGCGGCGGCGGGGATGGTTGGGGCCGGACGGGCGGTCGGGGGCGACGAAGATATGCATGTCGAGGTCCTCGCCGCTGGCGAGGATGTCGGCGGTGCGCCGGGGCACGCGGCCACAGGGGACGTGCTGACCGAGCACGTGCCCTGTGGCGTCCACACCGGTCTGCTCGAATCGGAACAACTCCTGGATCTGGACCTCGCCGTTCTCGACCCCCATGACCTCGGAGATGCTCAGGATGCGGCGGCTGCCGTCGCGCAGACGGCCCTGCTGGACGATGAGGTCGATGGCGGAGCCGATCTGACCGCGGATGGCGGCGGTCGGGAGCTCGGTGCCCGCCATCAGCACCATGGTCTCGAGCCGCGAGATCGCCTCGCGGGTGGAGCTGGCGTGCAGGGTGGTGAGCGAGCCGTCATGGCCGGTCGACATCGCCTGGAGCATGTCGAGCGCCTCGCCGCCGCGGCACTCGCCGACGACCAGCCGGTCGGGGCGCATCCGGAGCGAGCTGATCACCAGGTCGCGCACGACGATCTGGCCGCGCCCCTCGACGTTGGCGGGTCGCGTCTCGAGGCTCAGCACGTGCCGCTGTCTCAGCTTCAGCTCGGCGGCGTCCTCGATGGTCACGATCCGCTCGTCGTCAGGGATGAAGCTGGAGATCACGTTGAGGGTGGTGGTCTTGCCGACCCCCGTCCCTCCGCTTACCAGCACGTTGAGCCGCGCCCGGACACAGGCGCGCAGGAAGCTCATCATCTCGGCGGTCGCGGTGCCGTGCCTGACCAGGTCGTCGACCTCCAGGCCGGTCTCGGTGAACCGCCGGACGGTGAGTGTCGGGCCCTTGAGGGAGACCGGCGGGATCACGACGTGGATCCGCGAGCCGTCCTCCAGACGGGCGTCGACCATCGGCGAGCTCTCGTCGATGCGCCGGCCCACCCGGCTGACCATGCGGTCGATCACCTGCATGAGCTGGTCGACGGTCTCGAAGCGGTACGGCGTGAGCGAGAGCCGCCCGCCGCGCTCGATCCAGATCTCCTGCGGACCGTTGACCATGATCTCGGTGATGCTCGGGTCGGCGAGGAGCCGCTCCAGGGGGCCGAAACCGAGCAGCTCGTTGTGGATGCGGGTGACGGTCTCGAACCCATCGTCGAGGTTCAGCGGCCACCCCAGCTCGCAGGCGGTCTGGTTGACCAGCTCCGCCAGCCGCTCGCGCACCGCGGTGTCGTCGGTCTCGGCGAGGTAGGCGGTGTCCTCGACCAGCCGGGCGTGGACCTGCTGGCGCAGCAGCTGGTAACGGGTTTCGCCGGAGTCCTCGTCCGCGACCTCCCGGGCCGTCTGAGGCGCTCCGAGCAGGCGGCTGCTGAGCTGCATCACGTTGAGCGCGGTGAGCGGTTGCTCGAGGGCCATCTGCGGCAGCGCTGTGGCGAGCAGGTCCTGGCTACCTCGGGTGGTGGTGTGCCAGCGTGGCATTCAGGTCTCCCCCTGCGGCGATCTCATTCGCGGACGAGAGCTGCCTCCCCCCGCACCTCTCGATCCGTGGACGGATGGCGCCCCCCACCCGCGATCCGCACCGTTAGACGCGCCTGATCGTATCACCCTCCTCTCCGCGGAGCAATCGCCCCAGATGGGGGGTGGGCCGTCTCAGCTCGCACAGGTCGCGCCCCTGGCCGGGAGGGTGAGGTTCACGAGGTACGCGTTGACGGCGTCCTGGACGCAAGTGCTGAAGCCATACGACGTGTGGCCGTACCCGTCTCGGGTGAGCAGCACGGAGCCGGCGATCTGCTTCTGCAGCGAGACCGACCACGCGTAGGGCGTGGCCGGGTCGTGGGTGGCCCCGACCAGGAGGATCGGCGGAGCGGCCGTGACGTCGAGCGGTGCGGGCGCCCGACCGCGCACCGGCCAGTAGGCGCAGGCGAGGGCCGAGTAGACCTCGTCCTGACCGAAGTGCGGCTCGCTGGCCTGAATCGACCGCGCCTCCATGTCGTAGGTGGCAAGGTCCAGCGGCACGCTGTGGTCGGCGCAGTTGATCGCCACGTTGGCCGCGATGCTGGGGCTGTACCCCTGGGGGCCTCGGCCCGCATAGCTGTCCACCGCCTCCTGAAGGGGTTGCACGAAGCCATCGGCGGCCGAGGCGAGATCCGTGTAGAAGGTGGTCCACGAGCTCGGGTCGTACATGGCGGCGACCAGGCCGCCGATGGCCGTGCCCGCCCCCACCGTCCTGCCGTCCGCCTCTTCGATCGGGTTGGTGGCGAGCCGCTCCAGCAGGCTGGTGATGGTCGCGCCGGGGTTGGTCCCCAGCAGGCACGCGGTCATCGCCTGGCACTGGCTGACGAACTCGTCATAGCTGGCCTCGAAGCTCGCCCCCTGCTGGGTCGACTGATCCAGGAAGCTCAGCGACGGGTCGAGGTCGCCGTCCAGGACCATGGCCCGGATGTCGGTGGGGAAGAGGGCGGCGTAGGTGGCGCCGAGCGCCGTCCCGTATGAGAAGCCGAGATACGTGAGCCGTGAGTCGCCGAGGGCCGCGCGCAGGGCGTCCATGTCGCGGGCGGCGTTGACGGTGCCGACATAGGGGAGCAGCCAGCCGCTGTGAAGCCGGCAGGATTCGTCGAACGCCAGGGTGGTGGCCACCAGGTCGGCCTCTCCGGCGGGGGAGCCCGCCACCAGGGGATCGAGCCCGACCTCGTGATCCAGCGCGTCGGTGCCCTCGCACGCGATGGCGTCCGGACCGGTGGTCCCCCGCGGATCGAAGCCCACGATGTCGAAGCGCTGGTTGAGGGTCGCGAAAAGCGGGTACGCCCCCTCGACGAACTGGACGCCGGATTCCCCCGGGCCGCCCGGGTTGACCAGCAGGGAGCCGATGCGTTCGGCCGGATCCTTGGCCGGGATCACGATGACCGAGGTGGCCATGGTGCCCCGCGATGGGTCGGCGTAGTCGAGGGGCACCCACAGCGTGTCGCAGCGGGCCCCGGTCGGCGAGCCCCCGGCGCAGATGGCCGCCTCCAGCCCCGGCGGGTTGGTCGACGGCCCGGTGACCGCGCCCGAGGAGGCTGCGGGGGTGGGGGTGACCCCGGAGACGGCTGGGACGTTCACACCGGTGAGAAGCAGCAGGGCGGCGAGCCCCAGCGAGGCGAGCGGCCGGTGGAGCTCGGTCCTCATCCAGGGAAGAGTAGTCGCCGAACCTCGCGGGCGAGCGGCACCACCCCGGGGTGTACGCTGGAGCCTCCGTGATGGCCGCCCACACCATCGGCGAGCTTCGCCGTGCCGAGTACCGCGTCCAGCCGATCAAGGCGGAGCTTCGCCGCAACTTGATCCGGAAGCTTCAGGCCGGGGAGAGGCTGTTCCCGGGCATCGTCGGCTACGAGGACTCGGTGATCCCGCAGTTGGAGAACGCGCTCCTGGCCGGCCAGGACATCGTCCTCCTGGGGGAGCGCGGTCAGGCCAAGTCCCGGCTGGTCCGCTCGCTCACCTCCCTGCTCGACGAGGCCGTTCCCGCCATCGCCGGTTGCGAGATCAACGACAACCCCTACGCCCCCATCTGCCGCCGCTGCCGCGACCTGGTGGCGGAGCGCGGCGACGAGACGCCGATCGCGTGGTTGGGAGCCGAGGACCGCTACGGAGAGAAGCTGGCCACCCCCGACACCTCGATCGCCGACCTGATCGGCGAGGTCGACCCCATCCGGGTCGCCGAGGGCCGCTACCTCTCCGACGAGCTGGTGATCCATTACGGCCTGGTGCCGCGCACCAACCGGGGCATCTTCGCGATCAACGAGCTGCCCGACCTCGCCGAGCGCATCCAGGTCGGCCTCCTCAACATCATCGAGGAGCGCGACGTTCAGATCCGCGGCTTCCGGATCCGCCTCCCTCTCGACGTCTTCGTGGTCGCCACCGCCAACCCCGAGGACTACACCAACCGGGGCCGGATCATCACCCCGCTCAAGGACCGCTTCGGGGCTCAGGTGCGCACCCACTACCCGCGCAGCGTCGATGACGAGATCGCCATCGCCGAGCAGGAGCGGGTGGTGTTCGACGACATGCCGGTCCCCGTCCACATTCCCCAGCACATGAAGGAGATCGCGGTCGAGATCACCCACCTGGCCCGGCGGCATCCGCAGATCAACCAGCGCAGCGGGGTCTCGGTGCGGGTGACCACCGCGAACTACGAGAGCCTGACCAGCAGCGCGCTGCGTCGTGCGCTGATCACCGGGGAGAAGGAGGCGGTGGTGCGGATCAGCGACCTGGCCGCGGTGACCCCATCGACGGCCGGGAAGGTCGAGCTCGACACCTGGGATGGCACCGAGGATGACCAGGTTCTGGACAAGGTCGTCCGCAGCGCCTGCAGCAACGTGTTTCGCCGGCACTTCAGCGCCCAGGAGCTCGCCGACCTGGTGCAGCGCTTCGACCAGGGAGCCTTCACCGTCGAGGTCGGGCCGCTGATGACCACCGAGAGCTTCCGCCAGGCGCTCGACGAGCTGCCCGGGCTGGATCGGGCGCGCCAGAAGCTCGACGAGCCGGATACGCCCGCTTCGACGGTCGCGGTGCTGGAGTTCCTCCTCGAGGGGCTCCACCTCGGCAAGCGGTTGAACAAGACCGCTCTCGAGGGCACCGCGGTGTACGGCGCCTGAGGGCGAGCGGGATGGCCGCGCCCGGACATCGCTTCTCCGCCTGGGACGGCACTCAGGAGCCGCTCGGACCGGACATCGAAGAGCTCTTCGGCCGCCTCAGCGAGGACGTGTTCCACGGCTGGGACTTCGAGGCCGCGCTCCGGCGGCTGATGGAGAAGGGATGGCGGGACGGCCGTGGCAAGCGGCTGACCGGCATGGACGAGATGCTCGAGCAGATCCGGCGGCGACGTCAGGCGCAGCTGGAGAGATTCAACCTGGACTCGGTCTTCGAGGACATGCGGGAGAAGCTCGACCGGGTGATCTCCCAGGAGCGCCGCGGCATCCAGGACCGTCTCGATCAGGCACCCGACGACGGCCGCCGGCTGCTCGAGCGGGTCGCCGCCGAGCGGCGCCACCAGCTCGACGGGCTGCCCCCGGATCCCGGTGGCGCGATCCGCGCTCTGCGCGACTACGAGTTCATGGACAGCCGGGCGGAGGCGGAGTTCCAGCGGCTGCTCGACGAGATCCGGCGCAACGTCGTCGACTCCCACTTCCGGGAGATGACCCGGTCGATGCAGGCCATGTCCGGCGCCGAGATGGCCGAGCTGCGAGAGATGGCCGCCGACCTCAACCGCCTGCTCCGCCAGAAGCTCGACGGCGGGTCCGAGGCCGAGCTGCAGCGCAGCTACGAGAGGTTCCGGGAACGCTGGGGACGGATGTTCCCCAACGCCCCGGAGAGCTTCGAGGAGTTCGTCGAGCAGCTGATGCGCCAGATGGCCCGGATGGACTCGCTGCTCCAATCCCTCTCTCCGGAAATGCGCCGGGAGCTGGAGTCGGTGATCGAGTCCGTCTTCGACGACCCGGCGCTGCAGCAGACCCTCGCCGAGCTGGCGGGAACCCTCGAGTCCCTCTCGCCGCGGGCGCGGCTGGGCAGCCGCTACGGCTTCTTCGGTGACCAGGAGGTGTCCCTCGAGGAGGCGATGGGGCTGATGGACCGGCTCCAGTCGATGGAGGAGCTGGAGGGCGAGCTGCGTGGCGCCCTGCGGGGCGAACCCCTCGGCGAGCAGGCCCTCGACCGGCTGCGCGAGATGCTCGGGGAGAACGCCGCGAGAAGCCTCGCCGGGATGCGCCGGCTGGTCGAGGAGCTGGAGGGGCGGGGCCTCATCGAGCGCAGTGCCGAGGGGATGCAGCTCACCGCGAGAGGGATGCGCAAGATCGGGCAGAAGGCGCTCGGCGATCTCTTCGGCCGGCTTCGCCGGGATCGCTTCGGCGAGCACGACCTGATCCGCCTCGGGCACGGAGGGGAGCGCGGCGACGACAGCAAGCGGTACGAGTTCGGAGACCCCTTCGACCTCGACGTGCAGGCGACGGTGATGAACGCCCTCAGCCGGGAGGCCGAGGGCCGGGACGAGGATGACCCCGGGCAGGGGGAGACGGGCCGCGGGCTTCGCCGGACAGCTCGCCGCCGCGACGCGGCCCCCGGCCCCGGAGCAGGACGGGTGCCGCGACTCGACCCCCAGGACTTCTCGGTGCACCGCACCGAGTCGATGACCCGCTGCGCGACCGTGCTGATGCTCGACATGAGCCGGTCGATGCCGCTGCGCGGTTACTTCTACGCCGCCAAGAAGGTGGCGCTGGCCCTCGATTCGCTGATCCGCAGCCAGTACCCGCGCGATTCCCTCACCGTGGTCGGCTTCAGCGACTTGGCGCGGGAGATCCCGCCTCGGGCGATCTCCCAGCTCTCGGTCAACGAGTACGTGTACGGGACCAACCTCCAGCACGCCCTGATGCTGGCGCGCCGCATCCTGGGCCGGACCCACGCCGAGAACAAGCAGGTGATCATCGTGAGCGACGGCGAGCCGACCGCCCACATCGAGAACGGGCGACCCGTCTTCTCCTATCCGCCCCTTCCCGAGACGTTCGCCAAGACCCTCACCGAGGTGCGTCGCTGCACGCTGGAGAAGATCGTCATCAACACCTTCATGCTCGAGTCGAACCACCAGCTGGTGCGGTTCGTCAACCAGATGACCCGGCTCAATCACGGGCGGGCGTTCTTCATCAGCCCCGATCGTCTGGGTGACTACGTGCTCGTCGACTACGTCCGGTCGCGGCCTCGGGCCGCCTGAGGCAGCCGCGCCCCGCCGGCTTGACGGGCGGCCTCATGGTAAGGTACCTTGACAAGCCATGAGTGTCAGCCAGACCGCGCCCGGCCCTCCGCCTCCCCCCGCCCCGCCCGCTCCCGAGCTCGTCCCCATCGCCGCGCGGACGGTCGGGGCCGTCAAGGTCTACGGCCGCGGTGAGACCGCGGTCCGGGCCCTGGACGGGATCAGCGCCGACTTCGTCTCACACCAGTTCACGGCCATCATGGGGGCGTCGGGCTCGGGGAAGTCCACCCTTCTCCACTGCCTCGCGGGGCTCGACCGGCTCACCAGCGGGCAGACCTTCATCGCGGGATACGAGTTGGGCCGGCTCACCGATCGCCAGCTCACCCTGCTCCGCCGCGAGAAGGTCGGCTTCATCTTCCAGTCCCTCAACCTGGTGCCCACGCTCAACGCGCTCGACAACATCGTCCTGCCGCTCACCATCGCCGGCCGGAAGCCGGAGCCGGGGGTGGTCGAGGGAGTGGTGCAGATGACCGGCCTTGCCGATCGTCTCAAGCACCGTCCGGGGGAGCTCTCCGGCGGCCAGCAGCAGCGGGTGGCCGCGGCCAGGGCGCTGGTGAGCCGGCCCGAGATCATCTTCGCCGACGAGCCTACCGGGAACCTCGATTCCAAGGCCGGGGGCGAGCTGCTGGCGTTCCTGCGCAAGGCCGTGGACACCCTCGGCCAGACCATCGTCATAGTCACCCATGACCCCTTCGCCGCCTCACACGCGGACCGCGTGATCTTCCTCGCCGACGGGCGGGTCGTTCAGGAGATGCGCTCGCCCACCGCGGACTCCATCCTCGCGGTGGTCCGCCACCTGGGCGACTGAGCCGGTGTCCGGAGTTCAGTCGAGCCCGTCGCGGCCGGGGCCCGTGAGGGTCTGATGTTCAAGGTCAGCCTGCGCAGCCTGCTGAGCCACAAGCTCCGGCTCGCGTTGACGGCGACCGCCATCATCCTCGGGGTGACCTTCGTCGCCGGGACGCTGGTCCTCACCGACACCATCCGCAACACCTTCGAGGGCGTCCTCAGCAACGTCGACAAGGGCGTGGCCGTGCAGGTGAAGGGCGCCACGCCCGCCACCCCGTCCGGGCGCCTCCTCAACCAGAACCTGCCCCTCCCCGAGTCCGTGCTCGCCCGAGTCCAGAAGGTGTCCGGGGTTGCCGACGCGGTCGGGGTGGTCGAGCGCTCCGGGGTCTCGCTGCTCCAGAACGGGCAGGTGGTGGGGGCCACCGACCACGCGGCCATGCTGGGCCTCAACTGGGTCTCGGACAGCCAGCTCTCCAGCTTCGAGCTCACCTCGGGGACCGCTCCGCGGTCCGCCGACGAGGTGGTCATCAACGCCCGCGCCGCCACCAACGGGCACCTGGCCGTGGGCCAGCAGATCCAGGTGAGCTTCGAGGCCTCCGCCGCCCAGCCCTTCGTGATCAGTGGCATCGCCACCTTCGGCGGGCAGGCCAGCATCGCGACCGAGGGCTTTGCCCTCTTCACCCTGCCGACCGCGGAGAGCCTCCTCGAGGCCAACAACACCTTCGACGTCATCGACGTCAGCGCCCAATCCGGGGTCACCGACCTCCAACTCCGCGACCGGGTGGCCTCCGCCCTGAGCGGGACCGGCGTCCAGGTTCAGACCGGCGCCCAGGCCGCCTCGGAGACCGAGCAGAACGCGGTCACCGACATCAACGAGTTCATCGGGACGCCGCTCCTGGTGTTCGCCTTCGTCGCGGTCTTCGTGGGGAGCTTCCTGATCGCCAACACCTTCAGCATCCTGGTGGCCCAGCGGACCCAGGAGCTGGCCCTGCTGCGCGCGCTGGGGGCGACCCGAGGCCAGGTCTTCACCGAGGTCATCACCGAGGCGGCCCTGACCGGTGTGCTCGCCTCGCTGGTCGGCTTCCTGCTCGGCATCCTGGTCGCGGACGGGCTCATTCACCTGGTGGGCTCGTCCGCCAAGCTGAGCGTGCAGCCGGACGCCCTGATCACCTCGGTGCTGGTCGGCACCATCATCACCGTCATCGCGGCCGCGCTCCCGGCCCGGCGGGCCACCCGGATCGCGCCCGTGGCCGCGTTGCGCGAGGCCCAGCCCGAGTTCCAGGGGCTGCCGCGGGTCCGGATCGCCTGCGGCCTCCTGCTCTTCCTGGGGGGCACGGCCGGGCTGCTCCAGAGCCTTTTCACGGCCACCGCGACCTCGGGGCCCAACCTCTCGGTGCTCGGGCTGTCGGTGCTCGGCATCTTCCTGGGGACGGCGCTGCTGGCGCCGATCCTGGTCCGCCCGGTGGCCACGGTCCTCGGGTGGCCGGCGCGCTTTCGCGGTGCCCCGGGCCGGCTGGCCGGGGAGAACGCCCGGCGCAACCCGCGCCGCACCGCTCTCACCTCGGCCGCGCTGATGATCGGGCTGGCCCTGGTCACCGCGGTCGCGGTGATCACCGACTCGGTCGAGGCGAGCATCAACCAGGCGCTGGACGGCACGGTCAAGGCCCAGCTGGTGGTGATCGCGGAGGGGAGCGGAGCGTTCAGCCCGGAGGTCGCCTCCACCCTGCGGGCCGACCCCAGGCTGACCGACGTCTCTGAGATCAGGGGCAGCGACGTCCTGGTCGGCGACATCGAGACCAACGTCATCGGCCTCGACACCAGCAACGTCAGCAGGATCTTCAGCTTCAGCATGACCCAGGGCTCCGCCGCGAGCATCGCGACCGGCGACACCACGATCGTGGACTCGACCGAGGCGGCGACTGAGAACATCCACCTCGGCAGCGTGGTCACGATGACCTTTCCCAACGGGGACAAGGTGACCATGACCGTCGGAGGCATCTACACGCCGGACGCGCTCATCAGCGGTTACCTGGTCTCACTGGGCACGCTGAACCCCCACCTCACCACCGCGCGCGACTCCGACGTCGCGCTCAATCCGGCCCCGGGCGTCTCGGTCGCCAGCGCCGACGCATCGATGCTCAACGACCTGAGGGCCTACCCGCAGCTGAGCGGCCTCACCAAGACCCAGTACAAGAACCTGATCAGCGCCGGGCTCAACACCTTCCTCAACCTGATCTACGTCCTGCTCGGGCTGGCCATCATCATCGCCGTGGTCGGCATCGTCAACACCCTCGCGCTCAGCGTCCTGGAGCGCACCCGAGAGCTCGGGCTGCTGCGTGCCCTGGGGATGACCCGGGGCCAGACCCGCGAGATGGTGGCATGGGAGTCCGTCATCATCGCCCTGCTGGGGGCGGTCCTCGGCCTCGCGGTCGGCGCCGGGTTGGGGATCGCCCTGGTGAGCTCGCTGCATAGCGACGGGATCAGCCAGACCGCCGTCCCGGGCAACAACCTGATCCTCTACGCCGTCGCCGCCGCCCTGTTCGGGATCATCGCCTCCATCTTCCCGGCGATCCGGGCCTCGCGGGTCGACATCCTGCGCGCGGTGACCAGCGAGTAAGCGCAACCCCCAAGCCGGGAGCCGGGCCTCCCGGCGCGGTCGCTCTCGTGCCTGGCGCTCGCTCCAGCGGGTCATCGCTAGGGCAGACTCGACGCATGCCCGACCCCGCAGACCGGCAGGCGTTCGCCGAGAGGATGCGGCTCCAGCTCCAGTCGCGCTACCGGGGCGTCGAGGTCGCCATCGATGGCCCGGCCTTCGCGCTGCGACTGCACGGCGCCGGCGTCGACGTGAGCCTGCCCCTCGCGCCGCTTCACCAGGCCTGCTGTCGCGAACCAGAGCGCAGCGGCAGCCTGATCGCCGACTACGTGCGGCTCGCCGAACGGCAGCTCAGCCCTCGGACCGGCACCGAGGTCCACCCGAGCCGGCTGGTCTGGTGCGTGCGCGGCACCCGGTACCTCGAGGGCCTCAACCGGGCGACCGAGCTGGTCAGCCGCCCCCTCGGCGCCGCCATGGTCGCCTTCGTCGCGGAGGCCCTGCCCGGCTCTCTGATGCGCGGCGTGCCGGCCGCCGACCTGGCCGCCGCGGGTCTCGACGAGACCTCCGCTCGCGCCCACGCCGACGCCAACACCACAGCCCGTTTCTCGTCCCTGCCGGAGCGCATTCGGGCGGCGGCCCGCATCCCCGCCGACGGCTGGCGGCTGGGCAGCGACATCCTCTTCCAGGGCAGCGTGCTGCTGGTGGAGGATGTCCTCGCCGCCTTCGCGGAGCGGTCCGGGGGCGATGTCCTGCTGGCGGTGCCGGACCGGGCCGAGGTGCTGGCCCTTCCCGCCGGCCTCCCGACCGCAGATCGCTTCCGGATGAGGGTGCTCCGCGCCTGGCGCGAGGCGCCGAACCCGGTCTCCCACGGCATCCTGGTCACCGACGGCGTCTCCCTCGTCGAGCTGGGACGCGTCACCCGCCGGCATGGATTCGAGCTGCTGGGCTGGCTCCGCAGCTGAGGGCGGGGTCAGGTGCCCGACGTGGACCGGCTGCGCGGGGGAGCCGCCAGCGTCGCGACCGGCCGGGCGGCCGCCAGCCTGCGCTCCTGCTCGCGCTGCGCCGCCAGGGTCGAGGCGGCGGCCACCGCGGCGGCCCCCATCAGCGTCATGCCCAGGCCCGCCATGGCTCTCCAGGGGGAGCGTGAGAGAGCCGGCGCGGGGAGGGAGGGCCCCTCACCCAGCCAGACCGTGATCGCCGTCTGGTCCGCGGTCTCCGCTCCCCGCCGAGCCCGGGTCCTCTCCACCCTCACCGCCGCCGGTGTCAGCGGATGGCGGTCCGGGCGCCCCAGGCCCGCGCCCTTGACGGCGGCCCTGACCAGCGGTGATCCGACGGCGCGGAGCTGGTCCAGCGTTGCCATGCCCGGACAGGATACCGTTCGGGCATGAGCGGCGACGAGGGGGTCGGGGAGGTCCCGGGGCCTCCCGAGCTCCCCGGCGACCCGAGCAGCGTGCACGGCGCGCGCGTCGAGGCCGCGTTCCTCGGCGCCCTGGCCGGTGAGCACGCCGCGCAGGCTCCGGCCGCCGCCGGCGACCTCCTCGAGGTGGCCGACTCGATCGCCACCATGGGTGGCTTCGACGCTGACGACCTCCGCCGCCGGGGCCTGGCCGGCTCGTCCCAGGCGGGCCCCGCCGGGCTCCTGCTGAGGGCCGTTCCCTTCGCCCTGCTGGCGCCTCTCGACCGTCCCCGGATCCGCCGCGACGCCTATCGGGTGGCGGCCCTCGCGGGCGCCGACGAGGGCACGGCGATCGCGGCCATCGCCGCGGCCCTCCTGACCGCCGACCTCACCCGGTTCGACCCCGCCACCGCGGTCGTGCGCGTGTACCAATCCCTCCTCGAGGACGCGCCCTTCGCCCTCCTGGAGCGCCTGCGGCCAGGCGAGGCGGCACCGCCTGCCGAGGCGGACGACGACCCCGGCGCCGCTCTCCAGCTGGCGATGGCCGCCGTCCTCGGGGCCGGGCACATCGCCGCCGCCATCGAGGCCGCCGTCGCACCCGGCCGGAGGGCGGCCGTCAGCCTCGCCGGCGCGCTGGCGGGAGCCCACCTGGGGGGCGCCGGCCTCGACCCCGCCTGGCGGGCCGCCGTTCCGCATGCCCATCGGGCCGTGACCCTGGCTGCCGCCGTCGCCGCGAGGGCGGCGGACCTCGTCGCGGCGTCCCCCGCTCCGGGGTGATCAGCGCGCCGATCGCGGCTCCCGGGCCGGTCCGGGACGCCGCACCCGCCCGACCCGGTAGAGTCCAGGCCTCGTGGCAGCTCTGACCCTCACCGCGCACACCCGCTCCGAGCGGGGACGTCATGTCCAGGCGATGCGCCGGCTTGGCCGGGTTCCCGCCGTGCTCTACGGACGCGATCTCCCCGCCCAGGCCATCTTCGCCGAGACCGGGGCGCTGGTCCGGGTGTGGCGGCGCGCCGGCCGCACCCACCTCATCGACCTGAGCGTCGACGGCGGTGGGCCCCGCAAGGTGCTCTTTCACGACCTCCAGATCGACCCTCGCACGGCGAGGCCGCTGCACGCCGACTTCCTCGCGGTCAACCTCCGCGAGCGGCTGGCGGTGGACGTGCCGGTGCGGACCGTGGGCGACCCCCCGGCCGTCACCCAGCTCAAGGTCGGTTCGCTGCAGCAGGTGCTCGTCACCCTCCGCGTTGAGGCGCTCCCCGGCAACCTCCCCGATCACCTGACCGTGGACGTGAGCGGGCTGGCGGAGGTGGACGCCGCCCTGCGCGTGCGCGACGTGGTCCTGCCCGAAGGGGTGAGCCTGGCCGCCCACGTCGACCCCGACGAGGTGGTCGTCAAGATCGCCGCGCTGCGGGCCGTGGTCGTCGAGGAGGCCGCCCCGGCCGCCGTCGAGGCCGAGGCCCCCGCAGCGGAGACGGAGGAGCCCGAGCAGGGCTGACCCGCCGGAGGTTGTCGCGCCGCGGTCACGGCCGGACGACGCTCCTGCAGCTTGCGCCACAACCGCAGGCCCAGTCGCGACGCCGTTTCACGGTGTTCAAACGCGCGATTCACCCCACCCGGGGCAGAGCTAGCATCTGAGGTGCGGGGGCTCGCTCTCGCGAGCGACCCCCGCCCGGATGACGCCCCAGGGGGGGGCCCGGTCGCTCGACCAGGTCCCGAGTGGGGGGTGGCGCGACCGTTGTGGAGCGCCACCCCAGCGGCCTCGAGCCCGATGCGTGCGCTCGGTGACCGCATACGACGGCCGGGCGCCAGTGCCGCTCCGCACGGTACGGTATGGGCATGCCGGGTCTGATCCTGCTCGCCGTCCTCGTGGTCATCGCGCTGGCGGTGTGGGCGGGGGTGGTGGCGGTCCACCATCTGCTCACCTGGCTGATCATCGGGCTGATCGCAGGCGCCCTGGCCGGGCGGCTGGTCCGCGGCCGCGGCCTCGGCTGCCTGCTGGACATAGCCGTCGGTCTCGCCGGCGCGATCATCGGCGGGTTGATCATCCACTGGCTCGATCCCTCTCTGATCGCCGGCGGCGGGCTGGTTGGCCTCGTCGAGGACGTCGTGGTCGCCTTCCTCGGGGCGGTGATCCTGCTCTGCGTGGTCCGCCTGTTCACCCCACGACGGGGACGCCGGCGGATCAGCGGCCGAGCCTGACCCGCCGGTGACGGGCAGCCTCTCCGCGCCCCCCTCCCGGTCCCCGTCCACTGGCCCCCATACCCAGCGGGTGGTGCTGGTGCGCCACGGCGAGACCGAGTGGAGCCGGACCGCACGTCACACCGGCCGGAGCGACGTCCCGCTCGACCCCGAGGGTGAGGCGCAGGCTCTTCGCCTCGGGCCCCGCCTCCGCGAGTGGAGGTTCGCCGCGGTGCTGTGCAGCCCGCTCCGGCGGGCCCGTCGCACCTGCGAGCTCGCCGGCCTAGCGGACGCCGCCCTCCCCGACCCCGAGATCCAGGAGTGGGACTACGGCAGCTACGAGGGACGCACCGCCGACGAGATCCGTGGCGAGCGTCCCGGCTGGGTGATCTGGGTCGACGGTGTTGTCGGCGGCGAGAGCCTCGGCGATGTGGGCCGGCGTGCCGACTCGGTGATCGAGCGGGTGCGCAGGGTGGAGGGCGACGTGGCCCTTTTCGCCCACGGCCACTTCCTGCGCATCATGGCCTCCCGGTGGTGCCTTCTCCCTCCGGTGGCGGGAGAGCGGCTGGCCCTCTCCCCGGCGTCGCTGTCGGTGCTCGGGTACGAGCGCGACAACCCGGTCGTCTGGCTCTGGGACGACACCTGCCACCTCCGCGGGTGACCGGCTGCGGCGTTTTCCTCCCCCGAGCCGCCGGCCCCGGCTGGCGCAGCCCACGTCTCCCGCGGCGTGACCGGGGGGTCAGCCGCGCGGGGCGCGGGCGCGTCCGGGCTGCGGCGACGGTGGTGAGAAGCTGCGCTCACAGTCGACCCCGAGGGTCGCCAGCAACTCGCCGACGAAGTAGACCGGCCCGAGCGCGAGGACCAGCGGGCCGAGGGCGTCGAGGTTGATCGCCTCCAGACGCATCACCGCCCCCGCCCCCGGGACCCCGGCGGGCGGGCCACCCGGGACCGCGACCAGGGGCTGGCCGCGCAGGGCCTCGAGCAGGGGCGTCGCATCCCGATGGCGCGGGATGAAGCTGAGCACCGAGCTGAGCGGGCCGGCTGTGGCCGCGGTGTGGGCCAGGGCCGCGGCGATCGCGCCCGGGTTGGTGGCGCAGTCGACGATCCATATCTGGTCGCCGCGCCGGTGCTGGCTGAGGCGGCCCGGCAGGCGGACGCTCCCGAGGACCTCCTCCAGCACCGCGGGGTGGGGCACCGGCCGCCCTCCCGCCGCGAGCAGGAGGTTGGCCGCGGTCAGGCCGAGGCGGGCGTTGACCGCGCCCAGACCGGGCACCGAGGGCAGCGGGCCGTTCCCCGCCTCGGGCCCGCTCTCCCCGCGGTCCGGGTGATACCCGCACCCGTGGGCTCGCGCCGCCTCCCGCACCGCGGCATCCGCCGCGGGGTCCTGCTGCACCGCCGCGATCACGTCGCGGGTGGCATCGGTGACGACCCCCGCCTTCTCGGCGGCGATCGCGCCCACGCTGTCACCAAGGACCCCCAGGTGCTCTGCGAGGACGGCGGTGACCACCACCGCCGCGGGGGCGACCAGCGAGACCTCATCGGAGGCGCCGCCCATCCCCGCCTCCAGCACGACCGCGTCGCAGCCGCGGTCGGTGAAGTGGCGCAGCGCGCTGAGGGTGAAGAGCCCGCTCGGGGAGAGGTAGCCGTCGTCCGGGAGCGACCCCGACACGCGGCGGAGGGTCGAAGCCACCCGGGTGACCAGGGCCTCGTAGTCGGGGCGGGCGATGGCGGCCCCGTCGACCCTGATGCGCTCGCGGTTGCTGCGCAGCCCCGGGCTGGTCAGGGTCCCCACCCGGAGCCCGCCGGCGGCGAGCGCCGCCGAGGCGAAGGTGGCCGCGGTCCCCTTGCCCTTGGACCCGACCACGGTGACGACCCGCTCGGGATGGGCTCGCCAGCCGTCGAGGTCGACGCCCAGATGCGGGGCGAGAGCCCGGGCACGCGGCAGGCTGCGCCGCAGCCCGGACGGCCGCCCCGCGATCCGCTCGGCGAAGAACGCCTGGTCGGTCTCAATCCGCTCGCGCCGCATCCCGGGTCGACCGTACACGGAATCGTCCCCGCCTCCGGGCTCCCCGGTCGACGAATTGGCGGCGGCAACGTCCTGTTCCTTACGGGTATCATCCGCCGGGTTGGGACCCGCCCGGGGGGAGCGGTGTCAGGTCTCAGCAGCCGGGGTCGCCGCAGGCGACCCCCGGGTCGAAACCGGCGTCGACCGTGCCGGGTGAACCGGTGCCCGAGACGGAGGTCGTACCAGCATGAGCCAGGGTCGCTCCCCCGGAGGCCCGCCGCCCCCCGACCAGACGCAGCCCGGCCCCGCCGGGCCCTCGCGAGGCACCGCCCCCCGACGTCGGTCACGCCACTCCCGGCGCCGCGTCTCCCGCTGTGCGGTCCCGCTGCCCCGACTGCGCTGGGTCGCGCTGGTGGTCATCGGCTTCCTCCTCTCCGGGGTGGGCGGCGCGGTCAGCTTCTTCTGGCCGACCATCACCGCGGCGGTCGGCGCCACCGGTCACACCATCCAGGTGACCATCCCCTCCCCGGTTCCGGGGAGCCCCACCGCCAACCCGACCGCCGTGCCCGGGTCGGGCGCCCCCTTCACCGTGCTGCTGATGGGCTCCGACAACGACGGCAAGTTCACCGCCGCCGGCGGCACCTCCGGCTTCTGCTGCACCCAGTCGATGATCCTGATCCGAATCGACCCCATGGCGGGGAGCGTGACCATGCTCTCCCTCCCCCGCGACCTCTACGTGCCGCTCTCGACCGGCGGCGAGGGCAAGGTCTCGACGGCGTTCGGGTTCGCCGGTGGTGGCACCAAGGGGATCGACGCCGAGATCGCCACCGTCGAGCGGGACTTCCAGGTGCAGGTGGACCACTACGTCTGGATCGGCCTGCAGGGTCTCATCAACCTCATCGACGAGGTGGGCGGCATCGACATCGTGGCCAGCCACCCGGTGATGGACGACGACTACCCGTATGACGTCGAGGGCAGCACCAACCCCTTCGCCGCCGACCGGGTCGCGGTGCTCCCCGGCGCCCAGCACATGGACGGGGTGGAGGCGATGGAGTACGTGCGCTCGCGGCACGACGACATCTCCGAGGATCTCGGGCGCACCGTGCGCCAGCAGCAGGTCCTGGTCGCGCTGCGTCAGAAGCTCTCCGGGCTCAGCATCGGGGACATCAACGACATCGCCTCGGCGCTGAGCGGCGAGGTGCTCACCGACGTGCCGCTCACCCAGTTCCCCACCCTCCTTGGTCTGGCCAAGGACATCGATCAGGGGAACATCCAGCACGTCTTCCTCACCCAGTTCAGCTCGGCCACCCTGCCCGTGGTGGGGGACGTCGAGGTGCCCGACATGAGCGCCATCCTCCAGGTGGTCCACCAGTACTTCCCCGCGACGTGAGCCGCCCGCGCAAACTGCTGACCGGGATCGTGCTGCTGGCGCTGATGGCCGCCTTCGGCGTCGGGGTCAACCGGTTCCTGGCGAGCCGCGACGGCAGCGCCTTCGTCCGCCCCAAGGACCCGACCCAGGTCCACGTGGCGCCCCAGCTCAGCCTCCCCGGGACCATCTTCTTCGCCGACGGCGGGGGGCTCTTCTCCCTCACCGGCACCAAGGTGACCCAGCTCCAGCCGCAGGGCAAGGGGTGGACGGAGCCGGTGCTCCTCCCCGACGGCACCGGTCTGCTGGCGGTCAAGGTCACCCCCGGCTACTACTCGGACCTCTACGAGCTCCGCCTGACCGGTGCCGTCGAGGAGCAGCTCAGCCACGACTCGGGCAAGGTCACCGCCACCAGCCTGGGGGCGGACGACTGGCTCTCCTACCCGGCGGTGGGGCCCGGCAACACTCTCTACTTCAGCTACGACTACCCCAAGGGGAATGTCGACGACCCCTCGCAGTGCTGCTACCAGGTGGACCTCTCGATCTGGGAGACGGCGCTCGGCACCGAGATCGACCGCAGCAACGTGCAGAAGCAGGACGGCATCACCCAGGAGAGCTGGGCCAATTACTACACCGGCGGGGACGTCAGCCCGGTGCCCTTGGACGGCGGCGGTCTCCTCTACGTCGACTACGAGTCGGCGTACGGCGACACCGGTCAGCTCAGCACCCCCATGCCCAGCGCGGTCCCGGGCACCGAGGTCAGCCAGATCCGCATGGATCCCAAACCCCTCTACAACACCGAGGGCTCCGACGGCGCCGCCCTGACCCAGCCGGAGGACGACTGCGCCCAGCCGGCGCTGAACCCCGCCCAGACCGAGATCGCGATGATCTGCACCCCCGTCGTGAACGGGGCGCCGAGCAGCACTGAGTCCGACCTGGTGGTGGCCAGCTTCGACGCCGCCACCGGCACTCTCGGCCCCCTGGACCGCCTGGTCGTCGGGACCATGGCGGCCTCGCCGGCGTGGTCGCCCGACGGCACCGACCTCATCTACCTGGCCCCCGAGGCGGGGGACGGGTACTTCGAGCTCTGGTACCTCAAGGGGGCGGCGACCGCCACCCCGTCCCTGGCGAAGCAGGTCACCAGCGACCTGGACCTCGACGGCTCGGCACCGGTCTGGACCACCTGAGCCCGCCGGGCATCCCCGCGGCCGCCTCTCCGTGCAGCTCAGACCCGGTCCAGAGACCGGAGAGGCCCGGCCCTGAGGGGTCGGGCCTCCGGCGAAGGAGAAGGCGCCCAGCCGGCTTCAAGATGTAGTGGGTCTTACCGGCTGCTGGCACAACATCTTGATAACTTCTGAGGGGGTGTGTCAAGCGCCGTCCGGCGGGGTCGCCCTCTCCCGCCCGGCCCCCCCGAGAGTGACCCGGACCTACCCCGACAGCCCGCCCGGCCCGGGGTGTCCCCCCAGGGCGGAGGCGGCGGCGCGGAGGAGCGTGCGCAGCCAGGGTGGCGGACCGCTGGGCCGCGTGCCTGTCCCGGCGGGGACGGTGGCCGGCCTCGGTGGGGGCGGGCTCGCCGCCCGAGCGACGGCGGCCACCGCCGGTTCGACCGGCGGCCGGGGCGGGACGAGCGCGACGACTCCACGCAGCTCGACCGTGGCGTGCGAGGCGATCACCTCGACCAGCTCCGCCCCGGTCATCGTCTCCACCTCCAGCAGCCGAGCCGCCAGGTCGTCGAGGAGATCTCTCCGGGCGCCGAGGATGGTGCGGGCCCGACCCAGGGCCTCATCGAGGAGCCGGTCGACCTCGGCGTCCACCCGGCGGCCCAGCTCGTCCGAATGGAGGTGGGCAAGCGCCGCCTCCCCCGCCTCCACGACGCGCACCCCGAGGCCTGACATCCCCAGCTCGGTCACCATCTGGCGGGCGAGCTGGGTCGCCTTGAGGAGGTCGTCGGCGCCTCCGGTGGTGATGTCGTCCTGACCCAGCACGAGCTCCTCCGCGACGCGGCCCCCGAGCAGGCCGGCGAGCCGGTTGCGCAGCTGCGACTTCGAGCCCAGGGCTCGGTCGTTCTCGGGGACGGTGAGCGTCCAACCCAGGGAGCGCCCCCGGCCGACGATGCTGACCCGGCGCACCGGGTCGGTGCCCGGCAGCGCGGTGAGGACCAGGGCGTGGCCCATCTCGTGGTACGCGATGGTGCGCCGCTCGTCGAGGCTGAGCAGCCGTCCTCGGCGCTCGGGGCCGGCGAGCACCCGGTCGACCGCCGCCTCGAGCTGGCGCATGCCGATCTCGGGGAGCTGTTCGCGTGCCGCCAGCAGCGCCGCCTCGTTGATCAGGTTGGCGAGGTCGGCTCCGGTGAAGCCGGCGGTCCGACGGGCCAGCAGACCGAGGTCGGCGTCGGGGGCCAGGGGCTTGCCGCGGGCGTGGACGGCGAGGATCGCCTCCCGGCCGGTGACGTCGGGCGGGTCGACCGTCACCTGGCGGTCGAATCTCCCCGGTCGCAGCAGCGCCTCGTCGAGCACGTCGGCTCGGTTGGTGGCCCCGATGACCACGATCCGAGCCCCCTGGTCGAAGCCGTCCAGCTCGACGAGGAGCTGGTTGAGGGTCTGCTCGCGCTCCTCGTGGCCGAGGTGCACCCCCACGCCGGCCCGGCGCCGGCCCACCGCGTCGATCTCATCCACGAAGACGATGCAGGGCGCCGCCTTCCGGGCCTTCCGGAAGAGGTCGCGCACCCGCGCCGCGCCCACCCCGACGAACATCTCGACGAACTCCGACCCGGAGACCGAGAGGAAGGCGCAATCGGCCTCGCCGGCGACGGCTCGTGCCAGCAGGGTCTTGCCGGTGCCCGGCGGCCCGATCAGGAGAACTCCCTTGGGCACCCGGGCACCCAGCTGGCGGTAGCGATCGGGGTCGCGGAGGAAGGCGACCAGCTCGCCCATCTCGAGCTTGGCATCGTCGCAGCCGGCGACGTCGGCGAAGCAGCTGAGCGGCTGGTCGCCGCCGACCACCCGCGTCCGCGAGCGCAGCAGCCGCACCGTGCCTCCGCCCGGCCGCCAGTAGAGGATGACGATGACCATCACGATGATCAGCGTCGGCACCAGCACCAGCAGGAGGGTGCTGGTGGGGATCCCGTTGTCGGTGGTGAAGTTGCTGAAGTGATCGGTGGCGAAGACGCTGAGCACCAGCCCCTGCCCGTCCTGGGGCAGCGGGGTCACGTGCTCGCCTCCGGCCGCGTCCCACCAGGTCACCTGGCCGGTCCCCACCTGGGCGGCCTGGGCGGCGTTGAGCGAGATCTGGTCCTGGAGCGACCCCGTCCCGTCCTCGCTGTTGAGCACGGCCTGGGTTAGCGTTCCCAGGCTGGCCTGGGGCGGCGCCGGCGGCTGATCCCGGATGTTGACGAAGACCAGCACCACCAGGGCGAGGAAGGCCGCCCAGAGGCTGAGCAGGAGCACCTGCCGGCGCGTGGACATCAGGCCCGCGCCGCCCGTTGAGTGGAGATGGGCATCGCCCTACGCGCTCGCACTTCCCCTCGCATCTTCCGCAACGCCGGCAGGGGCGACAAGGATGAGGGGCGAGGACCGCGGGTCACCGCCCCCGAGCGCGGGAGCCCCTGGTTCCGTTCATCGAGTATACGGGGCTGTTCCTCAACGCGCCAGTCGCTGCGAAACGGATGCGATGAGCCGGGCTGCCTGTCGCGCCGGTGTGGGAAACCCGAGCCCGGATCTCACCCCGGGGGCGAGGTAGCTCGGAGGAGCAGCATCTCCATCCCCGGGGTCCACACCATCCGGCGATCCGCCGTGATCGCCAGCGCGTGATAGCCGTCGATCCCCGCCACCCACGCCAGGCCCTCCTCGCCCATGACGAAGGCGGCCGTCGCGAAGGCGTCGGCGTAGGTGAGGCTGGGCCCGGCGACGGTCATGCTGAGCAGACCGACGGGTGCGCGACCGGTACGCGGGTCGACGATGTGCTCGCCGCGCTCGTAGGCGCCGCTGGTCGCGACCGCGAGGTCACCGGCCTCGAGCACCGCGGCCACGCGGTCACCAAGCTCGGGGTGACGGATCCCGACCCGCCAGCGCTGCTCGCCGGCCGGCCTGCCGCGGGTCACGACGTCGCCCCCCGCCCCGATGAAGAAGTTCCGGGCGCCGGACCCCTGGAGCATCTCGGCAGCGCGCTGCACCGACCAGCCCTTGACCAGGCCCGACGGGTCCAGCCCACCGCCCAGGTGGATGTCGAAGCATCCCCCGCTCCGTCGCGTGACCTCGGCGCACAGACCGAGCACCTCGTGCACCTCCGCCGAGCAGTCGCTCCGGCCCAGCTCGCCGCGGGAGATGCGGCTGATCTCGCTCTCCGCCCTGTAGGTGCTGAAGGTGGCATCGACCTCGTGGAACCAGGCGATGGCCCCATCGACGGCCGCGTCGGGAACGCCTTCGTCGCGGATGTCGACGGTGACCACCGTCCCCATCACCGGCTCCGCGCGCACCATGCCGCGCGCCGCCGGACCGCGATCAGGCACGCGCCAGGTCCAGCGCCGACTGCACCGACGCGGCGTAATTCTCACTGGTGAAGGTCGCGCCGCTGATGGCGTCAATCTTCGCGCTCTGAGCCTGGAGCACCTCCTCGCGGAGCAGTGGCAGAGCCTGTGAGCTGATGAACGACGACTGCGGCTCGTTCCGTGGGTACTGCAGCAGCTTGACGTCGGTGATCCTGCCGCCGGAGATCACCACCTGGACCTGCAGGTTCCCGTACTGGTCGGAGTACGTCTGACCGGTGAAGGTGCCCGACCTCAGTCCGCTGGCGGCCGGCGTGGGCGTCGCGGTGGGCGTGGGCGACGAGCCCGCCAACGGTGGCGCACCGGACGGCGTGGCGGTGGGGGTCGGGTTCGACGACGGCGACGTGGCGGGAGTCGTCACGGCGGTCGCCGGGGGCGCCGCCTGCGGCGTGCGGAAGGCGAAGAGGAGGACGACCCCGATGGCGGTGGCGGCAAGGGTGGCGGCTGGGCGGATGGGCATGGCGGAGGGCATCAGGTGAGGAACGCGAAGCGCTCGCAGTGGACCTGGGCCGGGGGGACGCGCAGCGCGCGCAGGCTGCCCAGCACCTCGCCGACCATCTCCCGCGGGCCGCAGACGAAGACGTCGCGCTCCTTCAGGTCGGGGACCGAGCGGGCCAGGAAGCCGGGTGCGAGCGGCTGCGGATGCACCTCGCGCCCGCGCCTGCCGACGATGTAGTGGACGACCCCGCCTCGCGCCGCGACCAGCTGGTCGAGCTCATCCCTGAAGAGCACGTCGTCCCAGGTGCGGGCCCGGTAGAGAAGGGTGACCGAGTTCTTGCGCTGCGGCATCTCCTCGATGAGGGCCCGCAGCGGGGTGATGCCGATTCCCCCGGCGATGAGGAGCGCCCGCGGCTTGCGGCGGCGAACCGAGGTGAAGATGCCGTGCGGCCCGTCCAGGATGACCCTGGTGCCCGGACGCAGCCCACTCAGAGAGCGCGTGTAGTCCCCCACCTGCTTGACGGTGATGCGCAGGTGCCGGCCGTTAGGTGCCGCCGACAGCGAGAAGGGGTGGACCTGCCACCACAGCTCGCGGGTCAGGAAGCGGAACTTGAAGAACTGGCCGGCACGCATCGGCAGCTCGACGAGGTCGCGCCCGGTGATGTAGATGGAGAGCACGTCCGGGGACTCGGCCACCAGCCGTTGCACGCGAAGTCGATGGCGGAGCGCCATCCGAGCCGGGATCACCAGGCGGAAGGTGATCACCAGGGCGGCCGCCATCGCGTACAGCGCCACCCAGTAGCCGACCGCCACCGGGTCGTTGACGAAGTCGGTGCCCACCGCCAGCTGGTGGGCGAAGGTGAGCGCGATGGCCAGGTAGACGGAGAGGTGGATGAAGTGCCAGGCCTGGTGCGAGACGTGCCGCCGCGCCGCTCTCACCGACGTGACCGCGACCAGGATGAAGAGGCCGAAGCCCACGTAGGTCATCAGCATGTAGGGGTAGGTGGTGAGGAAGACCCAGGTCTGAGCGAGGAACGAGCGGCCGTCGGTCATCGCGTACCCGGCGGTGGTCAGGACGACGTGCGCGGAGAGCAGGTACAGGGTGCTGAAGCCGAGCCATCGGTGCCAAGCGGCGAGCCGGTCGATCCCGAAGAGGTCGTCCAGCCACGGGCTGCGCGACATCAGCACCACCTGGACCAGCGCGCTATAGGTGCCGAGCAGGGCGGCGATCTGGCCGACCCCGGTGAGCACCGCCGCGGGATGGGTGAGGTTCGGGAACTGGCCGTGGCGGACCCACATGGCCACGATCAGGACGGCGTTGCCGAGCACGATCAGAGCGGCGTCGCGAGGCAGCAGCCCCCAGCGGCGCGGCACGCGCTGCACCCGCCTGTCGGCTGCGGGAGGAACGGCCAGGTCAGGGGCCTCAGTCGTGATGGTGGCGGAGGATTGCGAGGGCATCTGCCGAAAGGGTCACGCATCCCTTCTTGCGAAACCCTGACGGGCCGGGTTCAGAGACGCCGCGGAGCTTCACCTCACGTCGAGCAGCACCTTGCCCGTCGCCCCGCCCTGCACGGCGTCCTGGGCGGCGGCGCACTCCTCGAGCGGGAAGCGGTGGGCCGGCAGCTCGCTGAGGGCGCCGGCGTCGAGCGCCGCGCTGACATCCCGTACGCCGCGGAGCAGGTCGGCGACCGGCACTCCGTAGAGGAGCACGAAGCGGAGCACCACGTTGGCGGTCATGCAGGCCCGGACCGGCAGCTCCGGGTCGGCGGTGTCGGCCGCATAGACCGCCACCACGGTGCCCGGGCCGGCGAGGCCGAGATCGAGGCTCAGGTTGGCCGCCAGGTTCACCTCGACCACCCGGTCGACACGCTCGGTGTAGGCGCGGATCCGCTCCAGGACGCCCGGCTCCCGGTAGTTCACCACCAGGTTGGCGCCGGCTGCGCGGGCGAGCTCCGCCTTCTTCTCACCGCTCACCGTGGTGACCACCCGGGCTCCGCGGTGCCGGGCCAGCTCGATGGCGAAGTGGCCGACCGCGCCGGCTCCCCCCGCCACCAGGACGGCGCGACCGTCCAGGTCACCGTCGGCGAACAGGCACCGGTGGGCGGTCAGCGCCGGCACCCCGAGGCTCGCCCCCAGCTCCAGCGACGCGGCGTCCGGCAGTTTTACCGCCTGCTGCTCCGAGACTACGGTCCATTCGGCCGCCGTGCCCCACTGGCTTCCGGCCGCGGCCATCCAGACCCAGACCCGCTCTCCCAGCCTGCTCTCGTCGACACCCGGCCCGACGGCGTCGATGACCCCCGACCCGTCGTGATGGGGGATCTGGAAGCGGTCGAGAGGCCGCGGCGTGGCGCCGCTTCGCGATTTCCAATCGGTGGGGTTGATCCCCGAGAAGCTGACCCGCACCCGGACCTCGCCCGGACCCGGTTCCGGGCGGGGGAGATCGACGACCTGCAGCACCTCCCCGGCCGCGCCCTGGCGCTCGTATATCACGGCCTTCATCAGCGATCCCTCCGTGCCGGTCCCTCTCGGGGCAGCCCCGTGACCTCAGAGCGCAAGCTCCCAGGCGGGTTCGAACCCGATCCGCCTCAGCATGATCGCATTGCGGTCGAGAGCGGCCCCCGCGGCACCGGCGCCGAAGCCCGCCCAGCTCACGTTGGCGGCAAGCTGGCAGTGGAGGGCCGCCATCTCCGCGGTGGTCTCGGCGCGGCCGGGGTCCACCGGGCCGTCGTGGTCGATCATGCTGCTGGCGATCCCGGGTTATGGCGCGGTGGTGATCGGCAGCGCCATCTGAGCCCGGGGGGAGGACGTCCGAGCCTGAGAAACGGACCACCTATATTTGCGTGATTCAGATACTATCTTGGTTAATTTCACCCCGGGCGGGTGGCCTCTGGTAGCAGGAGACCGAAGAGCGTGCTGAGCAGCGGCCCAGACCAGCGGGCGGCCGCGACCGGCGGCGCGGCCGAGGTCCGCTCCCTGGCCGAGGCCCTGCGGCTGGCGATGATCCATCTCGGCCGCCAGGTCCGACGGCATGACCCCGCGGAGCTGAGTATCGCCCAGGTGTCGGGGCTCGCCAGCGTGGTGCACCAGGGCCCGCCCGGGGTGGGGCGCCTCGCCGAGCTCGAGAGCCTGCCCTCCTCGGCCGCGACCCGCCTCACCGACAAGCTCGAGGCGGCCGGCCTGGTGGTGCGCCGGGCGACGCCCGGAGACCGGCGTGGCGTCCGGTTGGGGCCACCGAGGCGGGCGTCACGCTGCTCGCCCGCTACGCTCAGGCCGGCAACGCCTGGCTGGCCGGCCGCCTCGTGCTGCTCAGCGACTCCGACCGCAAGGTGCTCGAGCGCGCCGTGGTCGTGCTGCGCTCCCTCGCATCCGATCACCCCGGCGCAGCTCCCATCGCGGGAGGGGGATCGCGCCCCACGGAGGAACTGAAGGCATGATCGACGCAGCTCCCACCGGCACTCCGAGGGTCGGGCCCCACTACAAGTGGGTGGTCCTCTCCAACACCACCGTCGGAGTGCTGCTGTCGTCGATGACGGGCACGGGCCTGATGCTCGCCCTGCCCAAGATCTTCGACGGTATCAAGCTGAACCCGCTGGCGCCCGGCAGCTCGTCGTACCTGCTCTGGATCATGATGGGCTACGTCCTGGTGTCGGCCGTCGTGGTGGTGACCGTCGGGCGCATCGGCGACATCTTCGGCCGGGTGAAGATGTACAACCTCGGCTTCGCCTGGTTCACCGTCGCGGCGATCCTGCTGTCGTGCGTCTGGAGCACCGGCCCCAACGGTGCCCTGGAGCTGGTCCTACTGCGCATGTTCCAGGCCATCGGCGGGGCGCTTCTGATGGCCAACTCCGCCGCCATCATCACCGACGCCTTCCCCTCGGATCAGCTTGGATTCGCGCTCGGTATCAACATGGTGGCCGCCATCATCGGCTCCTTCCTCGGCATCATCGTCGGGGGTCTGCTCTCCCTGCTGGGCTGGCGCTGGGTGTTCCTCGCCAACATCCCGATCGGGACCTTCGGCACCATCTGGGCCTACCTCAAGCTCAAGGACATCGGAGTCCGGATCCCCGCGCGGATCGACTGGGCCGGCAACGTCGCCTTCGCCGGCGGCCTGGGCATGGTGCTGGTGGGCATGACCTACGGTATCGAGCCGTATGGGACATCGCTCTCCGGGTGGGGCAACCCGTTTGTCATCTCCATGATCGCGAGTGGCATCATCCTGCTGGCGGCGTTCGCGGTCATCGAGAGCCGGGTCAAGGATCCGATGTTCCGGCTCTCCCTCTTCCGCATCCGGCCTTTCGCCTTCGGCAACCTCGCCTCGTTCCTGGGATCGATTGGTCGCGGCGGCCTGATGTTCATGCTGATGATCTGGTTCCAGGGCATCTGGCTGCCCCAGCACGGCTACAGCTTCGCCGACACCCCGCTCTGGGCGGGCATCTACATGATCCCGTTCACCCTCGGCTTCGTGATCGCCGGGCCCATCTCCGGAAAGCTGTCGGACCGGTACGGAGCACGGCCCTTCGCCACCGGCGGGATGCTGCTGGCGGCGGTGACCTACGCGCTGATGATGACCTTCCCGGCCAACTTCAACTACTGGCCGTTCGGCGCCGTCATGCTCCTCTCCGGGATCGGTGGAGGCCTCTTCGCGTCGCCCAACACCTCGTCGATCATGAACTCGGTGCCGGCCCGCGACCGCGGAGCGGCGTCCGGCATGCGAGTGACCTTCGCTCAGACCGGCATGCCGCTGTCCATGGGCCTCTTCTTCACGCTGCTGGTGTCCGGCCTCAACGCCAAGGTCCCAGCGGCCATGCTCAAGGGGCTGGTCGCCAATGGCGTCCCGGCGAGCAGCGCCGCGGCCCTCTCGCACGTGCCCCCGCTCGGCTACGTCTTCGCCGCCTTCCTCGGTTACAACCCGCTCAAGACGCTGCTCCCGCCCGCCGTCCTCTCGCATCTGACGGTCGCCCAGGCTGCTCATCTCACCAGCCGGGCGTTCTTCCCCCAGCTGATCGGGCCGGCCTTCGTGAGCAGCCTCGGGATCATCCTCGGCTTCGCCGTCTTCATGAGCCTGGTGGCCGCGCTGGCCTCCGCCTTCCGGGGCGCCAAGTACGTCCACGTGGATGAGGAGTCGAAGGCCCAGCGGCACGTGGCACGGGGGATGAGGCACGCGCCGATCGGGAAGTAGAGGACGGGCAGAGGGGTGGTGGCGACGCGCACCATTGCACGGATGCACCAGGCAGCCGCTGAGCTCCGGGCCCCGATCCCGAAGGCCGAGCTGCATCTCCACATCGAGGGCACGCTCGAGCCGGAGCTGGCATTCGAGATCGCGGCGCGCAACCGCATGTCCCTCCCCTGCGCGGACGCCGGGGAGCTGCGACGCCGCTACCGGTTCCACAACCTCCAGTCGTTCCTCGACGTCTACTACGCGACCATGGCGGTGCTGCGGACCGAGCAGGACTTCGCGGACCTGGCCACCGCCTACCTGGAGCGCGCCCGCTCCCAGGGCGTCCGCCACGCAGAGATCTTCTTCGACCCCCAGGCGCACTCCGAGCGCGGCGTCGGGATGGCGACCGTGGTGGAGGGTCTCTGGTCGGTGCTCGGGAGCAGCGAGCAGCGCTACGGCATCTCGACCGCGCTGATCGCCTGCTTCCTGAGGGATCGGAGCGCCGACGCGGCGATGGAGGCGCTGCTCGCGGCGATGCCCTTCCGGGACCGGATCGCCGCAGTCGGGCTGGATTCCGCCGAGGTGGGCCACCCCCCGTCGAAGTTCGTCGACGTCTTCGACCGGGCTCGCGCCGAGGGCTTCCGGTGCGTCGCCCACGCCGGCGAGGAGGGGCCGGCCAGCTACATCTGGGAGGCCCTCGACGTGCTCAAGGTCGCCCGGATCGACCACGGGATCCGCTGCCTGGACGACCCGGCGCTGGTCGCCCGGCTGCGCGACCAGCAGGTCCCGCTTACCGTCTGCCCGCTCTCCAACGTCCGGCTCGCCGCCGTCGACCGGATCGAGCACCACCGCCTGCCCGACTTGATCGAAGCCGGGCTTCTGGTCACCGTCAACTCCGACGACCCCGCCTACTTCGGCGGCTACATCGACGACAACTACGAGCTCATCCGGAACCGGCTCGGCATCGATGACCGGCAGCTCGTGAGGCTGGCCGAGAACTCCTTCCGGGCCGCCTTCCTCGCCCCGCAGACGCGGGACGGTTACCTGGCGGAGCTGGCGGAGTTCTCGGCCACCGTCTCCTGAGCCCGGATGCGGGGCCGGCATCGCCAGGCGGGAGGCCTCGGAGGCCGTCGCGGAGCGTCCGGACAGCACGTCGGCGTCAGGTCACAACCGTGACGACCCGATCACGCCTCGACGCGTTCCTGGCGACGACGCGAATGACCCGCTCGGAGCGTCGATAGACTGGCGCCGTGAGCAGTGTCACCGCCGAAGCGGCCCCCGGAGCGGACCTTCTGGTGTGGGCGGATTCGGAGTGTCACGCGATCGCAACCGCGACCGCGGAGACCCTCGCGACCCGCATGTGGCGGGTCCGCATGGCGCTGGAGGCGCGCCGGCGCCACGAGCCGGATCCCATCGCCAGGCAGCGCCTCTCAGAGAGGATCGCGGCCATCCAGGAGGCCGAGGCGGATCTCACCTCGGTCTCGGCGATCCTCGCCACCATGGGCGGCCCGATCACCTGGCGGGACCCGTCCCAGCGCGTGGGTGAGCCCGCCTTCTGACCGCACCACCCACCGCTCCGGGGGTGAGGGATGTCTAGCCGGGTCGGGGTGTCCTGAGCAGGTCGCGCGTCAGCGCCGCCAGCAGCGCGGCCCGCTCCGGCATCCTGTCTATCTCGACCCACTCCCCCTCGGCGTGGGCGTTGCCGCCCACCGCCCCGAGCCCGTCGAGGGTCGGGATGCCGAGGGCGGCGGTGAGCTGACCGTCCGACCCACCGGGGGCGAGCACTCCCCGGAGTGGGGACAGCCCGAGGGTCGCCGCCAGCCGCTCCGCCCTCTCGAACAGGCCGCTCGAGATCTCGCGGGTCATCGGCAGCCTCTCCACCCCGCCGCTCACCGCCACCTCGGTCCCCTCCAGGTGCGGCCGCAGCCCGAGCATCGCCCCCCGGACCCTCTCGAGCTCGGCGATCGTCGCCGCTCGTGAATCCACCCGGAGCTCCGCGCGGGCCGGCACGGTGTTGGTGGTCGTCCCGGCGACGGCCAGGGTGGGGGTGACGGTGGTCCCGGCAGCGGCGTCGGCGAGCCCTGCGATGTCCAGGATCTGGCGCGCCATCTCGAGGGTCGCATTGGCCCCGCGGGCGGGCTCCGACGCGTGAGCCGCGCGTCCGGCGATCCGCACGGTGTACTGGGCGGTGCCCTTGCGGGCGACCTTGAGTGCACCGTCATAGGCGCCCTCGAGGACCAGGGCCGCCTCCAGCCCGGCGGCGGACTCCTCGATGAGCGCCCGGGAGCCGGGCGAACCCATCTCCTCGTCGGTGGTGACGAGCAGCCGGATCCCCCCGGGTGCGCCGAGGGCGGAGAGGGCGAAGAGCGCCTGGACGAGCCCCGCCTTCATGTCCACGACCCCGGGCCCCGTGGCCCGGCCGCCCTCGACCCCGAAGGCCCAGCGCTCCAGGGTGCCGCGCGGCCAGACGGTGTCGAGATGGCAGAGGAGGAGCACCCTCGGCCGTCCCGACTCCCAGAGGAGGTGGGCCGTGCCGCCGGCATCGATCAGCTGGCCCCGGCTCCCCACGAGGCGCTCCAGCATCGCGTCGACGGTGTCCAGCGCCGACCTCAGCAGGGTGGGCTCGCCGCTCGGCGATTCCTGTTTCACCAGCGCCTCCAGGCAGTCGAGCATCTCCGCCTGGCGGCCGCGCAGGCCGTCGAGGAGCGCCAGGAGGGGGGTGCCCGGCGAGCTCTCGGTCACGCCGGCCAGTCTGACCCCTCCGGGCCGAAGACGTACCACCCGGGGGTCAGCGCGGCGAGCGGCCGCAGACCCCGGGCGAAGAGCGAGGTCATGGCCTGACGGAGGGCCAGACGCCAGGCGCCGGCGAGCTCCGCGTCCCCGCTGCGAAGGGTGGAGATGTCGCCGGGAATGCGCAGGAGCGCGCGGTCGGGGCCGGTCCGCGCCGGCTCCGCTGCGGGACCGGGGCCGGCGAGCGCCGGCCGCCCGCCCGCGTCGATGTCGAGGACCACCGGGTCGCCGCTCTCGCGAAGGGCGTCGATCACCGGGATGCGCAGCCGCCCGGAGAGAGCCCGGGTGGCCCGCCGTCCGGTGAGCCTCCAGGCGGCGAGCAGACGATCCGTCGCGTCGTCGCGGTTGACCTCGTCACGGAGCGGGCCGTAGAAGTCCACCAGGTACTCGTCCGCGTCCGCCCCCAGCTTGGTGAGGTTGAAATGGGCGTTGCGCGCGACCAGCGGATCGAAGGTCCAGGTGATCTCCTCGATGCCGGCGGCGAGCGCCCAGGCCCGCTGGTGGAGCTTGAGGGCGTGGCCGGCGCCGCGCAGCTGGAATTCCGGGAGCACCCCGGTGATGTGCGAGTGGAGGCATGGCCGTCCCTCGTGAAGGCCTCGAAAGGCGACGCTGGCACCCACCATCCGCCCGGCGGCCCACCCCGCCAGGATGCAGTTGCCACTGTGGTCGAGGGCCCGGAGCAGGTCGACGGCGACCGGGTCCCCCGGCCGGTGCCAGATGGCGTCGATGACTCGGGTCAGCTCCTCGAGCTGGTCGAGCTCGTGCACCTCGCCCACGGCGACACCGGCAGCCTCCGCCGCGCCCGTCGCGAGAGCACGCGCGGCACCGACGAACCCGCTCACGTCCTCCGGCTCACCCATCCCGCCGGATCACCGTGCGCCGGGTGGTCAGGCTGTCCACCACGTCCCGCCTCACCTCGACGCCCAGCCCCGGTCCGGTGGGAACCCGCAACCGGCCGTTCTCGAGGACGAAGGCTTGGGTGATGTCCTGGCGGAAGTAGCGGTCCGAGGCGGAGGTGTCGCCGGGGAGGGTGAAGTCGGGGAGTGCCGCCAGGGCGAGGTTGGCGGCCCGTCCGATGCCCGTCTCCAGCATGCCGCCGCACCAGACCGGGACGCCCCGGGCGGCGCAGACATCGTGGATGCGCCGGGCCTCGAGGTACCCGCCGACCCGCCCCGGCTTGATGTTGACGATGCTGCACGCCCTCATCTCGATCGCCTCCGCCGCCACGGCGGCCGAGGTGATGGACTCGTCGAGGCAGATCGGCGTGGTCAGCCTCCGGGCCAGCTTGGCATGGGCAAGAAGCTGCTCTTCGGGAAGGGGCTGCTCGATCAGCAGCAGGTCGAATTCGTCGAGCCGGGCGAGGTGGTCCGCGTCATCGAGCGTGTAGGCCGCGTTGGCATCGACCTGGAGGAGGACCTGGCGTCCGCACCGCTCGCGCACCGCCCGCACACGCTCGATGTCGAGGCCGGGCTCGATCTTGAGCTTGATCCGGCGGTACCCCTGGTCCAGATAGCCGGCGACGGTCTCCAGCAGCTCCTCGGTGGTGTCCGCGATGCCCACCGAGACGCCGCAGTCCACCTCGGTGCGCACCGCCCCGAGGTACTCGGCGAGGGACCGGCCCGCCGCCCGGAGCTCGAGGTCCAGCCACGCCATCTCCAACGCGGCCTTGGCCATTCGGTGCCCCCGGACCGGGGCCAGCGCGCCCTCCAGCTCGGCGGCGCCGATCCGGTCCCGGGCCAGGATGCGGGGGAGGAGGTGGTGCTCGATCACCTGCTGGGCGCCTTCGGTGTACTCGGACGAGTAACCGGGCTCCTGCATCGCGACGCACTCCCCCCAACCCTCACCGGCATCGCCGAGGAGGTGGACCAGGAGGACGTCGCGCTCCGTCTGCACCCCGAAGGAGGTGCGGAAGGGCGCCACCAGCGGCATGGCGATCCGGACCAGCTCGACGGCCTCGACGCGCGGCACCGCCCGAGCACCGCCTCCGGCCGGCGCTGGGAAGACGGGGGTTGCGGGCTGGCTCATCGCGTCGCGAGTCTATCCGCGTCGCCTCCGGCCCGGTGGCTCTGCAGGCGCCGCATGCCCTCGCCGTCGCGGCGGCGGTGGCGCAACCCGGGCCCGGCTTCTGCCGGACGGTGAGTGCATCGATGGACCGGGGAGCGATGTCGACCGGGGGAGGCCGGGGCGTCGACCAGCCCCGGTTCTCGTCAACGGTGGGATGCGTCCTCCAGCTCGAGCCGGTCCGGGTACTCGAGCTGGAAGGTCGAGTGCTCGATGTCGAAGTGACCCGACAGGCAGTGACAGAGGGACTCCAGCACAGCGGCCTGATCCGCCTCCGACCGGAGGACGACATGCGCCGACACCACGTTCACGCCGGAGGTGATGGTCCAGGCATGGAGGTCGTGGACACCCGCCACCCCCGCGGCCTCGAGGATGTGGGCCCGGACGTCGTCGAGGTCCACGCCCTTCGGGGTCGCCTCGAGAAGGACGTCGGTTGCGTCGCGGAGAAGGCGCCAGGTCCGCGGCAGGATGAGCAGGGCGATGACCATCGAAGCCACGGCATCAGCCCGCTCCCAGCCGGTGAGCGCAATCACCACGGCGGCAACGATGACCGCCGCCGATCCGGCGAGGTCACCCATGACCTCGATGTGCGCCGCGCGGAGGTTGAGGCTTCTGGATTGAGCGTCGCGCAGCAGCCACAGCGACATGGCGTTGATCACCAGGCCGGCGGCGGCCACGGCGAGCATCAGCTGCGAGGTGACATGGGGCGGCGCCCAGAGCCGCATGCATGCCTCGATCAGGATGAACACCGCGACCCCGAACCACGCCACCGCATTGACGGCGGCTGCGAGGATCTCGAGACGGAGGTAGCCGTAGGTGCGCTCGGTGCTCGCCGGGCGCGAGGCGATCCAGATGGTCAACAGGGCGAGACCGATGCCGCCGGCGTCAGTGAGGACGTGGGCGGCGTCGGCGAGCAGGGCAAGGCTGTGGGAGAGCACGCCCCCGGCGATCTCGATCGCGAGGATCGCAAGCGATAGGCAGAGGACCCAGACCAGGCGCCCAACATCGGACCGGGCTGCCGAATGGGCGTGGGGCACGTTCGAAGCTTACCCTCCGTCCCAGATGCGGCCGGGGGTCGGGAGCCGGCGTTCAACACCGGCGGGCCCTCGCTGCCGGATCACCCGGTCCCGTCTCCCGCCGACGTCCGCGCCCATGCCGCACACTCGGAGGCGAGCTGGTCGAGGCCGACGGGGCCGAGGTCGAGCGCGGCGGAGTGGAAGGCCTTCAGAGCGAAAGCTGGACCGAGACGGCGCCGCGCGTCGTCGCGAGCCCCGAGCCAGGCACGCTCTCCGACCTTGTAGGCGATTGCCTGACCCGGACGGCCAAGGTAGCGATCGAGCTCGCTGGCCAGGAAGCTGCGTGGAGAGCAGGTCCGCGTGAACAGGAACTCCCGTCCGAGCTCGGGGGTCCACATCTCCGCCGGGTGAAATCGCTCCTCGACGGGGATCCGGAGCTCGAGGTGCATGCCGATGTCGACCACCACACGGACGGCGCGCAGCAGCTGCGCACGGAAGAAGCCGAGCCGGTGCTCGGGCCTCTCGAAGTAGCCGAATTCGTCCATCAGACGCTCCGCATACAGCGCCCACCCCTCGCCGTGGCCGCTGATCCAGACGGCGCGCTGGAACCGCGTGAGCTGGTCCTTCCGGTAGCGCACCTGCCCGATCTGGAGGTGGTGGCCGGGGACCCCCTCGTGGTAGCAGGTGGAGATCTCACCCCAGAGGGGGAAGACGGTCCTGCCCTGGGTCGGATACCAGGTCCGGCCGGGCCGGCTGAAGTCCTCCGACGGGCCGGTGTAGTAGGCCGCCGCTGCGCCGCCGGGTGGGGCGATCATGGCCTCGACCTTCCTCACCGGCTCCGGGATGTCGAAGTGGGTTCCGTCGAGAGAGGCGACCGTCCGGTCCATCAGATCCTGGAGGAATCCGCGCAGTGCGTCCTCCCCGTGCACGGCCCGTGCCGGGTCCGACTCGAGGAGCTCGATGACCTCCGCCAGTGGCGCGCCGGGGATGATTCGGGTGGCCTCCTCGGCCATCGCCTGCTCGATGCGGTGCAACTCCTCCCAGCCCCAGGCATACGTCTCCGGAAGGTCGATGCTCGCGCCGAGATGCTGGCGGGCGGAGCGGGAGTAGCGATCCGGACCGACCGCGTCACGCTCCGCGGGGACGGGCGCGAGCTCGTCGCGCAGCCAGTCGCTGGCGGTCGCGTAGGCCTCACTGGCTCGCCTCGCCGCCCCATCCAGCCGCCGTCGCAAGGCGTCGTCACCCCCGGGATACTTCGCCACCAGCTCGGCGAAGAAGGACGGCCGGCCGCTCTGGCCGGCCCATGTGGCCCCCTGCTCGGCACAGGCGAGCACCTGCCGGCGCGCCGGCGGGAGGCCGCGCTGCGTCGACTCCTCGAGCGATGCGCGCAGGCCCAGGACGCTCCCGGGCACGCGCTCCAAACGCGTGGCAATCGTCTCCCAGTCCCGCTCGCTCTGGCGGGGCATGAGATCGAAGACCTGCCGGATCGACTGCCATGGACTGCCCAGGACGCACAGCGTTCTCTGGGTCTCACCCGAGTCGTCGAGAGCCAGCCTCGACTCCAGCCATTCGGCGAGCACCGCCGCAGTCACACCATCCCGGCCGTTCTCGACACGCAGTGACCGCAGCTCGCGCAATGTCGATCGGTCCAGATCACGACGCGACACCACGCCGTCGGGCGAGTAGTCGGTCAGCTCGGCGTCGTGGCCGAGCAGGCCGCGCTGGGTGGCCATCGCCGGATCGAGCGCCATCAGGCGCTCGATGTACCTGTCGCTCAGCTCATGGATCGGGCTGCCCACGGTTCAAGGTTACGCCGGAGCGGCATCTAACCCCCCGCGCTCGTACCGTCAGCCAAGGCCGGCGATGGCCACCCGTCGGTCGGGCCGGCACCACCGGTGAACTCGGCCCGGGACCGCCACTGTCAGTCCGCAGTTCGCGTCGCATCCGCGCCGCATTCAGGATGCAGTCGGCACCACCTCCTGGTACGAACGGGCGCTTCGATTCACGCCATGGGTTCACTCCCTTTGGATTGGCTTACTCTCGGTGGCCAGCTGGATGCTCCTGCTGGCCTTCTACATCCACAGCGCCCTGACCGGCGGAACCTTCTTGCTCACCGGAGCCTCGTTCTGGGGTTTGGCGGTCACCTTCGTCGGGATCGCCGTCGCCGTCGAGGTCCTGTACTTCGGGGTGCTCGTCTCACTCTGGGGACGCACCGTGGGAGACGTTGCCGTCGGCATCCGGGTGGTGCGGGAGGAGGCCTGGGATCGGAACCTGCCGCTCGGCCGTGCCGTCCTTCGCGCCATCATCTGGTGGGGTCCACCACTCCTCTCGTTGCTGCCCGGCCCACTCGGGGTATTCGCCGTACTCGGGGAGATCCTTTCCCTCATCTCAGGGCTGCGGGTGGCCTGGGATGTTGACCACCAAGGGTTTCACGACCAGCTGGGTCGAGCGTTGGTGGTGCGGACACGAGACGTTGTCGTCTTGGTCCCGGCGGATGGTGGGGCCCTCGCGCACCTCACGCGAACCCACGTCAGCCGGTGAGGGGGACGGGGACCTCGGGACGCTACCCCTGGCGGAGCACGGCGCTGTGGTCGGGCACGTAGGTGTAGGCGTCGCGGCTCGGGCGCACGTAGCCGTCGTCTGACTGGCGTGGCGGCAGCTTGATGGGGGTTTGCAGCACGTCCTTGTAGGGCACCTTCGACAGCAGGTGGGCGATGCAGTTCAGGCGCGCCCGCTGCTTGTCGTCGGCCTCCACCACGAACCACGGCGACGCGCGCGTGTCGGTGTGGGCGAACATGATGTCCTTGGCGCGCGAGTACTCCACCCATCGCGATCGCGACTCCAGGTCCATCTGGCTCAGCTTCCATTGCTTCAGGGGGTCGCTGAGGCGGAGCTGGAAGCGTCGCTCCTGCTCCTGGTCGCTCACCGAGAACCAGTACTTGATGAGGATGATCCCCGACGAGATCAGCAGCTTCTCGAAGACCGGGCACTGGCGCAGGAACAGCTGGTGCTCGTCGGGGCTGCAGAAGCCCATCACGTATTCGACGCCGGCCCGGTTGTACCAGGAGCGATCAAAGAGGACCATCTCGCCGGCCGAGGGCAGATGCTCGACGTAACGCTGGAAGTACCATTGGGAGCGCTCCCGCTCGGACGGCGCCGGCAGCGCCGCCACCCTGACCACCCTCGGGTTCAGGTACTGAGTGATGCGGCTGATGGTTCCGCCCTTGCCCGCGCCGTCCCGACCCTCGAAGATCACCGCCACTCGGGCGCCGCTGGCCCGCACCCATTCCTGGAGCTTGACCAGCTCCACCTGCAGCCGCCGGAGCTCCTTCTCGTAGACCTTGGTGGACAGGCCGGCGGCGGCCCCCTCCTGGGGTAATGCCTTCTTGGCCACAGCCGCCATTCTGACGCCGATCAACCCGCGCTGTCGACCGCCCGGGTTGGGGTCGACCAGCGCAGTCAGTGTGGGCCGGCGGGAGTCTCAGCTGGTGCTGGGAGGCTGCACCACGATGTCCGCGCCATAGTTGAAGAACTGCCCCGACCACGTCTCCTGCACGGTGGGGTTCCCGGAGAGACCGAGCGCCGAGCCGTCGACGGTGGCGGTCAGGGTGGCATCCAGGGTGACGATGCGGCCCGAGCTGTCGATGGTCACGTCCACGGTCGCGCCGCTGATGGTCACCGCACTGAGGACGTTCCGAGCCTGCCCGCTGACGTCCGGGAGGAGCGAGGTCAGCTCCTTCTGGATCTTGGCCGGGTCGATCAGGGCGTGGTACCTCTCCACCGCCACGCCGTCGGCCGTCGCCGATCCCTGGTCACTGACGCTGCCCACCGACTGCAGCAGCTGCAGCTCGTTCTGGATGCCGTACTGGTTGACCGAGGAGAGCGGCTCGGTCTGGAAGGTGCCGCCGCCGTCGGTGGACTCGTAGGCGGTGCCGTCGTACGTGATCGTCACCACGTCGACCGGCGTGCCGACCACGTTCCCGATGACGGTCGTCTTCACCCGCGCAGAGCTCTCGGCCTGGACGTCGATGGGCAGGGTGACGGTGGTCGGCGCCTGGCCGTAGGGGCCGTAGCTGGTGGTCTCGCTGAAACTGAAGGTGGCGTCATAGGACTGGGCCGTCGTCGCCTGCACGCTGTCCAGCACCACCAGCCGGGCGCTGCCGCCCGGGGCGGAGGTCGGCACCTTCGGACCCGGCGCGTGGGCGGCTCCACCCAATGCCACCACTCCATACGAGACGCCGGCGGCGACCAGGGCCGTGGCGGTGAGGGCGGCAATCAGGCGCCGCCGGGTCGCGACCGATGCCCGCAGCGCATCCAGGACTCGCTCCGGCCATCCTGGGCCCTCGTGAGTTTCCAGCAGAGGGGGCTGCGGCGACCATGGGGGCGGCTCGACCCTGGCCATGACGTGGTGGACACCGGTGGCGATCTCCGTCCATTGATCCATCTCAGCGCTGCAGGCCGCGCAGGCCTCCAGGTGGGCACCTGCCTCCGGGCCGAGGCTCTGGCCGCCCGCCGCGGAAAGGAGCTGTTCGATGGTGAGATGACGTGTCTCGGTCTTCATTCGTTCATACCCTTGTCGTTCATGGTCCGGCTCAGGGCGGCACGCGCCGCGTGGAGCCGGCTCTTGACGGTCCCCAGGGGGACCTGCAGCACCCGGGCGACCTCAGCGAGGCTGAGGTCTGCTCCGAAGACGAGGCCCAGCACCTCCCGGTGCGCCGGTGTGAGCGTGCTGAGCGCGGTGACCACTCGCCGACCCTCCGCCCGCTCGACGGCAATTGCCTCGGGACCGGGGTTCGGGCTGGGCCGCTCGGCGAGTTCAGAGTCCGCCACGGGGATGGGCCGCTGCCGCCGCATCCGGTCCCGGGCCTGCCGCCGGGCGATGCCCAGCAGCCAGGTTCGCACTCGCGACCCGCCCCGGAAGGTGCGCGCTCCCTTCCAGACGGCGAGCATGGTGTCCTGGAGGACCTCCTCCGCGAGGCCCGGTTGGTCCACCATGAACTGAAGCTGGCCGAGCAGGAGCCGGCTGTGGCGGCGGTAGAGATCCTCGATCGCCTCCTGATCGCCGGTCGCGATCCGGCTCAGCAGGGCGAGGTCGGGGTCCTCCTCGACTCCCGCGCTTGCGGAGAACCCCATGGGCAGATCGTTGCTGGCGCTCATCTGGCGCACCACCTTCAACGACGATCTCGGCGGGAGGCTGGGTCCATCACTCATGGAGTAGCGGTGGAGGCCGGTTTGGTTCGCCCATCCCTGCAGCCGGGATCCAGATCGCCGCCCCGCCGCAGCAGCGCCCTGCGCCCCTGCCCCGTAGCCGATCGACTGGTCTGGGGGAGCGTCCAGGGGCACCAGCGAGCCGCCCCCTGGGGTGGCCCCCCGCCGCGCTCGGCCTGCGGAGCGGAGCCTCGCAATGCCCGTGTGGCCTGGCGAACGAAATGCCCGTCACCGTGCGGCCCCGTGCGCTTCCCTATATGCGGATCCATCCGTCGCTGCCATGAAGGTGATGATGCCGCCGCTGCACGATCGGTCGCGGCGATCGGCGCGCCGCCGCCTCCTTCGGACTGAGCAGAGCCCAGCCGCTGGCGCTCTGAGAGTAGAGCCTGCCTGCGCCCCGCGGTGATGGGCGCTTGGGGCAGGCGGGTCAGCGGCGCATCAACCGCGGGTCAGCCAGCCGGAGCCCAGCGTCACCACCAGCCAGACGACGATCAGACCCAGCACGACATCGATCACCGGCGCCATCCCGAGGGAGGTGAGGACTACTTCGACAATCGCTACGGCAACGACCGCACTCCCGACCACCATGGCGAATGCCAGCCGTCCAAGCGCCCGACGCCGCTCCACTAGAGGTCCCGCCGCCCCACCGCCGAGACGGCCCGGGCGATCTCCGCGGCCACCCCGGCCGGATCGTCGACGCCGATCACCAGCCTGGCGTAGTGCTCGTCGTGGAGGTGGATGGCGATCGCCTTGTCGGGATCGATGACGTCCCAGAAGGTCCATTCGCCGCGGCGGTCGCCGAACACGTGGATCAAGCGGCCGACGGTGACCGAGTGGGGCAGGCTGAGGGCGGCGACCGTCCAGCCTTTCCAGATCTCATGGGCCTCGGGAACTGAGGCGTCGACCCCGGCGACATGCGCCAGGGGAACCTCCAGCCGGGCCTTGACCCCACCGGAGAGACCGGAGATGAGAGCCAGGAAGCGGTCAAAGCCCTCGATGTGGACGACCAGGGAGGTGGGGGTGATCTCGAACTTGGCCATGGCCGCCTCGGTAGCAGGGTGGGTCCGTCACTCAGGGAGTAGCAGTGGAGGCCGGTTTGGTTCGCCCATCCCTGCAGCCAGGGTCCAGCACCCGGGTGCGCAGGAGGTGCCCGCGCTTCTGTTCAGCCCCCCTCGGTCACGCCGGGGGCGTCGCTTGGTAGTCCACCACCACCTCTCCGTAGCCGAGGGTGAAGTCGTGGACGACCGCTTCCGCGTACACGACCTCTCGGACCGGGATGCCGGCCAGGAAGGGGTCGTACGGCGAGTCCCCGAACTCCAGGTGACCCTTGCCTACGCGCAGCTCGGTGATCACGTCGGGTGTGATCACGGTGGAGTTGAGCTTCAGGACGTCGGGTGGGGCGTCCTGCTGCACGGAGGGGATGAGCTTGACGAAGTAGATCGGGGTCGCCGAGCGCTCCGGGACCGGGGCCACCCTCTGCGCGACCTCGAGACCGACGGTGATGATCCTCTTGCCGTAGCGGGTCACCGCAGCGCTGATGCTCGTCCCGGCGTCGCGGAAGAGGACTTCCTCAGCCTCCTTCTTTGGCCAGCCATAGACCTCTCGGCCTCCCACGATCGGGTTGGCCCTGTCCAGGTACAGGACGACGGCGAACGATCCGGCCGTCATCCCCTTCCCTACCACCGGGACGAGCAGCCCGGCCTCGTTGTAGGGCATGTCGAAATCGGCGAGCTCGAAGTGCCCGATGTAGAGCACCGAGGGCTGATCGGGGTCGACCTGCAGCGGAGCGGGCACCAGCGGTTCGAGAGCCCCGGGGTCTGTGCGGAACAGGATGTTCACGGCTCGGCAGCCCCGGTATCGATACGGGGGTGGGACGCTCATGGGCGATACGACGGGCATGGTGAAGGCATTGGCCAGGGCCAGTCCGTGGGGCCTCCGGTCGGTCGGTCGTGCTGCCACATCAGGCTTCATGGGGTCTCCAGCGAAGGGTCTGGCGGAAGGCTCCGCTCAGGAGGCGTCAGACCGGTACTCCTCCCTGATCGGCGGGCCCCCCGCGGCAGGCTCGTCCTCCACATCGGGCGGCGGGGCAGCCGACCCATCGGGCTCCGGAACCTCGCCGTGGTCGTAGACGGTCACCGTGCTCTCCTCCGGCGCTTGCCCCAGCCCGCGGAGACGCTCGCGGATCTCCTGGATCGTCCGCTCGTTCTCCTCCAGCTCGGTGGCCTGGCGCCGGATCGTCTGCTCCATCTCCCATTTGGCGGTGTCCGTGGTCGAGCCCCGTGGATGCACACGAGTCCAGGTGCCCTCAAACATCACGCGCCGTTCGGCGAGCTCTCCGGCCAGGCTCTCGGCCTGGCGTTCGTGGTGCTCGAGCTCAGACTCGAGGCGGAGCGCGATCTCCGCCTCGAACTGCTCGCGGAGGGCGAGCTCCCAGGGGCGGAAGAACTCCTCGGCCATTTGCACCGCCAGTTGCTGCACCTCCGGGGCGATGAGGCCGGCATCGGCTGCCGAGCCAGTCGATGCCACCAGCGCTGACGACGGCGGAACCTCGCCGGGCGGAGCGGGCTCGGCCCCGGCGGCATCCCGATGGGTGGGAAGCGGCTGCGGGGCGCCCTGAGGAACGGACGTCGGTTCGGGGATGGGACGGTGAGGCTCGATCTCGTCGGCGGTCATGGCAACTCGTCACCATCGCCGGTCCCGGTGGGGCCGCTCGGTGCACTCTCCTCGGTGGGCTGCTGCACGGTCACGCTCGCGCCCTCAGGCCCCCGCCCCAGCTCCCGGAGGCGAGCCCGAATCTCCTCCATCTGCCGCCGGCTCTCAGCCAGCTCCGCGCTCTGCCGCTTGATGATCTGACCCATCTCCCACGTGGAGTAGCTGTACATGCCCCAGTGACGGCGTATGGGCGTTTGCGTGGGGTCGTGCCACTGGCGACGGGCGGTCAGCTCCTCGGCCAGATCTCGTCCTGACTGCTCTCGATGTTTCAGCTCGGCGGCGAGGCGCCGTTCCAGCTCGGCGCTGAGCTGCCCCTGGAGGGCAGCCTGCCAGCGTTGGAAGAGCTGGGTGGCGAGCTCAGCCGCGAATTGCCTGACCTCAGGCGCGGCCAGCAGCGCGCTTCCGGTCCCATCCGCCGCGACCAGGGCGGTGGAGGACCCTGGTTCCGTGGGGGGCTGTTGCTCGAGGTCACCCGCTGGGGCGGCCTCAGCCGGCGTGCCGCCCTCCGCGCCCCGATCAGCCGAAGCAGCCCGGAGTGCCTCCTCAGGGGGCGTGGGATCGAGAGGCAGGTCCGGCGTGGGCATGTGCCGTCTCCCATTTGGACGAGGACTCACGCCGCGATGGTCCCATGCCCGGCGCTCGGCAGGCCAGGGGACCCGGTTCCAGGCGGAGCGGGTCGAGAAGCCCCAACTCAGCCGCCGCCGTCAAACATCGCCGACCGCTGTTCGACAATGCCAAACGGGAGCCGTGGTTCGCTCCGGAGCCGGTGGTACGATGCCGACATCGACCGCCCCATCCAATCGATCGAACGCGCCGATCAGATCTTGCGGGTGCTCTCCGGTCCGAGCCGGCGCGTCGGGCTTGCAGAACTCTCCGGGGAGCTGGGCTTGCCCAAGGGGACCGTTTTCGGGATCCTCCGGACGTTGCAGCTGCTCCGCCTGGTGGAGAAGGACCCGGAGTCCCGCAAGTACCAGCTGGGACCCAGGCTCCTGCGTCTCGGGATGAACTACCTGGATGCCAGCGAGCTCCGCAGGCGTGCTCTCCGATGGTCGGATGAGCTCGCGAAGCGGAGCAACGAGACGGTGCGACTCGGTGTCCTCGACGACCGCCAGGTTCTCGTCCTGCACCACGTCTTCCGCCAGGCTGGCGCGCAGGAGGCGTTCCCGACGGGCGCGGTGCTGCCCCTCCACGCCACCGCGATGGGCAAGGTGTTGCTCGCCGCCAGCCGGGAGGCGCACCAGCAGGTCGTCGCCTCGAGGCTGCCGGCCTTCACTGCCAGGACCATCACCGACCCGGAGAGATTGGCCGCAGACCTCGGCGAGGTCAGGGAGCGTGGCTGGGCGGCGAGCCTCGAGGAGCTGGTCGAGGGGGTCGGGTCGCTGGCCGCGCCGGTGACCGACCGCCGTGGCGCGACCGTCGCCGCCCTCTCCCTCTCGGCCCCGATCAGCCGACTCTGCAGGGACGGCGAGCCGCGGCGCGGCAGCGTCCTCTCCGTCCGCGAGTTCGCCGGGGCAATCTCACGCGAGTTAGGAGCACCGCCGTGGGAGCTGGCCTGGCGGTCGCGGCTCCGAGCCGACCTGGGACAGCGCCTGGAAGCAGAGCTGGAGCGCCGTGAGCACACCGCCCGCGATCTCCGCGAGGACCTCCAGGTCAGGCGCGCGGTGCAGGATGTCGCGTGGTCCAGCCAGCACCCCCGTGGACAGGCCACCGACACCGCGCGGTGGGAGATGGAGCTGACCATTCGGCGCCAGCGCCACGAGCTGGCGGAGATGGAGCGTCAGCTCGGCGAGCTCCGTGAACGACTGGTGGGATCGGAGCTCCGGCCCCGCCCGCTCAAGGTGACGGTGGAGACCGGGGTGCTGACCGGCGCGTCCTCCGGGGAGCGGAACGCCGTCGATGACGGCGTCGCCCGGGCGGCCACCGGTCGGTCGGCGCCCGCCCCCGCGGAGGTGGTCACCGAGCACCTTGGAGGGCGGGCCTCGGCAGCACCCGCGGCTCCCCACGCGGCACGGGTCGCCCCACCAGCCGTCGAAGGGCGCGCCCCCATCTCTCCTGCGATCCGCCTGTTCGCCGAGGAGTTCGCGGCCCAGCTCCTCCAGCGCTCGCAGGCCGCCCTCCAGCAGCAGTTCCGGGGGGCCCTGGGGCAGTGCCTGCAGGTCGAGATCGAGCCTCGCAATGACGCCTGTGGCGACACTCCGCCGCAGGCATACCACCAGGCGACCAGGCGCGACACCCGGTTGGCCGCTCTCGTGGCGCCAAGGTAGCGCCAGTCAACACGAGGCCGCTCCCAGTTGCTTCCTCCACAGAAGCAACCGCAGTGGTGCCGCCCGCAATCAGGCGATGAGCTGCTGACCGGCGCCTGACGGAGCCGAGCTTTAGGACCGCGGCAGGAGCGCAGTCGGTTGCCGAGCTGGCCCACCATCCAATTCCAACGGAGGTGAGCATCTGCTCAGGCCCTTGATATCTGCTCACGAGGCCCTCCCCAACTACGACGAGGGAGGCGACTGACGGGTGAGCCGGACCCGGATCGTCAGGCCGCCGTCTTCAGCGAGGCCGGCGCCGAAACCGTGATCATCACCATGGGCGCGGAGGGGTTGCTGGTTCGCACCGGGACCCCCGCCCGGCATCTCGCCACTCCACGGCGCTGACAGCGCCCACTGCACCGCGGATGATATGGATAGCCCGCCCTCATCATCAGCTGCAGCCGGACGTCGCCCCACAGTTGTGGCACTTGTAGCAGGAGCCCGAGCGGACCATCAGCGAACCGCACTCACTGCACGACGGTGCGTCCGCCTGGTTCTGGAATGTGCTGGTCGGTGAGGCCGGCTCCAGCCCAAGCGGCATCACCACCTGGGCGGCGTTGACCGGGCCCTCGAGCACCGGGGTGGTGGGCTCGGCCTCCTCGGGGTCGCGCCGGATGATCCCGATCTCGGCCTGCTTCTCCTCGCTCAGGAAGCGCGAACCCAGCCACCGGAAGATGTAGTCGACGATCGACTTGGCGATCGGGATCTCCGGGTTGCGCGTGAAGCCCTGGGGCTCGAAGCGCATGTGGGCGAACTTGTTGACCAGGAAGTCGAGCGGGACCCCGTACTGGAGCGCGAAGCTGACCGCGATCGCGAAGGAGTCGGTGAGCCCGGAGACCGTCGACCCCTCCTTGGCCATCTTCACGAAGATCTCGCCGGGGGTGCCGTCCTCGTAGAGGCCCACCGTGATGTAGCCCTCGTGGCCACCGATCTCGAAGCGGTGGGTCAGCGCCTGGCGCTCGGCGGGCAGCTTGCGGCGCAGTGGCCGCTCGACGATCCGGACCTTCTCGCCGGTTGTCTTGTCCATCGAGGTCGCCAGCGGCTGGGATCGCTTGCTCCCGTCTCGGTAGATGGCCAGCGCCTTGAGGCCCATCTTCCAGCCGTCGATGTACGCCTTCTCGACGTCCTCGACGGTGGAGTCGGTGGGCATGTTGACGGTCTTGGAGATCGCTCCCGAGACGAAGGGCTGGACCGCCGCCATCATCCGGACATGCCCCTGCCAGGCGATCGACCGCTTGCCGTTGCGTGGTGTGAAGGCGCAGTCGAAGACGGGGAGGTCGTCGTCACGCAGCTTGGGCGCTCCCTCGATGGTGTCGTTCTCGTCGATGTAGGCGATGATGTCGGCGATCTCACCCTCGCCGTATCCCAGCCGCTTGAGGGCCGCCGGCACGGTGTTGTTGACGATCTTGAGCATGCCGCCGCCGACCAGCTTCTTGTACTTCACCAGGGCGATGTCGGGCTCCACCCCGGTGGTGTCGCAGTCGAGCATGAAGCTTATAGTTCCAGTCGGGGCGATGACGCTGATCTGGCCGTTGCGGTAGCCGTGGCGGGCGCCCAGCTCGTGGGCCTCGTCCCAGGTCGCCCGGGACGCGGCCAGCAGGTCGGCGTCGACGGTGGCGGAGGGGATCGCGTAGGCGGCCTCGCGGTGCTTGGCCATGACGCGGAGCATCGGCTGGCGGTTGACCGCGTAGCCGTCGAAGGGGCCCACCTCGCGCGCGATCCGAGCCGACTGGGCGTAGCCCTCACCGGTGAGGATGGCGGTGAGGCAGGCGGCCAGGTCACGGCCCTTGGGCGAGTCGTAGGGGATGCCGCGCGCCATCAGCAAGGCGCCGAGGTTGGCGTAGCCGAGCCCCAGGGGCCGGAAGGCCTCGCTGTTCTTGCCGATCTTCTCGGTCGGGTAGTCGGCATTGCTGACCAGGATCTCCTGGGCCGTGATGGTGAGCTGGACCGCGTGGCGGTAGTCGTCGATCGCGAAGCTGCCGTCCTCGTTGAGGAAGCGGAGCAGGTTGATCGACGCCAGGTTGCACGCCGAGTCGTCCAGGTACATGTATTCACTGCAGTTGGCGACGACGAAACCATCCACGATGTAGGAGTGGTGAAGCGGCTCGGTGAGGTTGTAGACGGTGGCCGATCCCGCGGGAACGCAGGCGACCAAGCGGGTCGTCGGCTTGGTCTGGTAGCGGCTGACGGTGCCGATGATCTCCTCGAGCCGGCGCTGCTTGCGCGGGGCAGAGAACCCCACGAGGTCGGCGAAACGGGCCATGTCCGAACCGCTGATGCGTAGATCGAAGCCCGGGCGGACTGCGTAGGTTGCGAGCTCGCCGCTCTTCCGCCGGTATTGGAAAGGCTCGGGGTTCCAGGAGGTCACGTCGTAGATCCGGGAGCGGACACCGAATCCCTCGAGGAGCTGCTGGACCTCGATGAGCAGCTCGCGGCTGCGGCTACCGAGCCCGACATAGCGGCTTGCCTTGCCGCCCTCGACGGCCGACACGCACCCGTCTGCGCTGAAGAGGCCGCGGAGGAAGGCCGCCTGGACCTCGGTCGGGGCGGTGAAGATCGCCTCCGGAACGCGCTTCTCATGAGCCGGCGCACCAGTGACCCCAAGGCCGGAGAAGAGGGCGCGTACAGCGCCGCTTCCGAGCCTGAGCTGAGTGGTGCCGTTGTCCATCTCGACGCGCGAACGGCCGCCGAACAGCTTCTGGAGCGACTCTGCGTGCCGATCGGCCACTCCGTCCGATACGTCGTCGCCCCCGTAGACCCAGATGGCCTGGTCCTCGGTCAGGCAGCCATCCCCGATCAGGTGACCGGTGAGCTCCCCGAGAGCGGTGCTCCATCGCTCGGGCACCGCCTGGTGAACCTTGGTCCCACCCCGGTTCCACGAGGTCGCCAGTGCCTCGACCTTGACGGGTAGCGCCCACGAGGCATCGGTTGCCGGGGTCGGGGTGTCGTTGAGAAGGACCCGGTCCTCGCCGACGATGTCCTCCGCCGCGACCCAGCCGCGGTTGGTGGTCCAGAAGCGGTGGTTGGGAGTGCAGCGAAGCTCCTGGCCGTTGGAGAAGAGGAGGCGGACGAGGGGCTTGACGCCTGTCTGCATCACGGCGACCGGGCGAGTTGCCACCACTCCGGCCTCCGGTTTCTCGGCTGTCGCGCGGTGGGTGTAGACGCGGATGTCCTCGCCATCCGCCATGCGGCGGTAGAGGCTTGCAATCGGGAGCAGGCCAACCGTGGTGTGGACCCTGGTTTCCCCCGGGAAGCAAGGGTTGCTGGCGTTGATCCGGCCGCTGTTCGACGAGGTGTGCCAATCGTTGATGGTGGTGTCGTACTGGACGCCCGGGTCGCCACACTGCCACGCTGACTCCGCCATCAGGCGCAGCAGGTAGCGCGCCTTGACCGTGTGAAGGATGCGCGAGGGGTCGGTGACCGCGCGGAGGTGCCAGTCGCGGTCCTCCTCGACGGCCCGCATGAACTCGTCGGTGACCCGGACCGAGTTGTTGGAGTTCTGGAAGAAGACGGAGGCGTAGGCCTCGCCGGTGAACGACGCGTCGTACCCGGCGTCGATCAGCGCCCACGCCTTGCGCTCCTCGGTCACCTTGCAGGTGATGAAGGACTCGATGTCCGGATGATCGGCATTGAGGATCACCATCTTGGCGGCGCGCCGGGTGGTCCCCCCGGACTTGATGACGCCCGCGAAGGCGTCGAACCCCTTCATGAAGGAGACCGGACCGCTGGCGGTGCCGCCCCCAGCCAGCTGCTCCTCGGAGGAGCGGATGGCGGAGAGGTTGGTGCCGGTCCCGCTGCCGTACTTGAAGAGCATCCCCTCGGTCTTGGCGAGGGTGAGGATCGACTCCATGGAGTCGTCGACGCTGTTAATAAAGCAAGCCGACGCCTGGTTCCGGCTCCCCGGGACCCCGATGTTGAACCAGACCGGGCTGTTGAAGCTCATCTTCTGGTGGAGGATGAGGTGACAGAGCTCGTCGGAGAACGCCTCGGCATCGGCATCCGTCCGGAAGTAGCCGCCCTTGCGGCCCCACCCGGTGATGGTGTCCACCACCCGCGAGATCACCTGGCGGACACTCACCTCGCGGCGGGGCGTGCCCTGGGGTCCGCGAAAGTACTTCGAGACCACCACGTTGGTCGCCATCTGCGACCAGAAGGCCGGGACCTCGCAGTCCTTCTGCTCGAAGACGATCTCACCCTTCTCGTTGCTGATGCTGGCGGTGCGCTGCTCCCAGCGCACCTGGTCGTAGGGGTGGACGCCGGGCGTGGTGAAGCGGCGCTCGACGTGCAGGCCGCTCGCGCTCATCTCGAGCTTTCCGTTGCCGTTGCGGTGCGAGCCGCGGCGGCCTTCACCACTTGCCGGAGCTGCGGACGGGTCCGACGGCGGTGGCGAAGCGGAAGCACTCACTGCTGATTCCCTTGTGCTGAGATGTCTGGCGCGGCGCTGGGGCCCTCGTCCCGGAAGGACGGCTCCAGGCGGGCGGGCCCGGCCACACCGAGTACTCTGTCCCCCACAGTATCCCACATGTTGGGGTCCGCCCGGGCTGGAGCCCCCACATCTTGGTACTGGGCGTCCGTGGAGTCAAGGGGTTGGTGACCGCTCGGTGCGATCTCGATCAGCCGGCGACCTGCTGCGCACATCCGCAGATCATGGCCCTATAGGCCTCCGGGAGGTCGACCTCGATCAGTCCACGGCGACGTCCCGCCAGCAGCAGGAACTCGCCCCGTGGAGCCCGCTCGAGCCGCCGCCGCTGCTCCTCGGTGAGGCCGAAGGCCCGCTCCATCGAGGCCACCTCGATCGCCCGGTGACCGCCGCACAGCACCAGCGCGCAGTTGCTCGCGACCACCGTGCCCTCGTCGCTGCCGAGCAGATCCTGGACGTTCTGGGTCGCCACCACCAGCGAGCTGCCGTGCTTCCGGCAGCGGCGGGCGAGCAGGGCCAGGAGCTGGCGCAGGGAGGGGTGGGAGGTGAGCATCCCCACCTCGTCGAGGATGATGTGGCGCCGCCGCGGTGCCTGCCGGACCAGCTCCCAGAGGAGGCGTCCGAGCAGCAGCGTGGTCACCGGCACCAGCTCCTCCCGGACCTCGCGATGGCCGACGCCGAGAAGGGGGCGCGTCCAGGCAGCCGACGTCGGGCGGTCGAGGAAGCCCGCCAGCCCGCCGTCCAGGAACCGTCTCAGCACCTGCCCCACGCGGGGAGCGCTCTGGTCCAACTCACCGAGGCACTGCCGGAGCCGCGCGCGCTCTCCGGCGTCGCGTGCCGCCAGCTGGGCTGCGCGCGCGGCCGCCTCGACGGCGGCCCGCTCGAGCTCGCTCATCCCCTCGCAGAGGAGGGCGCAGACGTCGACCACGACCGCCGCCGCGCCGTCGTCGTCCTCGCCCAGGTCAAACGGGTTGATCGGCGCCTCGGTCACCAGGTCCAGCCACTCCCCGCCCAGACGTTCCACGAGCCGGCGGTACTCGCCCTCGGGGTCGATGACGATTGCTCCGACCCCGCGGCGGTGAGCCTCGATGAGGAGGCCGCCGATCAGAAAGCTCTTGCCCTGTCCCGACGCGGCGAAGATCCCGATGTTGGCGTTGACGTGCTGCGCCTCATCGAAGGGGGCGATGCTCACCGGCAGGCCGCTGGCGGCCATCCGTCCGATCCGGTACCCGTCGGGATCGTCGATGCTCGCCTGCAGCCAGGGTGCGCAGCTCGCAGCGGCGCCCGAGTCCACCAGCTTGCCGGGACCCGGCGGCGAACCGAGTCCCCAGCCGGCGAGCCAGCCGTCGACGTGCTCGAAATAGCCGGGCCGGCAGGTGGCCAGGGTGGCGGCGAAGGCCCCGCGCATCCGGCCCCAGGCCAGGTCGAGGGATTCCAGGTCGTCGCCCAGTGCGACCGCCGTCAGCCAGAGACGGAGGGGGCGTCCGGCGTTGCGCGCCAGCCGGTCGCGAAGGCGCCGGGCGGACTCGAGCCCCGTCTCCACCTCGGCGTCGGGGACCAGCCCACGTTCCCGCTCGAGCAGCTGATGGGCTCCCAGGTGGCGCATGCGGCGGCTGAGCAGCCCTGTCGCCAGGCGGCTCGAGGTGGGCACGAGATGGAGGGCGACGTCGCATTCGACCGGGACGCGGATCAGGGCGGCCAGCCAGCCGGTGTCGACGCTGCCTCCGGGGAGGTGGTCGAGGATCGCCGCCCGGGCCAGCCGGTCACCCACCCAGGCCTGCCCCGCCTGGTCGACCCAGACGACGCGGCCCAGATCGAGACGACCGTCCTGAAGATGCCGGCCCAGCTCGGCGCCCGACAGCCGCCGGGTGGGGATGCCGGCGGCGGCCAGGCCCGCGGCGACCGTGCCCAGCTCGCGCTCCAGCTCACACGCCTCGGGGTGCCGGACGGCTGCGACCACCTGGCGGTGGTAGGCGGGAGCGCTCTCCAGCCGCCGACGCCAGTGGAGGTCGAGGGCGCGGTCGAGCCCCGGCAGGCTGCCCCCGGCAACCTCCGCGTGGAAGCGATGGCGGCGCACGCGCACGGTGAGGACCAGCTCGGTGGCGAGGCCGTGCAGCAGGGCCTCGACGGCGTCGACGGCGGCCTCCCGGCGCCAGGTCTCCCAGCCGAGCAGGTCCACCTCATCGCAGAGGAGGATGCCGACCTGCAGGCCGTGGGAGCCGACCAGCCGGTCGCCGTCGACCGTGATGGACAATCCCCGCCCGCCTCCGGCCCCTCGCCCTGGCACGCGAGGCTACCCCGCGCGGCGGCGGAGGATGCTGGGCAGGAGCGGTGGCCGCTGGGTGCGCAGGCGGGCGGCCACCCGGACGTCGACGGTGCCGGCCAGGGCGCGCAGCGCCGCCGCCGTGCGCCCCCGGGGCTCCAGGCCCACCAGCCGGTGCTCCATCTCCGCAAGCTCCAGCGCGGGGTCGTCAGGGATCTCGGCGATCACGACCCCACCCAGGTCGCCCATGGCCTCGGCGATCAGTGGCTCCGCGCGGTGCCGGTTGACCACGTACCGGAGCCGGTGGCGGAGGCCCAGCTGGCGGAGCGCCTGGGTGCTCCGGTAGGCGTCCTGGATGCCACCGGCGGTTGGGGTGAGCACCACGAAGATGTCCTGGGCGCCCTCCAGCGCCCACCTTGTCAGGGCGCTCAGGTCCCCGGCGACGTCCAGGACGATGGTGTCGCAGCCCCGTGCCTCCAGCTCGGCGACGGCGGCGGCCAGACGCCGGACCACGTCGATGCGGTCGGTCGAACCGCTCGGGAGGAGGCACGCCGGCCCGGGCATGACCTGGAGGCCGCTCCCGTGGACGGCGAGCAGCCGTCCCACCGCCGGCCCGACGAGGTTGGCCTCGGTGAGGTCCCAGGCGGTGGGGGCCGGCACCCCGAGCCGGAGCCCGGCGCGCGGGCTGGTCAGGTCGAGATCGACGAGGGCCACCCGGGGCAGGCCGGGGGCTCCGCGGCCGGCGCGGCGCCGCCCCTGGTCCGCGAGCAGGCCGGCCACCTCGACCGCCAGCGTCGTCTTGCCGGTGCCGCCGCCGAGGGAGAAAAAGGTGAGCCGGCGGGCGGTGCGAAGTGCCGTCCCGGGCGCCGGCAGGGGGTCCCGCGGAGCGCCCAACCACGGAGGGCCGCCAGGGCCCCCGGCGGGTGTGGCGGCGAGCCAGGCGGGAGCCTCGATCAGTCCGGAATCGGCGAGGTGGAGGGCGGGGGGACCTGCCGAACGCCTGGCCACGGCCGGCCGGGGATCCACGCCGGCAACGGTCTCGACGCCCCGGTCCCCTCCCGGCCACGACCCCGCGGCTGCCTCGCCGCCCCCGGCCCTGAGCGCCGGCTCGGGCAGGAGCACCAGCGGGAGCCGCGACCAGAGCTCGCACGCTCCGACCTCAGCGGCCGGCGTGGCGGTCCACGCACGCGGCGTCTCCCGGGGGGCGGTGCCGGACCCCGTCACCCCGGCGAGGAGAGCTGTCCGGGCGTCGCTCCGGCAGGGTCTGCCCGATCCGTCGACGATGGTCAGCAGGCCGCGCCGCGGTCTGGTCCAGAAGCGCGCCGCAGCGGGCGCCCAGGAGATCAGCGTTCGTCCCTCGTAGCGGGCCAGCGCCGCGGTCAGCCCGGCCATCGCCGCGGCCACCGCCATCGGGACGGCGGCAAGCCGGGGGAGGGGGGAGCGCAGAGCGAGGTAGGCGAGCACCGCGCCGGTGACGACGACCCCGAGCTGGGCCGGAGTGAGCCCCCAGGCCAGCGGCTCGGGGACGTCGAAACCGTCGGCGAAGTCGATCTCGGCCACGCTCGGTCCTCCTCCCTCGGTCCTCCTCCCCCGCGTCGCCCCACCCTCTCGGAGCGGCGAGGATCAGGCTACCCGCCACCCCCGGACATCACCCGGACATCGCGGAGGCGCTGGGGTGACGCGGGGCGCACCGCGCCGGCCTGCTGGCGCCGGCAGACCGCGAACGCCAGCACCGCGCCGGCGATCAGCGTCCAGGGAGTGAGCAGGCCCAGCGGCACCGCGGCGCCGGTGGCGATGTCGAGGTAGGCCGCCAGGCTGATCGCCACCCAGATGGCGATCACGGCGGTGGTCAGGGAGCCGGACTCCGCCCCGCGCGCCGCCAGCGCGGTCAGCGACCAGGCTGCCGCCGGGACCAGCAGGGCGAGATCGTCCCAGTAGGCGTGGGGCGACGCGAGCAGGGAGAGCACGGCGGCTCCCGCCAGGGCCGCCTCCAGCCGCGCCGGGTGACCGCGGACCATGGACCCCAGCACCGCCGCGACGGCGACCGCGGCCAGCTCGGCCACCCCCGCCAGGAGGTGCGCGGCGGTGCCGTTGCCGGCGATCGCGCCCCCGATGCCGACCAGGCTCACCATGTTGGCGAGCTGCCAGCGGGTCGTCGAGTGGATCGCGGCGCCGACGAACCCGCCGACCCCGCCGGGGCCCGCCACCAGGAGCGAGAGGGCGACTGCGGCGACCAGCCCGGCCACGGCTCCGCCGATCAGGCGCCGGTCGCGCCATCCCAGCACGAACGCGGCCAGCCCCAGCGCCAGGTGGGGCTTGGCGATCAGCGAGCTCACCGCCAGGACCGCGCCGGCGGTCGCCGGTCTGCCACGCCGCAGGCTCCAGTAGGCGACCGCGAGGCCGAGGGCGGAGACGCCGTCCCACTGCCCGAGCAGGAGGGTCGCCCACGTTCCCAGGCAGGCGAGGGCGGCCAGGCCGATCGCCGCCACCGTGAGCCGGGGAAGCCCGCGCCATGCGTGCGACCCGCGGATCGCCACCCTCACCGAGATCACCAGCAGGGCGAGTTGGAGGATCGACCAGAGCCGGTAGGCACCCTGGAGGCTGAGCACGCTGACTGGGAGCGCCAGCGCGGCCGCCAGCGGCGGGTTGACGAAGGGAAGGTTCCCCTCCCGGTCCGGGGCGATCAGGCTGGCATGGAGCGGTGCCTGGAGGGTCTCGTCGTACATCGAGGCTCCGTGCCCCTCCCGGAGCAGGGTCGCGCCGACGTAGGTGGAGGTGAAGTCGCTTCGCCCGATCTCGAAGGCGCTGACCCCCAGCCAGAGGATGAGGTAGGCCACCACGATGGCCGCGCACGCGGCACCGGCCAGTAGGGTCCGACCTCGCATCGATGTCACCGTGACCCCAACCTTACGAAGGGCCGGGAGGCTGCGCCCACCGGCGTTGCCAGAGCGCGACACGGCGAGATCGGCCCGTCGGCACCGGACCCGCTGTCCGACGGCCCTGCCGCACCGTCACAACGTTCCCGACGCGATGTCACAATCCTGTCAACTCGGCGTCGTCGCTCGATCACCGGCATGGCGCAGGCCGCTGGTAGCGTCAGGCGCGTGACCCAGGCCCCTCTCACTCTCAGCGCGGCCGCCGCGCGGCGGCGCGGCCTCTCGATCCACGAGCGACGGCTGCTGCTGATGGGCTTCGACGCCATCGCGGTCTCGCTGGCCTTCATCCTCGCCTTCAACCTGCGGACGTCGGAGGTCCGCCACGCCGGGTTCTACGTCCCGCGGCTCGGCACGGTGATCGCGCTCGGGCTGTGGGTGATCTCGGCGACCATCGTCGACGCCTGGAACGTCCGGGCGGCCGTCTCCATGCGTCAGACCGTCCCCCGCGTCTCCACGGAGCTCGGCCTGTCGCTGATCGGCCTTCTCGTCGTCTTCCTGGTCGTCCCCTATCAGATAACCCGGCCCACGATGATCCTGTGGGCCCCCCTGGCCTGGATCCTGGTGATGGGCGACCGCCTCCTGTACGGGCGGCTGGTCGCGGTCTCCTCTCCGCCGGCCCAGATCGCACTGGTCGCCGATCGCGACGCCCTGGCCCGCGTGTGGCCGGAGGTGAAGGACCACATCGCCGGTGTCTACCACGTGGCCGCGGTGGTCGACCCCCGCCGCGGGGATTGCACCCAGAAGCTCTGCGAGGTGGTGCAGGAGCGCAACGTCGGGGAGGTCGTCCTGGGTCTGCGTGACGACATCGACCGCGACCTCTTCCGCGGCCTGCTCGCCTGCCACGACGCCGGCGTCAGGGTGAGGTCGCTGGCCGACCTCTACGAGGAGCTGACCGGGCGCCTGCTCCTCGACCAGCTCGGCCACACCTGGCTCCTCGGGCTGCCGATGCGGGGCCAGACCTCGCACCTCTACGCCGCCCTCAAGCGGGCTCTGGACGTGATCGTCGCGATCCCCGCCCTGATCCTCCTCGGGGTGATCATCGTGCCCCTGTCCGCCGTCATCAAGCTGGACGGCGGGCCGGTGCTCCACCGCCAGGCCCGGGTGGGCAAGCACGGCCAGCCCTTCACGGTGGTGAAGCTGCGCACGATGCGCGAGCGCCCCGGTGAGCCGACCACGTGGACCGAGGCGGGTGACCGGAGGGTGACCCTGGTCGGACGCGTCATCAGGAGGCTCCATCTCGACGAGCTGCCCCAGGCATGGACGGTCCTCCGCGGTCAGATGTCATTGATAGGACCGCGCCCGGAGCAGCCCCAGTACGTCGACCGCCTGCGCTCGGAGATCGATTTCTACAACACCCGTCTCACGGTTCGTCCCGGTCTGACCGGATGGGCTCAGGTGAACTGCGGCTACGGGAGCAGCGTCGACGACGCGCGGGTCAAGCTGAGCTACGACCTCTACTACGTCAAGCACCAGTCGGTCAGCCTCGACCTGATCATCCTGGCCCGGACGGTCATGTCCGTCCTCTCCCTGAGCGGCCGGTAATGGGAGTTGAGCCAGAAAGCATCCCACCGGGGTGATGCGCATGGCAGCTCCTGCTGGCCACACGGCGGAAGATACTTCCGCCAATGGGGTGGCCGCGGGCCTCGAGCCGCTGACGGTCATCTACGTTGCCTACGGCATCAGCGCCCTCGACACGGCCTGGACACAACCGGACGACGCCGTTGTGGTGGTCCACAACGATGATGCCCTGGACTCCAGGTCCGTTGCGCATCCCCGGGTGCGTCACCTGAGGCCGACGAGGAACATCGGCTTCGGGGCGGCGGTTAACCTCGCGCTGGAGTCGGTGAAGACTCCTCGCCTAATCCTGTGCAATCCAGACACGCTTCTGAGTCCCGTTCACCGCGTCGCCCTGGCCTCAGAGCGGCCAGATCACCTGATCACCATCCCATTGAACGATGAACGAGGCGAGGCGACATGGGTGGTGCAGCCGTACCCCAGTCGCACCGCGGCACTGGCCATGGGGTACCGTCTGGGCCGGCACCTGAAGCGGACGGGTGGGTTGCGCGCGCTGGGGTCGCTTCTGACGAGCTCGAGGCGGGCGCGGCCGGGCGCGCTCTTGGGGATTGGGGAGGGCGATTGGCCGCTGCGGACGCACTGGGCTTCCGCTGCGGTCGTGTCGATTGACGCTCAGCGTCTCCGTGATGTCGGAGGGTTCGATCCTGGGTACTTCCTTTACATGGAGGACGTGGACCTGTGCCGGCGCCTGGCCGAGCGCTTCCCCGAGATGCGTGTACGGGTGAGTCCCTGCCCGGCCGGGACGCACGCCGTCGGAGGGAGCACAGGGGAAGCCCTCCGGAATACGGTTGAACTCCACCGGTTGCGATCATTGCGCCGCTACTGCGCATCGAGCCCCGGTTGCGGCTGGAGAGTTGCGGGAGCCCTGACGGCTCCGCGCGAGGGATGGTTGGCGTGGAGGGTCAGCCGGAGGGGTGGCAGTGGCTGACCCGAGAGGCTGCCGCGTCACACTGGTGCACCTGGGCCGCTCGCGCAACTTCGGCGAGCTCCGCAGAGTGGAGGCTTGGTCGCTGCTCCTGCGCGAATGCGGTGCGACCACCACCCTGCTGCCCCTCCTTCGTGGTGGGCGATGGCGACCGGGTGTGCCGGGCCGGGCCGAGATCTCTGCCCTCGTCCGGCGCCACGCCGTGTTGGAGACGCTCGCCTGGGACGTGGCGTCGGCGCGCCGCGCGCTGCGCGCGAGCAGACCGGACGTCGCCGTCTTCGTGACGGCGCGGGCCTGCCACCCGGGGCTGATGGGGATCGCATCGAGAGACGTGCTCGATTTCGTCGACGCTATGAGCCGGTCCTACCTTGACCGCGCCAGGGTGACCCACACTCCGGTGTGGAAGCTGGGCTTCCGACTGCTGGCCTGGAGCCATCGCGGGTTCGAGGATCAGGCCAGGAAGTCGCGCCACGGCCGGGTGGCGGCCGGCCGGCGGGATGCGGACCTCCTCGACGCCACCTGGATTCCCAATGTCATCGAGGCGCCCATCCCGCTGCACGTCGGCGACCCGGATCACGACATGGTCTTCTTCGGGTCCTTGGGGTATCCGCCGAATATCGCCGCGATACGGCGTCTCGCGAGACTCTGGCCCGCGCTCCGGGCGCGGCGTCCCGGCGTGTCTCTGCTGATCGCGGGTGCGACGCCTCCGCGCGAGGTCAGGCGGCTGGTGGCGGCCAATGGCTGGGATCTCGACGAAGACTACGCCGACGTGGGCGCCGTCTGCGCTCGGGCGCGTCTTGCCGCCATTCCGCTGACCCACGTCGCGGGGATCCAGACCAAGGTGCTCGAGGCCGCCGCCGCCGGCCTCGCCCAGGTGATCTCTCCGATGGTCTTGTCAGGTCTGACTCCCGATTTCCCAGCCATGGTGGCGCGGACGGACGGGGACTTCGTCGACTCCGTGACCTACCTGCTCGAGGATGCGGCTGAGCGGCGAAGGATTGCGGACGCCGCTCGAGCTCACGTCATTCGGCGCTACTCGGCATCGGCCTGGGCCGGCCCGGTGCGCGGCCTCGTCGGTAAGCCGGACGGCGTCTTGGAGTCCAAGCCACCCCTCCCAGAACGCCTGCGCGTCAGCGTCATCATCCCCTGCCACAACTACGGCCGATACCTGGCGCAGTCGGTTGAGAGCGTGCTCCGCCAGACCCGTCCTGCCGACGAGATCATCATCATTGACGACGGCAGCAACGACGAGACACCGCAGGTGGTCCAGCGCCTTCGGGCCGCCCACCCCGAGTTGGTGGCGGAGCGCAGGGTGCCGGCCCGAGGGACCGTGGCCACCATGAATGACGGTGTCGGATGGAGCTCCGGTGACGCCATCGTCGAGCTATCTGCGGACGATGTCCTCTCTGACCGGTTTCTCGAGCTCACCGAACGCGCGCTCCTAGCGGATCCCGAGGCTGACTTCGCGTACACCTCGATGCGGTGCTTTGGGGCCAGAGACTGCTGGATCCAGGCGCCGGAGTGGAACCCCCGGGCGCTGTGCCAGGAGAACTACGTGCATGGGACGAGCATGTTCCGCCGCTCACTGCACGAGCGATTGGGGGGGTTCAGAGCCGACTTCAACCGGCTCGGGTACGAGGATTGGGAGTTCTGGTTGCATGCCCTGGAGCGGGGAGGACATGGCCTGCTGGTGAAGGACTGCTGGCTCAACTACCGGCGGCATCCGCAGGGATCGCGCAACACGCGGCCTTCCGGGACGCTGCTGTGGGTGCATCTGAAGCTGTGGTGGCTGCATCGTGGGACCGTGCACCTTTCCGATGTGACCGCTTGGGCGAGCCGCGCCGTGCTGAGGCGGCGGCTGGCAAGGCGGAGGGCGACGTGATAGGCGGCGGCGCTGACGCGGCTGTCCCCGCCAAGCAGGGGTGGCTCTCCGGGGCAACGTTGCTCGGGGGAGGTCGGGCAGTCACGCTTGTGCTGCAGGCCGCCCAACTGGCCCTCGTGGCGCGTTTGTTGAACCCGACGGAATTCGGGACATGGGCGGCCGCCACCGCTCTGGTGCTGGTCGCGTCGGCCCTGGCGGACTGTGGCCTGGGGCCGACGGCCGTCATCTACCTCACCTCTGGTGAGGGGACCCTGGACGATGTGGTGGCCGCAAACACCGTGGCCATGATCTGCGCGGTGATACTGGTCTGCGCCGCATCTCTCGGCTTCGGATCCGCTGTCGCCATCGCCACGCTGTCGCTGACCCCCTGGTTGGTGATCACCCGCCTGCAGGCCCCGTCGGTTGCGGCACTTCAGCAACGACTCCACCTGAAGCGCATCGTGGTGGGCGACCTGGTCGGAACCTCGCTGCAGACGGCACTGCTGGCCGGGTTGCTGGCGGCGGCCGGCAGCAGCGGACAGCTCGCCAGGATGATCTTGGTCGGTGTGTGCCTGGCGCTGGGCGCCGTGGTGGAGCTGAGGATCGTCAACCTCACCAGGCTGGCCCCGACCCCCTCGTCCCTGCGAGACCGTGGATGGGTGCGCCTTCTCCGCTTCTCGGCGTCGCTGGGGGTGGTCAACGGCGCGTCGATGCTTCACTCGAAGGTCGATCAGCTTGCCCTCGCCTTGCTGGTGAGCCGGGCGACGCTGGGCGGCTACGCGGTCGCATATCGTGTGGTCGACGCCTCGTTGACCCTTGCCTCGGTGGCGAGCAGGGCCGGATTCACCGTCTTGGTGCGCCGAGCTGCGGATGAGCGCTCGGAGGTCCGGCGCAGCCTGATCCTGACCTGGGCGGCAGTCGGTGCCCTGGGCACGATTTGCGTGTGGTTCGCCGCCCCCGTCCTCATGCCGCTCCTAGGGGGCTCCGCGTATCCGGCATCGATTGGCCTGTTGCGGCTCCTGGCACCCATCGTGATGATCGCGGCGATCAACAACGCTGCGGCCCAGTCGGTCATCGCAGATCGCAACTCCCACCGGCTGCTGTGGGTCACCCTCGTCGGGCTGACCCTCAACGCGGTGCTTTGCTTCGCCCTGATTCCACGGATCGGTGCCGACGGGGCGGCGATCGCATGCTTGATCACGGAGAGCCTCGGCATGCTCCTCGTGCTGGATCTCGCCATCCGTGCACGTGAACGGCGGGCAGCGTCTGGCCATCCACCGGCAGCCGCTAATTCGCTCGGATCTTCGCCGACCGGTCGTTGATCCGGCCGATCCCTGCGCTCCAAGCCTGACCAGCTCCCAAGGATGGTCCGCCGGACTCGCTCCAGCTCGGTTGCTCCGGGCCAGGCCCAGCTTGGCAGTCGGGCTCACCTCGGCTGCCGGCACTCCATCACCACAATCCAGGCCAGCCTCCGCAACGGCGGAGCCTCCGCGAATATGGCACGGTCCATGGCGTCAAGGGCTGTGAGAGAGGGCCTGAACAGTCGTGTCCGGCGCAATGGTATGGCGCCGAGAGCACACAGACGGAAGAAGCTCAGGGTCACACGTCCAAAGTGGGCGTCTGCTTGGGCCAGGTCCCTCATCACGAGAGGGTGCTCGTCGGGCGTGCGCAGGCCTGGAGTGCGCCGTCGATAAGCGTTGATCAGGGGGTTGTGTCCCAGGGGTTCCAGGAAGAAGGCCGCTCCGTCATCGCGCAGGACTCGGGAAACCTCCGAGAACGCCGGCGCCAGATCCAGATGTTGGAGGATCCCGGAACCGCAAACGTAGTCAAACAGTCGCGGCCCGAAGTCCAGGTTCTCGGCATCCATGACGGTGAACTGCGCCGTCGAGAGGCCCCGTAGTTGCGCGGCCTCACGTGCCTGCCTAACCCCCACGGGTGAGATGTCCACGCCGGTCACGTGGACACCGCGTTCCAAGAGATGGAAGGCCGCAGAGCCCTGTCCGCACCCATACTCAAGAACGCTCGCTGACGAGGGAATCGTGCGCAGTAGCCCCTCGTACCGACGTGAGCTCCGTTCAGTGATGCTGTAGAATCGCTCCGCTGCCTGGCGATCACCCTGCTCGAATGCGTGGTCGTGAAAAGCAGCCTCGCGTTGAGCGCGCTCGCGAGTGGCACTCATTGAAGGCTCGATCGAGCTCTGGCTCGTTAGGCCAGCGCCGAGCGGAGCGCCTGGGCAACGCGTTCCAGCTCCGGGAGGCCCAGATCGGGGTGGATGGGCAGGGAGAGGCAGCGTCGCGAGGCATCAGCTGCGTGTGGGGTGGGAGCGAGCTGGACCAGCGGATGCTCGCGGAATGGCGGGTAGTCCCAGACCAGCCTCGGGTAGTAGACGCCGGATCCGATGCCGAGGGTGCGCAGCGATCGCACCACCTGGTCGCGGTCGGCGTGCGGAGGCAGAAGGACCGTATACTGATGCCAGGCGTGGACGTACCCCTCGGGGGAGTGGGGAGTCTCGAGTTGCTCGATGCCCGTGAGCAGCTGCGTCAGGCGGGAGGCATTCTCGCGGCGGCGCCGGTTGATCTCTGACAGCCGTTCCATCTGAGGGATGGCCAGCGCGGCGGCCACGTCGGTCATCCTCCAGTTGTGACCGACCGCCTCGTACTCATAGCGCTCCCGCATTCCCTGGTTGCGGAGCAGGCGGAGGCGCTCGGCGAGGTTCGGGTCAGAGGTGGTGACCATGCCGCCCTCGCCGCTAGTGACGTTCTTGGTCGCATAGAAGGAGAAACAGCCGAGGCCGTAGCCTCCCGCCGGTCGACCGTTGCGTGCCGCGCCGTGCGCTTGGGCCGCGTCCTCGATGATCAGCAGGCCGTAGCGCCGGGCCGCCGTGTCGATCGCCTCCATGTCGGCCATCAGACCGTAGAGATGGACGGGGAGGATCGCCCGGGTCTGCGGGGTGATCGAGGCCTCGACGGCGGCCGGGTCGATCACGAAATCCCGGGTGATGTCGGCGAAACGGACGCCTGCGCCACGGCGCAAGATCGCGTTCAGCGTGGCCACGAAGGTGAACGGCGTGGTGATCACCTCGTCGCCAGGACCGATGCCCGCCACCTCGAGGGCGGCCTCGAGGGCAACGGTCCCGTTGGACACCGCCACCGCGTACTCGGTTCCTGCCATCGCTGCGGCCAATTCCTCGAGCCGGCCGACCATGGGTCCCTGGGCCAGCTGGCCACTGCGGATCACCGCCAGGACCAGCTGCTCCTCCGCCTCGCCCAAGCGAGGAGCCGAGATGGACACGAACTTGTCGGTCACGCCGTTCTCCCCGGTGCGGGTGCCGCCGAGGCTGCTGCCTGGACCACCCGTTCGGCCAGGCGATGGGCGGGCGGGATGCTGCGCAACTCCGCCACCCGGTCCGCGCGCCCTTCGAGGATGTCGACAAAGTGCTCCAACTGCAGCCCGAGCGGCTCACCGGCATGACGGACGAAGGGGATGTCGATCACGGTCTCGCTGCGGAATCGGGGGCTTCCAGTCATGAGGTACTCGGCGCTCACGTGGCGGTAGACGGTGACGTCCTGCCGGAGCAGGTCGACGTCATAGACGGCGTCTGTGGTTGTGACCAGCATGCTTCGCAGTTTCCTCTGGCTCAACCGGCTGGCGGAGAGCGTCGCCATGGCCCCGCTGGGGAAGTGGAGGATGCAGTCAGCGAGCTCGGCCAACTCGGCTCCTTCGGGCACCACGGTCGACGCCGAGACAGTCTCAGCCTCATGGTCGCCGCTGACCCGGAGCACCAGGTCGATGTCATGGATCAGGAGGTCCCAGACCACCGACGAGCTGACCGCGGAGGCGCCCGGAGAGTGGCGCAGGGACAGGATGTGCACCACTGGTGCATCGAGGCTCTGGGTCAGGGTGCGAACCACGGCGTTGAAGCGTTCGACGAAGCCGCACATGAGCGGGACCGCTCGCGCACCGGCCAGGTCGCAGAGGGAAGCGACCTCCTGGCTGGATGTGGCCAGTGGTTTCTCCATGAGCACGGGCATGCCGTCAGCCAGAAGCTGCTTGCCGATCTCGACGTGTCGGGCGGTCGGCGCCGCCACGACCACGGCATCGCAGGTGCGGACGGTCTCAAGACCGCTCGAGGCCACCCCGCCATAGATGTCGGCCAGTCGCTGAGCCTGGGGAAGGTCAGGGTCGATGACAGCCACCAGGGTTGCGGACGTCGACTCTGCGATCACCCTGGCATGGTTGCTGCCCATCGAGCCGGCGCCCACCAAACCGAACCGGAGTTGGGCTCGATCTCCGAGACGCCTGCGGTGGGAGCGCCCCGTGGGGCGCGGAATCTGCTGCGACATCAGTAGGACATCTCCGTCCACCGGGGGAGGTTCTGGCCAAGCCAGGCCCACTCCCTCGCGAGACCATCGGAAAGCGGGGTGGACGCCCGCCAACCGAGCAGGCGATGCGCCTTCTCGGTTGACTGCACCAGGGTGCGGAGCTCCTGGGGGAGCCGGCGACGCGGGAGGTGCCGTGAGGCAGCCCCCTCCGCGACGTCCTCGTGGATGATCGGGAGGAGGCATCCCGTGGCCTCGCAGACGAGCTCAGCGAGGCGGTTGATGCTGGTGCCCTGCCCCGTCGCGACGTTGAAGACCTGGCCGTGGGAAGCCTCGTCCTCGACACAGCGGCGGTGCATCTCGACAACGTCGGCCACGTATACGAAATCGCGGAGCTGCTCGCCATCGCCGAAGATGACCAAGGGCGCGCCGTCGGAAGCCCGCTTCAGGAAGATGGTGAGGACGCGGCCGTACCACTCACGTGGGCCGTACACGATCCCGTATCGCAGACTGGTGATCTGGAGCCCATGGATGGCGCTCATGATGGCGGCATACTTCTCGTTGGCGAGCTTGCTCACCCCGTACGCCCAGTTGGGGTCGGTGGGGTGGTCCTCGGCTTCGGGGATGGTCACCGCCTGGCCGTACACGCCCGCGGATGTCGCCTGGATGATGCGACGAACTCCCGCGCGGGCGCAGGCGCTGAAAACGTTGAGTGTGCCGACAGTGTTCGTCATCAGGTCCTCGACCGGGTCGGCGATGGCACGGGTGATCTCCAGCTGGGCGGCATGATGCGAGACGAGGTCGATGCCTGTGACCGCTCGGTTCACTGCCGAGGTGTCGAGGATGTCGCCGCGGATCAACTCCACGCTGTCCCGCACCCTGGCGATGTTGTCCTCGTGACCGGTGCGGAGGTTGTCGAGGACGCGGACGTGAGCGGCGCCGTCGGCGAGGAGGGACTCGACGAGGTGGGAGCCGATGAAGCCGAGGCCGCCCGTGACCAGGACCCGCGCGCCGCTGATCTTCACGAAGCCGCCTCCCGGTCGCGGTGCCCCGCTGGGCGGGTGGGCTTGGCTTCGATCGACTGCGGGGCTCCGAGCTCGCTGACGCCTATGGCCAGTGCGCCGAGGCGGCGTGCGGCCTCGAGCTCCCAATCTCTGTCGCCGATGTAGACCGGGAGTTCTCCTGAGCGCAGGGGGGCGGTCGCCTTGAGGCAGAGGTCGAAGCCCCGCGCGAAGGCCTCCGGCTCGCGCTTGGACCTGCCAAGCGTCTCCCGTCCGACCACAGCCAGGCAGCGGCATCCCAATGCCGGGTTGCGCTCCAAGAAGGCAGTCACGGCGGTCTCGCTGTTGTCGGTGAGCACGGCGAAGCCGGAGCAGAGGTGAAGGGCATCCACGGCGGCCTCGTTGGCCACCGCCGAGTGTGCGGCGTCCACCTCGGCTTGTGTGACCTGACGCCAGGCATCGGGGTCGCGCCCCTCGAGGTCGCGGAGGGTGCGGACGCCCAGGCGCGACCGCAGGCCATCCCAGTCGACGGGGAGGCGGGTGAGGGTTCCATCGAAGTCAAGGATCGGCGCGCGGCCAAGCATCGAGCTTGTCTCCCTCGACGAGGACGTATCCCATGTCGACCATCCGGATCCAGTAGAGATCGGCGGGAAGCGGGGAGCTGGGGAGGCGAGGTGGGTGCTCGCCGAGCGCGCAGCGCATCAGCATGTCTGGCATGTTCAGGCCGGCGTGGGCCAGGAAGTTGCTGGTGGTGAAGAACCGCCCGGCGTTGACCTCGGTCACCCGGGGAGTCCCGTCCTCGGCCTCCTTGATGTCCACGCAGAAGGCGCCCTGGGGGCGTGGGTCGAGGGCCCGGATGGCCGCCTGAGCCAGCGCGTCGACGCGCCCGTCCTTCACGGTCCGGGCGACCGATGGCGTCGACGTCTGGCCGTGCGGGGTGAGCGCACCATAGAGGTACTCGACCCGCTCGCGGCCCTGACCGGCCACCAGCTCGCCATCCTGCCAGAGGGATTGGTAGGCAAACTCACGGCCCGGCAGCATCTCGGCGGCCATGAAGTCGTCCGCCTGCAGTCCTCGTTCCGCCGCCCACCACGCGACCCACGACCTGGCCTGCTCGCCGGTCCGGACCGGCAGGGACGCCCGAGAACCCGCACCGCGCCGGGCTCGGACCCAGACCCGCGCGTGATCCTGGAGCATGGCCTCGGTCTGGTCGGCCACCCCGCGGAGATCGCAGAAGGCCGTGCTCACTGGGATCGGGACGCCAGCCTTGGCCATCACCTCGGCGAATCTCGCCTTATCGGCGGCCACCTCCAGGGCCTCCTGCGAAGGCAGGAAGGTCATGGCGCCCACCTCATCGCGAGCGCGTCCCAGAGCCAGCACCTCGGGATCCGGCTGAGGATGGATCACCTCGATTTCGTGAGTTTCCACCAAGCTTCGTAGCGCGCCGACGTAGCCGGGATCGGTGGGGCGCGGGCCCACCACGCGCAGGTCCGCCGTGGAGAGGTGCAGATGCGTCGAGGAGGCGTCCATGCCCACCACGTAGTAGTGGTTCGCGCTGAGTCGCAGGGCGTCGATCACATTGGCACCAGCAGAACCGCCCGCGCCCAGCAACAGAACCTTCGTCATCCGCGACCACATCTGAGCGTGGTCACCGGTTCATTGGTCTGCACTTTGCAGGATTGTGACCTGAGTTCGACATCCATTCACCGTCAGCCCCGGTCGCCGCGCCCGCGCAGCCGGCCGCGAACTGATTGGACTATGTGCGTGCGACGCGATCGCCCTGGAGCGCGCGGCCTTCTGCGGATTCTGGCGCGGATGCCGTCAGCCAGTCGCGCGTCCCAAGAACTCGCCGATCGCCTTGGCGAGCTCGGCGGGCCGCTCCACCGGGAGGTCGTGACCGCCATCCAGCCACTCGATATGCGCGCGTGACCCGAGCACGTCCCGGGCACGCTGCAGCCCGGCGGCCTTCGCCTCCACCGGCCAGGGCCCGCTCCGCGCGGGCACGAAGAGCACGGGGCAGGAGACCCGGGCCATCAGCTCGAAGGCGTCCAGCTCGTACAGCCGCCGGGCGATCTCCATGTGGTGCTCCATGCTCAGCCGCGGCCGGAGGGCGCCGTCCTCCCCCTCCTCGAAGTTGCCGAGCAGGATCTCCCCCGCGGCCGCGGCATCGCCGCCCCCTCCGAGCCGGCCGTTGGCCGCCCAGGCGTGCACCGTCTCCTCGGTGAGCCCGGGGATGCGTGGCGGGCGCAGGCGCTCCTCGGCCTCGGCCCAGGTCGGCAGGTGGTCGCGCAGCGAGGCGGCACCGCCGTCGACACAGACGCAGGCGATGGTCCGCTCCGGCAGCGCCGCGGCGAACCAGAGCGCCACCGATGCCCCCCAGCTGTGACCGGCCACGATGACCTGGTCCAGGCCGGCGGCCTCGACCAGGCCGCGCAGATCGTCGACGACCTTCGCGAACGCGTAGCCGGTCTCGGGTCGGTCCGAGCGGCCATGGCCGCGCAGGTCGGGGGCGATCACCCGCCAGCGTGGGCTGAGCCGGGCGGCCACCAGGTCCCACCAGCGCGCGTTGCTGGCCAGCCCGTGGAGGGCCAGGATGGGGGGGCTCCCGCCGGGGTGATCGCGCACCGACAGTCGCTGGGCGCCGGTCTCTACCGGGTATTCGCGCACGTCCGACATTCTGGCATCCCCGCCCGTTCGCACCGGCCCGACCGGGCCGCGCCGGCGGAGCTACCCGATGATGGTGACCGGGCCCGACCCCGCGACCATCTGGGGGGCGAAGGCGCGCATGTCCGCGGCCATGGCCTGCGCGTCGGCTCCCGCCGGCGCGTAGAAGTCGATCGCCTGCGCCGCCGAGTTGGCCCCGAGGGCGATCGTCCAGACCGCCACCTCGGTGTAGCCGTGGGGGATCAGGAAGGTGAAGGTCGGCGAGTAGAGGGCGACCGCCGCCACGTGGTCCTCCTGGGCCAGCACGGTCATGTGGTCCGCGTTGTACTCGCCGTCCCGCTGCAGACGCAGCACGTCGAGGCTGGCCAGCGCCCAGGCATCCACCAGGCCGCCCCGGTGCTCCCAGGTGACCCGGCCGATGTCGTTGACCATCACGGTCTGGCCGTCGTAGTAGCGGGCCAGGAAGTCGGCCATCTGCTGCTGCACCTGGCTCTGGATCAGGGCCGACTCGGGCGCGTACACGATGTAGTCGAACTTGCCGATGGGCAGCACGACCAGCAGCAGCGCCAGCGCGAGCGCCAGGTGCTGCCGGACCGGAGCCCACTCGATGCGGGGGAGGGTCCGGAGGGTGAGCCAGACGCCCGCGATCAGCAGGTAGGCCTGGTAGCGGTCGTCCCACCCGAACTGTCCGTAGGCGGCGTGGAGGAGGGTTCCGACGATCCATGCGGCCCAGAGGGGGCGCAGCACCGGGCCGCGCACGGCCATGACGATGCCGAACGCCAGCAGGACGATGAGGAACGGGTCGAGGCTCAGGTTCGACCAGACGGTGGAGAGCGAGGGGATCACCGTCTGCAGCAGGCTCTGGTTGCCGAGCAGGGCGGTCTTCTCGACGATCGAGTTGGGGAAGAAGTAGGCGCCGTGGGCGAGGTCGACCACGCCCATGCCGATGATCGGGATCGCCGCCGCCGCCGTCCCCGCCACCGCGGCGCCGATGCGCCGCCAGAGGGCGGGGTCGGGGTGCCGGCGCCGGAGGCTCGCCCAGAGCGGCGGGAGCACCAGCGCCAGGGCGCAGCCGGCGCTGAGGAAGAGGGTCTCGAAGCGGATCGCGCTCCCCAGCAGGCTGAGGGTCGCGTAGACGAGGACGCGGCGCCAGGTGACCCCGTCGCGGATCAACCACTCGAGGGTGATGAGGACACCGAGGATCAGCGCGGTCTGGAGGGTGTGCTCCATCCCCAGGACGATCAGCTCGGGCAGGAAGAGGACGCTCGGCAGCAGCATCACGGCGAGGTAGCGCACCGGATGGTTGCGGCCGCGCCGGAGCACCACCAGGTCCTGGCGGCGGGTGACCAGCCAGACCACGACCATCGCCGCCAACCCGTTGAGGATGAAGGGGAACCATTCGGTCAGCGCCGGCAGAACCTTGATCAGGCCGGCCAGGAGCAGGATCCATCCCGGCGACGAGTCCGCGGACTCCCAGTCCCTCGGGACGACCCCCCAGGTCCCGGTGGCGGCGAAGGTCCGGGCCATCGAGAGATGGATGTAGGCGTCGTCGATGATGTAGGTGAGGGTGCCGCGGGTCAGGACGACGATCGCGACCATGAGCGCGGCGGTGACCAGCGCCAGCCCCGCGCAGGCGACCCAGAAGGTGCGCCGGCGGTCGATCTCGTCGGGGGGGACCGCCAGCGCAGACGTGTTGACCATGACCTCGCGGTGCAAGCTGGGGGCGCGGCCCGTCGAGGGCCCGGCCTGGCACCGGTCTTACCATCCGGTGGGCTGCCGGCCCGGCGGTCGTGACTGAATCGAGATACCACCTTGGCGAGTCGGTTGCCGGGGCGCCGGGGCTGCCGCGCGGCTCGGTGGCCTCTCGCCAGGCCGGGGGGCGGGTGACCGCGTCTCCCGCGGGTCGTTCGGCCCCCCTGGCGTAGGCTACCTGCATGCCCGCGCCCGCACCGTCCCCCCGCCTCGGCTGGACCGAGGACGAGGAGGCCAACCGCCTGGTTGCCGGCAACCCGCTGGCGCTGCTCATCGGCTTCTGCCTCGACCAGCAGTTCCCCATCGAGCAGGCCTTCCTCGGACCGCTCCGCATCCGTGAGCGGCTCGGAACCCTGGATGCGGTGCGCCTGGCCACCACCGACCCGGACGCCTTCGTCGCCGCCTTCCGCACCCCGCCCGCAGTGCATCGCTTTCCGGCCAGCATGGCCGGGCGGGTCCAGGGCCTCTGCCGCGTCGTCGCGGAGAGCTACGGCGGCGACGCCTCCCGCCTCTGGCGCGAGGCCGGCACCGCGGCCGAGCTCCACCGCCGCTTGACCGCCCTGCCCGGCGTCGGGCCGCTCAAGGCCAGGATCGTGACCGGCGTCCTCGCCCGCCACTTCGGGGTCCGGCCGGCGGGATGGGAGGAGGTCTCCCCCGACTTTCCGACCCTCGCCGACGTCACCACCGCTGACGAGCGCCGCGCCTACCAGGCCGGCAAGCGGGCCCACAAGGCGGCCATGCGCGCCGAGGTCGACGCGCGGTCTGGCGGTGGCGCGGCGGCGAGGAGGGGTCTCCGGCGGCGCCCGGCCCCGCCGGGGGGCGGTACGCCGCGGCGGCGGACCCGGCCATGACCACCACCGCCCGAGCCCCGATCGAGGTCTACGAGGACGGAGAGGCTCGGATCGTCAAGGTCGGCCCCATGGGCCCCTACGGCAACAACGCCTACATCGTCCGGGATACCTCGGCGCACGCCGGCCTGCTGATCGACATGCCACTCGAGGAGGCCCCCCTCCTCGCGGCGATTACCGCCGAGGGAGGCGTCCAGACCATCGTGGCCAGCCACTGGCACCTCGATCACTGGGCGACCTACGACGCGGTCCGCGCCGCGACCGGCGCCCCGGTCCTCGTCGGTGACGCCGAGATCAACATCCCCGAGGAGCGGATCGACGGCCGGCTGCGGGACGGCGCCGAGGTCCGGGTCGGCGGCGTCCGCATCGAGGTCCTCCACACCCCCGGCCACACCCCGGGGAGCATCTCGCTCCGCGTGGGCCAGGCGGTGATCACCGGCGACACGCTCTTCAACGGCGGCCCGGGACGGACCTTCGACTTCGGTGATCTCGAGACGATCCTCGCCTCCATCGACGCCCGGCTGCTGCCCCTCCCTCCGGGCACGGTTGTGCTCCCCGGCCACGGGGTGAACACCTCGATCGCCGAGGCCAGGACCGGCCGCGACGCCTACCGGCGGCACCCCAGGCCGCCCGGCTTCTTCGGGGACGTGGAGTGGCGCCGCTGACGCGCTCAGTGCCGAGCCGGCCCTCTCCCCTCACGCGTGACCGCGGCGGAGGGTGGGATCTAGTGCACCGGCCCAGAAGGAACTTCCCGTTTCATCCGGCCATTTCCGCCGGCGGCGCTGCGCGCCCTGAAGCCAGCGTCGGGGGGCCCGGCGGTTCGTCGTCACGCACCCACTGGTGCGCTCCTCCTCCCGCCACCCCTTCCTCGGCTCCGGCGGTCTGGCTGGCGAACCAGAAAGCCACCTCCGGGCCGGTGCACCAGGGGGGCGGGACCGCCGCGGGTACCATCTCGGGAGCGCGCCCGCATCGTCTAGCGGTCAGGACCTCACCCTTTCAAGGTGGCAACCGGGGTTCGACTCCCCGTGCGGGTACGCGGTCGAGAGGTGGGATGCCGCCCTCACTGGACCATGTGGTAGCCGCTGATGCCCAGGGTTACCAGCAGGGTCAGGGCTCCGAGCACCACCAGGGCACGGCGGAGGTCCTGCGGCGACGGCAGGCTCCTGCCCAGCAGCACCCAGACCGGGTAGGTCAGCACGCAGAAGCGGAGCGCCGACATCAGCGGGCTGAAGCCGTTGACGTGGCTGACGATGACGAGCAGGCTGACCGCTGCGTACGCGGTATCCGACGGCCTCAGACGTCTCCACATGAAGAAGATGCAGACGAGGAGGGCGCCGACGGCGAGGAGGTTGAGCAGCTCGGGGATGTCAGCGTGCGAGAACACCCAGAGCAGGCTGTCCCAGACCGCGACGCCGGGAAAGACGGTGTGGGCGTGCCAGTACACCTGCTCCGCGGCGAGGATGCCCCCTGGGTATCCGTGGCCGGTGACATACAGCTCGAAGCCGAGCAGGCAGGCGGGTGGCAGAACCAGCGACCCATGCGAGAGGCGGAACGGCCGCTGATTCGCGGTCAGCCGGGCTCGCGCCTGGATCCCGAGCTCGATCAGCACGGGGACCATCACCAGGATCCCCTGGATGCGGGCGAGCGTCGCCCCCGCCGCGAACAGGGATGCCAGCACGATCCGCCCCCGCCGCGCCGCCAGCACCGCGGCCAGGGTGAAGGTGAGGAAGGTGGCCTCGGAGAGCGGGGAGAGCAGGAAGAAGATTGCCGGTCCCACTCCGAGCAGAAGCTGGGCGCGGTACCCGGCCTTCTCGCCGAATTCGGTCTCCACCAGCCGGAAGAGGAGGGTGAGCGCGACGACGGTCAGCACCGAGTTGACCACCAGCCCGGAGAGGATGGAGTCCCCACCGAGAAGGCTCATGAACGCCCGCGTGAGCAGCGGGAAGAGCGGGAAGAAGACCCCGACGGGACCGATGCCGGAGCTGGGTGGGAGGTACCCGTGGAGGGCGATCTGCGAGTAGAGCGCGGCATCGTTGCGCTGCCACGGTCCAACCAGGAGGCCCTGCCACCCCGAGGTCGCCGGAGGTGGTCCGAACCAGGTGATCCCCTGCGTGTCGCAGTGTCCGTCACCGCACGAGACCGCCACGGCCAGGCCGAGGACCACCCGCATCGCGACGACCATCCCGACCGAGAGAAGCGCCGCCTTCTCGAGCGGACGCCTGCCGCGGACCCCCGCGATGATCCGGTCGAACACCGCCGGACGCGGCCGGGAGGTCCCCGACAGCCGGCGGCTGCCCGCGCTCATGGTCACGCCACGAACTGGCCGGTCGCCATCAGGGTGGCGAGGAACCCCATCCAACCGGCCGACACCGCGATCAGGACCGGACGCGAGCGCGGATGGCGGAGGGTGACGTCGGCGAGGGCCAGGTAGATCGGCACCACCGTCATCATGTACCGGGGCACGCTCAGCCAGTAGATGAGCGAGGTGGACATCAGCCACGCCACCGCCGCGAAGACGGTGAGCGCGGGTGCGACCGTCCGCCAGTGCCAGGCCAGCCAGATCACGGCGACCAGCCCGGCGACCCCGAAGAGCATCTCCATGCCGAAGACGAAGCTGTTCCCCCCGGTGCCTCCGACGAAGGACGCGAAGGTGGCCCGGGCGCCGTCCCATGGCCAGGCGAAGAGGCGGTTGAAGGAGGCCGAGCGCTCCACATGGAGGTAGGCGAGAGGGTCCCCCGTCGAGAGCCAGGCGTAGGCGACGAGGAGCAGCGGTGCCAGCAGGCTCGAGAGGATGGCGATCAAGCCGCGCCCGGGGCGTCCGCGGCGGCGTACGAGGTGGTCGACGATGAGCGCCGGGATGAGCGCGACCCCCGTAATCCGCACCAGCATGGCGATCGCCGCGGCGATGGAGGCGCGGCCGTCACGGCCTCGGCGCATGTAGTAGAGCGAGGCGGTGGCGGCGGCGAGGAAGGTGCTCTCCGAGTAGACGGCGGTCAGGTAGACGGCATACGGAAAGACTGCCAGTGCCCAGCAGGCGAAGCGCGCTGACGTCTCGTCGCCGCGCTCGAGCAGGATCAGCTTGGCCAGGAACACGAGGGCGATCAGCTCGGCGGCGGCGCTCACCACGATGCCGGCGGCGATGGTGCCCGGCACGATGTAGCCGAGGAGGTGCACCAGCAGCGGGTAGCCGGGGAAGTACGCCCAGAGGTGCCCCGGGGCTCCGGCCGCCAGGTTGACCGGGCCGCTCGGATACCCCTGCTGGGCGATCTCGGTGAACGCGGCGCCGTCCCAGAGCGCGAAGGGCTGAAGCAGGGTCGAGGGGACGGGCAGGCCGGCCCCCGTGCCCCGAACCCACACGGTCAGCATCGGCACCAGGACGCCGATCAGCTTGCTGGCGGTGAACGGGGGGAGGGCGATGCGCAGCACGCCGGCGCGGCGCCGGACGCTGGCCCATCGGCTGGTCGGCGACGATGCCGCCGGCACATGGTTGGGCGGCGGCGCCATGGCCCGCGAGTGTACTCGGGGCCGGCACTCCAGGCCCGGGTATACTCGATCGGATCTCGTCACTGCCCACTTTCGGAGGTCACATGCCCGCCCGCGACGAGGCCTCCCCGACCCCCCCCCGCGACGTCGCGCCCCTTCCCCCTGCCTGGGGGATGGGCGACGGCGCACCTGGCGGCGGTGGCGTCTCGGTGGATGGGCGTCGCGGTGGTGGCGGGCTCCGCCGAGTCGGCTTCACGGTCTCGGGGTTCGACGCCGCCATCCTGGTGGCCGTGCTGCTGATCTGGACCGCGCTCTTCGTCCTCTTCTTCGCGCAGCGCTGAGCCCCGTCAGGTGGCTCCCATCCGCACCCGGTTCGCCCCCTCGCCCACCGGATTCCTCCACCTCGGCAACGTCCGCACCGCGCTCTTCGCCTGGCTCGCCGCCCGCTCCACAGGCGGCAGCTTCGTGCTCCGCATCGAGGACACCGACCAGGGACGCTACGTGCCCGAGAGCGAGGCCGCCATCCTGGAGACCCTCCAGTGGCTGGAGCTGACCTGGGACGAGGGCCCTGAGGTGGGCGGCCCGCAAGGCCCCTACATTCAATCGCTGCGCCTCGACCTCTACGCCGAGCATGCCCGCAGACTGGTCGAATCGGGCGCTGCGTACTGGTGCACCTGTGCTCCTGAGCGCCTGACCGAGATGCGCCTGGAGCAGCAGCGCCTCCACCAGCCGCCCCGCTACGACCGTCGCTGTCTCAGCCGGCAGGACCAGGTGGCGGCGGAGCGCGAGAGCGGGATGCCGGCGGTGCTCCGGCTGCGCATGCCGGCGGGGACGACCGAGTGGGACGACGTCATCCACGGCCTCATCCGCTACGACAACGCCGACATCGATGACCAGGTGCTGCTCAAGTCGGACGGCTTTCCCACCTACCACCTGGCCGTCGTCGTCGACGACCACCTGATGGGGATCAGCCATGTGATCCGCTCCGACGAGTGGATCCCCTCCACCCCCAAGCACCTCGCCATCTACGCCGCCCTGGGGTGGGAGGCGCCCCGCTTCTGCCACGCGCCCAACGTCCTGGACGAGTCCCGCCAGAAGCTCTCCAAGCGGCGCGGCGCCCGCACCGTCCTCGAGTACGCGGAGCTGGGATACCTGCCCGAGGCGCTGATCAACGCCATGGCCCTGCTGGGGTGGTCCAGCGGCACCGAGCAGGAGGTCTTCAGCCGTGAGGAGCTGATCGCCGCCTTCTCACTGGAGCGGGTCCAATCGTCGCCGGCCGTCTTCGACGCGCACCGCCTGGACTCCCTCAACGGTCTCCACATCCGCCGGATGGACGGTGAGGCGCTGGTTGCGGCGCTCGAGTTCCACCTGCCGGAGACGAGCATCGAGACGCGCCGGAGGCTGGTGCCACTGCTGCGGGAGCGGATGATCACCCTGCGCGATGCGGTCGCGCTGGCCGAGCCGCTGCTCGGGCCCGCCCCCTGGGACCCGGACGTCGTCTTCCCGCCTCGCAAGGTGGATCCCGAGACCACCGGGGCGCTTCTTGACGCCGCCGTCGCCGAGGTGGAGGCGCGCGGGTTGGACGACCTCGAGGCGATGCGGCTGCGCCTCACCGAGCTGCTCGAGTCCCGCGGGGTCAAGGCCCGCGACGGGTTCCGGGTCCTCTACATCGCCATCCTCGGCCATCCCTCCGGCCTTCCGGTGTTCGACGCCATGGCCTTCATCGGTGTCGAGAAGAGCGCGGAGCGTCTGCGCATGGCGCGCCAGGAGCTGGACCGCCGCCGGAGCAGCCCGCCGGCCGGGTGACCCGCGGATCACGGGTGGCAGGAGTGCCGCTGCAGGCTGGGAGCCTGGGCCGTCCAGGACGGCTGGGCTCAGTGAGGCAGGGCGGGGACCACCGCGTCCATCTCGTCCGCAAGATGGGCGAGGGTGACTGAGGTCACACCGCGGATCACGAGGCCGCGGACTTCGTCGACCAGTATCCCCAGCGACACGCGCTGGGCGACCGCGTCGTCGACCATGGCCTCCACACGGGGAGACTGGCGTAGGAGATGAGCTCGCGCCAGCTGCTTCAGTGCGACGGCCACCTCGGCGACGGATGGAGTGGCGACGGACGGCGTGGGGTGCACATGGTCGTCGGCGTGCTCGAGTAGCGCGAAGGGGTCGAAGGGCTCGGCCTGGAGGACCGCAGCCTGAGGGGCGGCGGGGGGTGCGGGCGCGACCGCAGGGCCCGGGGGGCGCACGCCTCCCGTGGCCGCGGAGCCGAGCGGCGCTGTCGACCAGCCGATCCCGACGCTGAGCGGCGCGGCGTTGCCGGGAGCAGCCACGGGCTTCGCCGCCACCAGGGCTGCCCGGGCCGGCTCGGGTGCCGTCGGGGCGGCGCCGGGAGACGAGACGGGGATCGGCTTCACGACGGGCGCCGGGGTTGCCAGCTCGCGGCGAACCCGAATGGTCCCCCGCCTGGTCGCGGCCAGCGGATCCAGCAAACCCTCCGGACCGAGCTCCGGATGGGACTCCGTGTAGGTGGCCACCTGCCGCCCGCCCAGGATCATGGTGACGCCCCGGCCGACCGGCGTGTCGAACTCCACCACGAAGAGCCCGCCGCGGTCGCAGAGGTCGGCCAGGAGGCCCTTCCAATCGGTCCACTCGAGCCGGAGATCCGCGTGGCAGGGGCTGCCTCGGCAGAGGGATGGGGCGGCCGCCACGACGTTGCGATCCAGCTGGTACGCGCTCACGGTGGCGTCGTTCCAGCCCGAGATCAGCTGGAGCGCCTTCTGGCCCTCGAACCTCTTCCCACCCTCGTATGCGTAAACCTCGAAGAGGCCTGCCTCCTTGATCAGGATGACCCCGACGGACCCGGATCGCCGGCTGACCAGAGCCCCGTCTCCGATGACCGGCGCGAGTGCCTCGATGACGATCGCGGGCGCCGGGATCCCCTCGAAGAGGGCGGTGCCGCGAGGGAAGATCGGGACGGCGTCGGGGGCCGCAGGCGCCCAATCCGCAAACCTCTGCATCGCGCGGCCCGGCTCCGCGACGGCCCCCGCGGGAGCCGCGGTCTCTGCCCTGGGTTCGCCGGCGGCGGGCTGCCGTTCGTCCATCGCAGACATCGGAGTCGGCCTTCGGCGCCCGGGCCGGGCGTCACGCTCTTGTACTCTATTGTCGCCAGAGCGCACAAGATGAGCACAATTCTGCTCGACTTGTCCCCGGCGCAGGGACCCCGGCGAGGGCCCGCTCAGCCTCGGCGCCGCCACCCGCGAAAGAGATCATCACGACGGTCGCCTGCGGGTGTCGGGTCGATCACTCCCCGACCGGTATCTGGGCCCCGATCCGGCTGATTACCGACCGAGATCGTCCTGTCGACGGTGGAAATGGGGGTCCATGCTCGTGCACAGCGTCCGGCCCCGGGCTGCGCACCACGACGGTGCAGGCGCGAGCCCAGGGCCGGGGCCCGCTCAGCCCGTCCGGGCGGGGCCGCTTCGCTGCATGGTGATCCGCAGCAGCACCCGGTGCTCACGCTCCATGGCGCGGCGGTAGTCCTCCCAGTCGGGGTGCTCGCCCGCGGTGCGCTGGTAATAGTCGACCAGCAGCTCCATCGCCTCGGGGAGGCTGACGATCTCCACCGTCCCCTCGACGCTGTGCCACTCACCGAAGAAGCGGTCGGTGAACGAGCAGAGGGTGCCGCGGGGGTCGCGGCGGAGGTTGAGCGTCTTCATCGCTCCCTCGCGTGTGCTGATGACCACCCGCTTCTCGGCGTCGATCGCGGCGACCACCGGGGACATCTGGAGCCCCCCGTCGCGCCGGTGGGTGGCGAGCACACCGCGCCGGTGGTCGCGGATGAACGCCAGCGCCGCCTCGTGGTCCATGTTCAGCCCAGCGCAGCTCCGACCT
>Ga0187880_1000053_pt1 | contig 97733 bp, 98 predicted proteins | sample June2016WEW_19_4_FD_132998 | JGI IMG/M metagenome (GOLD analysis project Ga0187880, IMG submission 132998) | Peatland microbial communities from SPRUCE experiment site at the Marcell Experimental Forest, Minnesota, USA - June2016WEW_19_40 | ecosystem: Environmental > Terrestrial > Soil >... | reverse complement strand
GACGCCGAGGAGCTGGCCCTGAACCCCCGAGCCCGCTCCGCCCGCCTCCGGGTGGCCGAGAAGCTCGAGGCCAGATAGCCTCCCCCCCCCTGTGGCGGAGGCCGGCGACACCCCGGCCTCCGCCCGCCTCTCACATCGCCCCCCTCCCTGATGAGGAGGCCGGCAGCGTGCCGGCCTCCTCCCAGCCCCCTCGTCCCCCCCGGTCCGTCCAACCCGCGGCTTCGCGGCCGCTCGTCGTAGCCAACGTCCCCCCTACGTCCACGCACCAGTCATGCACCTCACGCACTCACGCGACCGCCGCGCCGCCGCCCCGCCCTCCGACGCCCTGCCCCTCAGCGCGCCCCACGAGCGGCGCGACCGGAGGCGGCGGGGTGGCCCCCGGACGCCGCTTCCGCTGCTCCCGGTCATCGCCGTCTGCGCCGGGATCGGGCTCGCCTACGTCAGCCAGACCGCCCAGGCCACCCAGGCGAACTACGACCAGACCTCGCTCATCCACGAGCAGCAGCAGCTGACCGCCCAGGATCAGCAGCTCGGCGCCCAGCTCGCCCAGCTCTCGGCGTCGGCCCGGATCATCGAGGCGGCTCAGCGCCTGGGCATGGTCACCGGCGGGACCTGGTCCTACGCCGTGGCCCCGGCCGCCCAGGTCGTGAGCGCCCCGGCGACCGAGCTGGCGGCGCCGCCGCTGCAGAGCGGGGAGTCCACGCTCGGCGAGCTGGGCTCCACCCTCTCCGGCGTCTTCGGCGGCCCGGGATGAGGGGTCGCGCCCCCGGGGCGGACGCCCACCCCGCCGTGCGCGGCCGTGAGTGGGACGAGTCCGCGAGCGCCCCCGGCCCCGGGAGCCACCGCGCCTCCCTCGACGACCCCGGTGCGCCCCCGCCGCGCGCGACCCGGGGCTGGTTCGTCGGCGAGGGCCCCCACGTGCGGGGTCGTGCCCTCTGGTTGATGGCGTGCTTCGCCGCGCTCGCCGTCACCGTCCTCGGCCACCTCGTCCAGGTCCAGGTCGGCGAGCACGCGGAGCTCTCCGCCGCCGCTGCGGCCGAGGACGACATGAGCTTCCTGCTCCCGGCTCAGCGGGGCGAGATCCTGGACAGCGACGGCCAGGTGCTGGTCAGCACGGTGGCCACCTACTCCGTCCACGTCGACCCCGCGCTGATCACGGCCGCCAGCCGCGACCAGGACGCCGCCGAGATCGCCGCGGTCCTGAGGGTGAGCGAGAGCCAGGTCGCGCAGGCGCTCTCCGAGCCCACCGAGTACGCCTTCCTCGCCAGCGGGGTCAGCCAGGGTGTCAAGAATCAACTGGCTCGGCTCCCGGTCCCCGGGATCATCCTGCAGGAGGAGGATCAGCCCGTCTTCGAGCCCTCCGCGGTCCCCGGGGAGTCCTTCGCCGCCAATCTGCTCGGCTTCGTCAACGCCAGCGGGGAGGGGCAGTACGGGGTCGAGGGGTACTACAACGCGCTCCTCACCGGGAAGACCGGCACCGCCTCGGAGATCAAGGACAGCCAGGGCAACGCCATCTACCTGAACCGAGCCCAGATGGTGCCCGCGCAGGACGGCGACGACCTCGAGCTGGGCCTCGACTCCCAGGTCCAGTACTGGGCCGAGCAGGCGATCGCCACGGCGGTCACCAAGGATGACGCGCAGTCCGGCCAGATCCTGGTGATGAACACCCACACCGGTGCCATCCAGGCGTGGGCCGACTACCCCAGCTACGACGCCACCGACTACGCCTCCACGCCGATCGGCGACTTCGCCGATCCCGCCGTCGACGGCCTCTTCGATCCCGGCTCGGTGATGAAGACGGTCACCTTCGCGGGTGCTCTCCAGGCCGGGGCGATCACCCCGGGGTACAGCTTCGACGAGGGCCCGACCCGGATCGACGGGGTGACCATCCAGGACTGGGACCACAGGGCGCACGGCGAGATCACCATGCAGACGGTGCTCGACATGTCGCTCAACAACGGGGCCATCAAGGCGCAGCAGCTGGAGGGCGCCGACGCCTTCTACGACAACATGCTCGCCTTCGGGATCGGCGCCCCCACCGGGGTCGACCTGGCCGGCGAGACCAACCAGCAGATGCCTCCGCAGAGCGCGCTGAGCGCCCTCGACTACGCCGAGATGTCCTTTGGCCAGAGCGTGTCGGTGACCCCGGTCGAGATGCTGGCGGCCATCAACGCGGTCGCCGACGGCGGCGTCTGGGTGCAGCCCCACGCCGTCGACTCGGTCATCGACCCCAACAGCGGCACCTCCACGCCGGTGGTGCCGACCACCCGCCGGGTCATCTCGGCGGCGTCCGCGGCCACCCTCGCCACGATGATGACCCACGTGGTCGACGACTCCGACGGCGAGGGTTTCGACGCCCGCATCCCCGGCTGGTCGGGGGAGGTCGCGGGCAAGACCGGGACCGCCCAGGAGCCCATCGACGGCAAGCTCACCGGCAGCGACGTCTCCTTCGGCGGGTTCCTCCCGGCGAGCGACCCGCAGTTCACCATGCTGGTGGTGATCGACGAGCCGCAGGTCCCGGCCGCCGACGACTTCGGCTCCCTGCTGGCCGCCCCGGTGTGGCGGCAGATGGCCGAGGAGATGATCGACCACTGGCATCTCACCCCCTGATCCCCGGCTGTGGCACCATCCGGCGGTGCTGCGTGCCGACACCCTGGCCGACCTCCTCGGGGGACGGCTGATCGCTCCGGCGGATGCCTCGCTCGAGATCCTCGACCTGGTGAGCGATTCGCGGGCGGTGACGCCCGGCACCGGGTTCGTCGCCCTGCCCGGTGAGGAGATGGACGGCCACGCCTTCGTGGCCGACGCCGCCCGCCGGGGCGCGGCCCTGGCGGTGGTGGGGGAGGCCTATGCGGCCGGGCCTGAGACGCCGCCGCTCCTGATCAGGGTCGGCGACACGGCCGCCGCGCTGCGCGCCGCCTGCTCCCGCCGGATCGGCGAGCTGGGGGCGACCGTGGTGGGGGTCACCGGGTCGGTGGGCAAGACCACCGCCAAGGAGATGTGCGCGCTGGCGCTGGCCGGGCGCCCCACCGCTCGCACGCCCGGCAACCTCAACACCTGGACTCAGATCCCGCTCCACGTGCTCCGGCTGGTGCCGCCGGTGGAACGGCTGGTGGTGGAGATGGCGATGACCGGGCCGGGCGAGATCGCCGACCTCGCGGCCTTCACCCACCCCACCGTCGGGGTGCTGCTCAACGTCGGCCAGGCCCACATCGGCCGGCTCGGGTCGGAGGCGGCGATCGCCGACGCCAAGGCCGAGCTCCTGGAGGCGCTCCCCCGCGATGGGGTGGGCGTGGTCAACGCCGACGACCCCCGGGTGATCGGGGTCGCCGGGCGCAGCCGGGCTCCCCTCCACTGGTTCGGCGAGGCGAGCCGGCAGGCGGCCTGGCGGGTCGAGGCGGTCGAGGCCGGCGGGATGCTGGGCAGCCGGGCCACCCTGGTCGGTCCCGACGGGCGCGCCTCCCTCCGGCTCCGGGCACCGGGGCGGCACCTCCTGCTCGATGCCGCCGCCGCCGCCGCCGTCGCGGCCGCCTTCGGCGTCGGTGTCGGCGAGGTGGCGGAGCGCCTGGTCGAGTTCGAGCCCGCCGACCACCGTGGCCGGATTCTCCGGGGGCGCGAGGGGTCCACCGTCGTCGACGACAGCTACAACAGCAGCCCCAGCTCCCTGGCGGCCGCCCTCGAGGTGCTGCGCGGTAGCGGAGCCGCGGACCGGCTCGCCATCATTGGCGACATGCTCGAGTTGGGCGACCGCACGCTCGCCGCCCACCGGGAGGCGGGGCGCCGGGCCGCCGTCGCCGCCACCCGGCTGATCGCGGTGGGGGCGCAGGCGGCGGTGGTGGCCGGGGCCGCGGTCGCGGCCGGGATGCCGGGAGCGGCGGTCGCCCAGGCCGAGGACGCCGGCCAGGCGGCGGAGCTGGCCCTCCCCCTGCTCGGCCCCGGCACCGTGGTGCTGGTCAAGGGCAGCCGCGGCATCGGTCTCGACGCCGTGGTGGAGAGCCTGCTGGCGTGATCCACGCCATCGTCGTCGCCGTGGTCTGCTTCGTGGTGGGCGTCGCCCTCTACCCGGTGCTGCTCACGGTCCTCACCCGCGTCGGGGCCGGCCAGCGGGTGCAGGCGTACAACCCGTCGACCCACCAGGCCAAGACGGGCACCCCCACCATGGGGGGGCTGCTCTTCTGCGTCATCGCGGTCGCGGTGTGGCTGGCCACTGACCGCAGCCAGACCGGGTTCGTGGTCGCCTACGCCCTGGTCGGGGGGGCTCTGGTCGGGTTTCTCGACGACCTCGCCAACGTCCGCGGCCTCGGCTCGCTCGGGCTGGGGGTGCGTCAGAAGCTCGTCCTCCAGGCGGTGGTCGGGGTCGCGGTCGGCTTCGGGCTGCACGCCGTGGGGGCCTCCACCCAGGACCTCCCCTTTGCCGGGATGGTCGATCTCGGCTGGGCGATCGTCCCGCTCGCCGCCATCGCCGTGGTGGCCACCACCAACGCGGTCAACCTCACCGACGGCGTCGACGGTCTGGCCGCGAGCTGCGTGGCGATCTTCCTGGTGGGTGCGATCACCGCCTCGATCTGGCTCGGTCCGGGGAGCGCCGCGACCCTCGCCGCCGCCCTGCTCGGCACCGTTGCCGCCTTCCTCGTCTACAACTGGCACCCGGCCCGCCTCTTCATGGGCGACACCGGTGCCCTGGGCCTGGGGGCGGCGCTCACCGCCATCGGCGTGGAGGCCCACCTGCTCTGGCTGCTTCCCCTGCTGGGCATCGTCTTCGCCGTCGAGACGGCCAGCGTCATCGTCAACGTCACCGCCATCACGCGGTTCCACCGGCGGGTGTTCCGGGCCAGCCCCCTGCACCATCACTTCGAGAAGATGGGGATCCGCGAGGAGCGCCTGGTGCTGCTCTTCGCGGCCGGCGGCGCGGCCGCATTGGCCCTCACCCTGCTGTCCGTGCATGCCGTCGTCTGACCCTGGCCTGGTCGCGAGCAGCGGCAGCTTCGCGGGCGATGCTTCGCCACAAAGCCGCTCGGTGGGTGACAATGTCCGCCTGGCCTGATTCCCGCAACCGTCCCCTCCACGTCACCGCACCGCAGGAGCCGCATGGCCGTCCCCACCGCCCCGACGCGAAGCCTCGACCTGCCCATCCGCCGGGCCAAGGTCGAGTTGACCCCCGCGACCCGGGGCCTCGCCTCCGTGGACGGATGGCTGTACGTCGCCGTCACCGCGATCTGCGCCTTCGGCCTGGTGATGGTCTACAGCGCCTCCGAGGTGCTCGCCTACGACCAGACCGGCAATCCGAGCTACTACTTCGAGCGCCAGTGCATCTACATGGTGATGGGCGGGGCCCTGCTGCTGGCCCTCGCCCGCCTCGACTATCACCACCTGCTGCGCTGGTCGCGTCTGATCGGGCTGGTCACCGTGCTGCTCCTGCTCGCGGTGCTGGTCCCCCACGTCGGCGTCGAGGTCAACGGGGCGCGCCGCTGGTTCGACCTCGGTCTCTTCCAGCTCCAGCCCTCGGCGGTGGCGGCGCTCGCGGCGATCATCGTCCTGGGCCGGTGGCTCAGCGACCGGGGCACATTGATCCGGAGCTGGCGCGGGATCCGCGACTACGTGATCGTGCTGCTCGTCCCGGTGGCCCTGATCCTGGCCGAGAAGGACCTGGGGAGCACCATCGTGGTCGCCTCGGTCGGCGGCATCCTGCTCTTCCTCGCCGGGGCGCGCTACCGGCACCTGGTCACCCTGCTCGCGATCGGGGCCGGGGCGGGCTGGCTGACCGTGCTCGCCGAGCCGTACCGGCTCAGCCGGCTCACCTGCTTCGGCCAGTCGCTGGTCAACGCCGATCCGCTCAACTCCTGCTGGCAGGGGATCCAGGCCCTCTACGGGCTGGGTCGGGGCGGCCTGACCGGGGTCGGGCTGGGCAACTCCATCCAGAAGTACCTCTGGCTGCCCGAGGCGCACACCGACTTCATCTTCGCGATCATCGGCGAGGAGCTGGGCCTGATCGGGGCCGCCGGTGTGGTCCTCGCCTTCACCTTCCTGGCCTGGCGGGGGATCCGGGCCTCGCTGCGCGCGCCCGACCGCTTCGGGACACTGCTCGCCGGGGGGATCACCGCCTGGATCTGCATCCAGGTGTTCGTCAACGTGGCCGCGGTGACCGCGCTCATCCCCACCACCGGGATCCCGCTCCCCTTCATCAGCTACGGGGGCACCGCCCTGGTCATGAACCTGGCCGGGATGGGGATACTCTGCAATGTGTCGGCGCAGGGCCGACGCCCGGGGCCCACGGAGAGGCGCGGCTTCGCCGGGGTGGCACACCAGGGGGCGCTCAGTCGTGCGCACGTTGATCGCCGGGGGCGGGACGGGGGGGCACCTGACCCCGGCGCTGGCGGTCGCCGAAGAGTTGCGCGCCGCTGACCCGGACGGTGCCGTGCTCCTGGTCGGTCGCCGCGGGGGCGTCGCCGAGGCCCTGGTCGAGCGTGCCGGCGTCCCCCTCGAGACCCTGGAGATCCGCGGCCTCGACCTCGCCCGTCCGGCATCCTTCGCCGGCTTCGGGCTCCGCCTGCCCCGCGCCGTGAACGAGGCCCGCCGCCTGATCCGCCGCTTCGACCCCGACGTGGTGGTCGGAGCCGCGGGCTACGTCTCGGTGCCGGTGGTCCTGGCCGCCCGCCGCGAGCGGGTCCCGGTCCTCCTCCTCGAGCAGAACGCCGTCCCCGGCCGGGCGACCCGGCTGCTGGCCCGCGGCGCCGCCGGGGTCGCCGTCTCCTTCCCCGCGACCGCGCGGCGGCTGCGCCGCCGGGGCGCCGAGACGACCGGCAACCCGGTGCGGCGGGAGTTCCGCGACGGCGCCCCGCCCCTCGGCGATCGCCCCCGCCAGCTGCTGGTGTGGGGGGGATCGCAGGGAGCGCGGCGGATCAATCGGGCGCTCTGCGCCTGTGCCCCCGGGCTGCTGCGCGACCACCCCGAGCTGCGCCTCACCCATCAGTGCGGCCAGCTCGACGCCGCCGAGGTGCTCGCCCTCCACGCCGGGCTCGACCCCGACCTGCAGGAGCGCTGGGAGGTGGCCGCCTTCTACACCGACGTGGCGGCCCGGGTCGCCGGCGCCGACCTGGTGGTGATGCGCGCCGGCGGCTCCTCGCTGGCCGAGGTGAGCGCTCTCGGCCGCCCCATGATCCTCGTCCCCTATCCCCACGCCGGGGACCACCAGCGGCACAATGCAGCCCCCTACGTGGCGGCCGGTGCCGCCCTGCTCCTGCCCGACCAGGAGTGCGATGGCGAGCGGCTGCGTGCCGCCATCGAGAGGGTGCTGGGCAACCCCGAGCGCTGGCGGGAGATGGCCGCCCAGAGCCGCGCCCTGGGGCGGCCGGAGGCGACCCAGAAGGTGGTGGCGATGATCCGGCGCCTTGCGCTGGCCCGGCATCGCGGGGGGGCGGCGGGTGAGCGCTGAGGAGGGTGCCGGGAAGACCTCCCCCGCCTCCGCCATCTCCGGCTCGGGTCCCCGCCACGTCCACTTCCTCGGGATCTGCGGCTACGCGGTGAGCGGTGCCGCCATCCTCGCCCAGCAGCTCGGCCACACCGTCACCGGCAGCGACGAGCACGCTTACCCGCCGGTCTCCGACATCGTGACCGCGGCCGGGATCCCCTGGGAGAACCGCCACGACCCCGCCAACCTCGATCGCTGGGGTGTCCCCGACCTGGTGGTGGTCGGCAACCAGGTGCGCCCCCTCAACGAGGAGTGGCTGGAGGCGAAGCGGCGCGGGCTCCCGCTCAGCAGCGAGGTCGAGTTCTTCGTCTCGCTCACCGAGGGCAGGCTCCGGCTCGCGGTCTGCGGCACCCACGGCAAGACGACCACCTCGGCGCTGCTCATCCACATGCTGGACCGCTGCGGGATGGACCCGGGCTTCCGGCTCGGCTCGACCTCCCTGGACGTGGGTGGGAGTGCGCGGCTGGGCACCGGCCCCTTCGTCTTCGAGGGGGACGAGTACACCACCGCCCCCTGGGACCCGCGGCCCAAGTTCCTCCACATGCGGCCGGCGGCGGCCTGCGTCACCCGCCTGGAGTGGGACCACCCTGACGTCTACCCGTCGCCCGAGGCGTACCGCACGCCCTTCGTCGAGCTGGCCGCGACGATGCCCGCGGACGGGCTGCTGGTGCTCTGCGGCGACGATCCCGAGGCGCTCTCGCTCCGCGACCACGCGACCTGCCCGGTGACCGTCTACGGCGAGGGGGAGGGCGCCGGCTGGCGCGTGACCCGGCTCGCGGACGACGGCCGGGTGCAGCGCTTTCGGGTCGCGCACCCCGAGCGGGCGATCCCCGAGGTGGCGCTCACCTTCCCTGGCCGGCACAACGCCCTCAACGCCACCGCGGCCCTGGCCCTCGCCAGCTTTGCCGGCGCCCCGATCCCGGAGTGCGTCGCCGCCTGCGCCGACTTCCGGGGACCGGCTCGGCGATTCGAGATCCTGGGGACGGCCGGCGGGGTCACCGTGGTCGACGATTACGCCCACCATCCGACCGAGGTCTGGGCGGCCATCAACGCGGCCCGGGCCCGCTACGGCCGGGCGCGCATCATCGCGGTCCACACGCCGCACACCTACTCCCGGACGCTCACCCTCCTCGAGGACTACCGCCGGAGCTTCGAGGAGGCGGATCTGGTGGTGCTGGGACCCATCGAGGCCGCCCGCGAGCGCGGCCAGGCGGCGACCGTCTCCTCCGCCGACGTCGCGGCCAGGGTCACGGGGAGGGAGGTCCACCTGGTCGGCGGCAGCGACGAGGGGGTCGAGCTGCTCCTCCGGCTGGCCCGGCCGGGGGACGTGATCGTGGTCCTCTCCCTGGGCGGCTTCGACAAGATCGCCCGCCGCCTCCACACGGCCCTGCGGGAGCGCGCGGCGGAGGCTCGCCGTGGATGACGGATGGCTCGCCGAGGAGCCGGGGATCCGGCGCGAGGAACCCCTCGACCGGCACAGCGAGTACGGGATCGGAGGCCCGGCCGACTGGTACCTCCGGGTGCGCGACGCCGCCCACCTCGCCGGGCTGATGCGGCGCTGTCACGAGGCGGGGGTGCCGGTCACCGTCATCGGCGCCGGCAGCAACAGCCTGGTGCTCGACGGCGGCATCCGCGGGCTGGTGGTCGAGCTGCCCCGTGGCCGGCTCCGCCGGCTCTCCGACGACGTCATCGAGCTGCCCGGCGGGGCGATGATGCCGCGGGCGGCGCTGGATTGTGCCGCCCAGGGGTTGGGGGGTCTGGAGTTCGGCATCGGCGTTCCCGGCACCTGCGGCGCCTCGGTGCGGGGCAATGCCGGCGCCTTCGGGACCGAGATCAAGGACGTCCTCGTCGACTGCGACACCCTGGCGCCGGACGGCTCGGAGCACACCTTCGGGGCCGCTGAGCTCGGCTTCGCCTACCGCGACTCCCGTCTCAAGCGAGACCTCGCCGGCCACGTGGTGGTCGCCGCCCGGCTCCGCGTCCACGAGGACCTGCCGCTGGCGGTCCGTGCGCTCACCGACGCCATCCAGGCTGAGCGCCGAGCGACCCAGCCGTACGACCAGCGCAGCCTGGGCAGCATGTTCACCAACCCACCCGGTGACCATGCCGGCCGCCTGATCGACGCGGCCGGGCTGAAGGGGGCGCGGGTCGGCGGTGCCGAGGTCTCCCTCCGGCACGCCAACTTCGTGATCAACGCCGGCGGCGCCACCGCCGCCGACGTGCTGGCGCTCTGCGACCTGATCCAGCGAACCGTGGCGGAGCGCTTCGGCGTTCACCTGGTGCCGGAGATCGCCATCCTCGGCGAGCCGGTGCGGAGGACGGACGGATGAGCGGCGAACTGTCGGGTCGGGGCGACGGGGCGCGGCGGCTCCGGGGGGACCGGCGTCGGACGGCTCTGCCGTCCGCGCCTCGTGCTCGACGGCGTTGCAGCCGCCGTCTGCGCAAGCCCCCCTTCGACGCTGCGCCCCATCGCCCCTCCAAAGGCGCGCCGATGAGCCTGCGCATCGGCTCCGCCTGCGCGAGCCCCCCTTCGACGCTGCGCCCCATCCCCCCGTCAGGAGCGCGCCGATGAGCCTGCGCATCGCCGTCGTCTGCGGCGGCCCCAGCCCCGAGGTCGAGGTCTCCCGCCTCTCGGCCTCCCAGGTCGCGGCCGCGCTGCGCTCGCGGGGCCACGGGTGCACGACGCTGGAGGTGGACGCTGAGCTCTGGCCGGCGCTCCAGGCGGGCGGCTTCGACTGCGTCTTCATCGCCGTCCACGGCCGCTTCGGCGAGGACGGCACCGTCCAGGGCGTGTGCGAGCTGCTCGGCCTCCCCTACACCGGGAGCGGTCTGCTCGCGACCGCGCTCTGCTTCGACAAGGTGGCCGCCAAGCGGCTCCTGGCCGCCGAGGGGATCGCCACGCCCCGGTGGCGGACGGTCCCCGCCGTTGCTGCCGATCCTGGCGAGATCGAGCAGGCCATGGCCGGCGCCGCCGCCGAGCTGGGCTTCCCGCTGGTGGTCAAGCCCCGCCACGGCGGATCGACGATCGGGCTGTCGATCGTCCGCGCGGCGGATGGGCTGCTGCCCGCGTGGGAGACCGCCGCCGCCCACGGCGAGGTGCTCTGCGAGAGATTCGTGGCCGGGACCGAGGTCACGGTGGGGATCCTGGGGGATAATCCCCCCCGGGCCCTTCCGACCCTCGAGATCATCTCCGAACGTCCCCTCTACGACTATGCAGCGAAGTACACCGCGGGTCAGAGCCACCATGTCATTCCCGCCCGCCTCCCCGAGGAGGTGCGTCGCGCCTGCCAGGACGCGGCGTTGCGGGCCCACCTCGCCCTGGGCTGCCGTGATCTCTCGCGTGTGGACGTCATCGTGGACGGCGACGGCCGGCTCTGGGTGCTGGAGGTGAACTCCATCCCCGGCCTGACCGAGCTCTCCCTGCTCCCGGACGCCGCCCGGGCGGCCGGGATCGCCTTCCCCGAGGTCTGCCAGGGGCTGGTCGACGCCGCCCTCGCCCGCTCCGGGAGCCTCCGGCCGTGATCGAGGCACCGCGGCGCGATCCGAACGGCCAGGACCTGGAGACGCGCCACCGCGTCCGGGTCCGCGCCGTGGCCACTGCGATCGCGGACCGGCCGACCCGGGCGCGTCGCTTCGAGGTCCTTCCCGAGATGGAGCTGCGCGGGACGGTGCGGCGCCGGCGCGCGGCGCCCCAGGTCCCCCCACCGGCTCCCGAGCGCGCTGGCCACCGCCGCCTGGTGGCGGCCCTGGTGCTGATCGCCGAGGTGGCGGTGCTGGCTGCGGTCCTCTGGGTGCCCGCCTTCCGGGTGAGGGCGGTCACCGTCACCGGCACCCGCCTGCTCGACTCCGCGCAGGTGGTGAAGGCCGCCGACGTCTCCCAGAGCATCTTCACGGTCAACGGCGACGCGGTGGCGGCGCGCGTCCGCACCATCCCCTGGGTGGAGTCGGTGAGGGTGACCACGGCGCTCCCGGCGGGCGTCCGGATCGCGGTCACCGAGTGGACACCGATGGCCCGGGTGATCCGTGGCGACAACGAGTACGCGCTCGCCGCGCGGGGGGCCAGCCTGCGTCTGACCGCGGCGCAGGCGGCCGCTCTCTCCACCGTCCCGCTCCTCCTCGACCTGCGCCCACCGGCGCTGCGGACCTCCGTCTCCCCGGAGCTGATCAGCGTCCTCGGCACCGCCGCGGCCAACTTCCCGTCCATCTTCGGGGTGCACGTGGTCGCCTACGAGTGGGACGCCACCGGCACCTTCTCCCTCTGGACCAGCGCCGGCTGGCAGGCCGTGCTCGGTGACGTCGGGGTCCCGGGCGCCGTCGCCGGCATCCCCGGGCAGCTCACCGCGCTCAGCGTGCTGCGCAGCGCGCTGAGCTTCACCCACCCGACCTTCGGCTACGTCAACCTCGAGGACCCGTCCGCACCGGCGGTGGGAGGGACGCCGGGGCTGCCGTCCCAGGTGAGCGGCGCACTGCTGTCGACGCCCGCGCACTGACGAGGCGGCGCCAAACAGCGCCCCCACCCCGGCGAGGAACCCGTGGCGCTAGTCGACGCTGGGGATCCGCATGATCCCGCGGATGATCGGCATTTTCCCCAGCGGGCCGAGCCGCCGCGGCTCGCCGTGTCAAACGCGGCGAACCCCTTTGGCGCCACGGGGCTGGCGCCGGTTTCGCGGATTCGGCAACATGAAATCGCCAGGGGGGTTGGCCACTGTGGCCGCCGATCATGTGGGGGGGTGACCGTGGGTTTCATGGACAAGATGCGCTCTGTCGTGGGCGGCGTGTCGCCGGAGCTGATGCAGAACGGGACACTCGCGTGGGGCGAGGTCGTCTCCGTGCAGATGACCGGCATGAGCGTCTCGCGCGGTGACCAGGTGACCACGCAGAAGCAGGTCTGCAACATCACCCTCAGCGTCATCATGGACAACACGCCTCCGTTCCAGGCGTCCGTCAAGCAGGGCATCCCGGTGCTGGTGCTTCCCCAACTCTCCTCGCCCGGGGCGGTGGTCGCGGTGCGGGTCAATCCCGCGAGCCATCAGGAGGTCGCCGTCGATCTCAGCGTCGAACCTCCGACGGTGACGCTCGCGGCCGGTGGGCCCAACAGCAGCAGTGCGGCCGAGCTGCTGGCCACCGGGACCGCGGCACGGGCGATCATTATCCAGAGCCAGCCGCTGGGAGTGAGAAACCAGGCCGGCGTCGACATGTTCGCCCTGATGGTGACCATCCGCTGCGACGGGATGCCCCCGTATCAGACCAAGATGGGAAACCCGGTGCCGCCGAACGGGTTGCCGCTGCTCTACCCGGGGTCCAACCTCCCCGCGAAGGTCCGACCCGGCCAGCAGGGCCAGTGCATCATCGACTGGGAGTCGGCTGTCGCCGAGGCCACCAGGGGAGTCCCCGGCTGAGGGGCGGTGCCGGCCGGCGCGTCAGGGGGGGCGCTTCGCCTCGACTCCGTGCTTCGCGTGCCCATCAGGGCACAGCGCGCGCCGAGCTCAGCCGGGGCGCTCCCAGGGCCGCGCGGCGAGCAGGGCGGAGAGGATGGCGCGCGTCGCAGGTGAGCGGTTCATGGTGTAGAAGTGGATGCCCGGCGCGCCCGCGCCGAGCAGCTCGGCGCACTGCAGGGTGGACCAGGCGACCCCCAGCTCCAGCACCGCCTGGGGATTGTCACGCCGGCTCTCGAAGGCGGCCAGCAGCTTCTTGGGGATCTCGACCCGGAGCCTGGCGATGAAGCCGTGGAGCTGGCTGACACTGGTGATCGGCATGATCCCGGGGATGATCGGCACCGTCACCCCGGCGGCCCGGGCGGCTGCGACGAAGTCGAAGTACGCGTGGTTGTCGAAGAAGAGCTGGGTGATCAGGTACGACGCCCCCCGCTCCACCTTCTCCCGGGTCCAGCGCAGCTCGTCGGCGCGCGAGGCCGACTCCAGGTGGTTCTCGGGGTAGCAGGCGGCACCGACGCAGAGGTCGTACCCGCCGGTGACCAGCGCGACCAGCTCGGAGCCATGGGCGAGCCCGTCCGGCTCGGGGGTGAAGGCGGTCTTGCCCCGGGGGGGATCCCCCCGGAGCGCCAGGACGTTCTCGATGCCCGCGTCGACGATGCGGCGGAGGACCGCATGCAGCTCCGCGCGGGTGCTGCCCACGCAGGTGAGGTGGGCGACCGGGGTGATCTCCAGCTCGCGGCGGATGCGCTCGACCAGGTCCACGGTGAGCGCCCGGGTGCTGCCCCCCGCCCCATAGGTGACGGAGACGAAGCCGGGGTCCAGCTCGCGGAGTGCCGAGATGGTCTCGAAGAGGGCGGCAACCCCCTCGTCATCCCGAGGCGGGAAGAACTCGAAGCTGAAGTTCGGCCGGCGAGCCTGGAGAAGATCGGCGACGCGCATGGTGCCGCCATGGTGCCAGAGGCATCCCGCGCCGTGGGCGCCGGTCAGCGAGCGACCCCTGGAGGTCTCCAGCCCCCTCTGCTAACGTCGAGGACCGTGCGCGCCGTCTACGCCGCCCGGTACGGGGGCGACGATCCGCTGGCCAACCTGGAGATCGGCGAATGGCCGGACCCTCGCCCGGCCCGGGGCTGGGCGCTGGTGCGGGTCGCCGCCGCCTCGCTCAACCATCACGACCTCTGGACCCTGCGCGGGGTGTCGTCGCAGCCGCTCACCGCGCCCCAGATCCTGGGCTGCGACGCGGTGGGGCGGGTCGAGACCCTGGGCGAGGGCGTGGAGGGCGCCCCGGCACCGGGGAGCCGTGTGGTGGTCCACGCGGTCATCGCGTGCGGAAGCTGTCCCGCCTGCCTTGCCGCCCCACCCGGTGTCTGCCAGAACCTCAGCCTCCTCGGCGAACCACCCCATGGCGGCGCCATCGCCGAGCTGGTCGCGGTTCCCGCCGCCAACCTGGTCGCCCTGCCCGACTCGGTCGGCGACGAGGAGGCCGCCTGCCTCCCCACCGCGTACCTCACCGCCCACCGGATGCTCTTCACTCGAGGCGGCCTGGAGCCCGGCATGTCGGTGCTGGTCCAGGGGGCGAGCGGAGGGGTGGCGACCGCCGCCATCCTGCTGGGCGTCCAGGCGGGGATCGTGGTCCACGCCACCTCCCGGGACCCTGCCAAGCGTCGCGCGGCCGAGGCGCTGGGGGCGGCGAGCAGCTTCGATCCCGGCGATCTCGAGGCCGCCCGCGAGCTGGTCCGGAGCACCGGCGGCGGGGTCGACGCCGTCCTTGACACGGTGGGGGAGGCGACCTGGGGTCTCAGCCTGCGCTCGGTCCGCCCGGGAGGTACGGTGGTGGTCGCGGGCGCCACCAGTGGGGCCAATCCCAGGGCCCAGCTCAACCGGGTCTTCTGGCGCCAGCTCACCATCGCCGGGACCAGCATGGGCACCCGCCAGGAGCTGGAGGAGCTGGTCGGCCTCTGCGCCTCGGGTGGCCTGCGTCCGCTGGTCGACAGGGTGGTGCCGCTGGAGGACGCCCGCTCCGCCTTCACGTCACTCGCCGCCGGGAAGCAGCGGGGCAAGCTTGTCGTCCGGATCTCCTCCGGCTGAGGGCGGTCGGATCGGGGCGGTGCCGTCGCAACCTCGCGGTTGCGCGTTGCGGCACCCGGTGCTAGGGTGAAGGCTCGCTACAGCGGCCCGATGGGGGGCCGCGAGCGTCGAGGCCTCGCCAGCAAGGTGCAGTCGCGAGGCCTCGTTACTGTCCGGCGCGTATGCGGGCACCCGTGTCCTGGCTGGTGTGAACCCGCCCGCACCTGCGGCTGCCGGGTGCGGATGGCTGCAGACCTGCACCCGCGAGCGTCCACCACACCGCTTCGGATGGTACGATCCCAGGCGGCGGCACCTCGTCATCCACAACCAACATCTTGTGCCGCCCCGCCCCCGCAAACCCGACATCTTGCGGTTTCGCGGTGGAAAGGCCTTCCCTTGACGTATTGCCCCGGCTATACTCCAAAGTCAATGTGAGCCGTCCCCGCCACGTCTTTGCGCTCGATCTGGGAACGACCAAGGTCTGTTGTGCCGTCGCCGACCTCGAATCGGTGGGGCTTCGGGTCCTCGGAGTCGGTGAGGCCATCTCCCGGGGGATCCGGAAGGGTGCCATCATCGAGATCGATCGTGCCGCCGAGGCGGTCGCCGAGGCGGTCGACCTGGCCGAGCAGATGGCCGGGCTCGCCATCGACTCCGCGGTGGTCGGGCTGGCCGGTGGCCACATCACCTCCCAGAACAGCCGCGGCGTGGTCGCCGTCGCGGCGGGCCGGCGCGAGGTCGGCGTCCAGGACGTCGGGCGGGCCATCGACGCCGCCCGGGCGGTCTCGGTCCCCAGCGATCGCCGGATCCTCCACGTCCTCCCCCAGCAGTTCACCGTCGACGGCCAGGACGGGGTGCGCGACGCGGTCGGGATGTCCGGCAGCCGCCTCGAGGTCGACGCCCACATCGTCACCGGGGCCACCACGGCGATCCAGAACGTCGTCAAGGTCGTCCACAAGGCGGGCCTGGACGTCGATGACCTGGTGCTCCAGGTGCTCGCCTCCGCGGAGGCGGTGGTCACCGAGGACGAGCTGGAGCGCGGGGTGGTGGTGGTCGATGTCGGCGGGGGGACCACCGACGTCGCCGTCTTCGCCCGCGGCAGCATCATCCACACCGCCGTCCTCCCGGTCGGGGGCAACCACGTCACCGGCGACCTCGCCGTCGGGCTGCGCTGCGACCTCGACACCGCCGAGGTGGTGAAGCGGGGCTTCGGCCACTGCCTGCAACTCACCCTTCCCGCCGAGGCCCAGGTGACCCTCACCCCGATGGGCTACGACGAGCCGGTCAACGTCCCCCAGCGCTACCTGGCCGAGATCATCGGCCCGCGGGCCCGGGAGATGGCTCAGTTGATCGGTGCCCAGATCGAGATGGCGGGCCCGCCGTCGCTCTTCTCCGGGGGCGTCGTCCTGACCGGCGGCGGCGCGCTGCTGCGCGGCTTCGGGGAGATGGTCCAGAGCGTCACCGACCTGCCGGCGCGGGTGGCGGCCCCCACCGGCGTGAGCGGGATGAACGACGAGATCCAGGGGCCCGACCACTCCACGGTGGTGGGGTTGCTGCGCTGGGCGGCGCGCTCCGGAGGCCGGCCGCCGGCACGACGCCTGAGTGGCGGGAACGGCCACGTCCACCTCGTCGGCCGCCCCCAGCCCCACGTCACGACCCAGTCCCAGGCCCAGGCCGGCGATCCGGTGGGCGCACGTCTCGGACGCTGGATTCGAGAGCTCTTCTGAACGGCGGCACGACCATGGCGGGATCAACACGATGAACGAGAGAGAACGCGAGCTGCGCCGGATGACCCAGGAGTTCCTGGCGCGATCGGGCAGCGAGGCGCGGCAGCGTGAGGAGAGTGCGATGGCAGACCTTGACCGGACCACCGAAGGCCACGCCCGCATCCGCGTCGTCGGGGTCGGCGGCGGCGGTGCCAACGCCGTCAACCGGATGATGCGCGGCAACCTGAAGGGCGTTGAGTTCATCGCCGTCAACACCGACCACCAGGCGCTGATGCAGTCCACCGCCCAGAACCGGATCCGGATCGGAGCCAAGGTCACCCGCGGTCTGGGCGCCGGCGGCGATCCGGAGAAGGGCCGTGAGGCCGCCGAGGAGTCGCGGGAGGAGCTCACCAAGGCGCTCAGCGACTCGGACATGGTGTTCGTGACCGCCGGGATGGGCGGCGGCACCGGCACCGGGGCCGCCCCCATCGTGGCCGAGATCGCCCGCGAGACCGGCGCGCTCACCATCGGGGTGGTGACCAAGCCCTTCCGTTTCGAGGGGCTGCGCCGCCAGCGGATCGCCGAGGAGGGGATCGCCTTCCTCCAGGAGCGGGTCGACACCCTGATCACCATCCCCAACGAGCGGCTGATGCAGGTGGTGGACAAGAAGACGACCATCACCGAGGCCTTCAAGGTCGCCGATGACGTGCTCCGCCAGGGTGTGCAGGGGATCAGCGACCTGATCGTCTACCCCGGGCTGATCAACCTGGACTTCGCCGACGTCAAGGCGGTGATGTCCGGGCAGGGGGCGGCGCTGATGGGCATCGGCTTCGGGACGGGTGACACCCGGGCCGCCGACGCGGCCCGCGACGCGGTCGCCAGCCCGCTGCTGGAGACGACCATCGCCGGTGCCAAGGGGATCCTGCTCAACGTCACCGGCGGCAAGGACCTCACCCTCTACGAGGTCAACGAGGCGGCCCAGCTGGTCAGTGAGTCCGCGGACAAGGACGCCCAGATCATCTTCGGCACGGTGATCGACGAGAGCATCAAGGACGAGGTCAAGATCACCGTCATCGCCACCGGTTTCACCGGCCACATCGACGTCATCGGCACCCTCGCCTACGAGCCCCTGGCCCGGCCGGTCGCCCAGGAGCGTCCCTCCTTCGCGATGCCCCAGCGTCACGCTCTGCCCGGCAACCCCGACGACCTGGACATCCCGGCCTTCCTCAGGGACAGAAGGTAGTGGGAGGTGCTCATCTCCGTCCAGCTCTGGGTCAGCTGCATGCTGCGAGGACGCCGGCCCGTGGGGCTGCCGCCGGTCACGCACGTCAGTGCGCTCCCTCCCTGCGCTGCTAGCTTCGTTGATCTGGACGGTCTGAGTGCCCCCAGGCAAGTGAGTGCGCACCGACAGTAACGGTCACGTTCGGCAGGAACCGGCGCCGTGAGGTGCCCGTTCTGCGGGTCGGTCGACTCCAAGGTGGTCGACTCCCGTGACACCGAGACCGGGGTCCGGCGCCGCCGCGAGTGCCTCTCCTGCGCCAAGCGGTTCACCACCTACGAGCGGATCGAGGCGACCCCGCTCTGGGTGCTCAAGAAGGACGGCCGGCGCGAGGAGTTCAGCCACCAGAAGCTGCTCGGCGGGCTGCTGATCGCCAGCAAGAAGCGCGACGTCGCCCCCGAGCGCCTCGGGGCGCTGGTCGACGAGGTGGAGAACCATCTCCGCGGCGAGCATCTCTCCGAGGTCCCCTCCCAGCTGGTGGGGGAGATGGTGATGGAGCGGCTGCGCGAGATCGACGAGATCGCGTACGTCCGCTTCGCCTCGGTCTACCGCTCCTTCAAGGACGTCGCCGAGATGCGGGCCGAGATCGAGGACGTCCTCACCAACCCGCCGCCGGCCCGGCGCCCCCCGCGGCGGAGCCGGGCGGCCGGGAAGGGAGAGGAGGAGCTGGCTCTCGACCTCGGCAAGTAGGTCATGGCCGGTCCGCCCATCCCGCCCCCGGAGCCCACGCCGCCGGCCGACCCGAGCCCGTCGCCCGACCCGAGCCCGTCGCCGGCGCCCCACCCCTCGCCGCCGCTGCCCCCATCGCCCGAACCGAGCCCGTCGTCGGCGCCCCGCCCTCTCCCCGCCGACCTCCTCGCAGCTCTCGGCGGTCGCGAGGAGGTGCTGGTCACCTCCCGCGCTGGCGCCCGCACCGGCACGGTCACCATGGGCTTCGCGGTCGCGCCTCCGGGCATCGTCCACCTGCTGACCAGCGCCTTCTCGGTCAAGGCGCTCCGCTGGGAGCGCGACCCCTGGGTGCGCCTCACCGTCCCCGGCACCGGGGTGGCCGCCGAGGGGACCGTCCACCGGATGACCGCCGCCGAGATCGACCCCGCCGCCGAGGCGGCGATCCTGGAACGTTTCGGGACGGCGGGGGCGGCGACGCCTGAGGCGCTTCGCCAGCTGCTGGAGACCGGCACCCAGCTGCTCTTCCGGGTCGAGGGGGTGGCGGCCCGGCTCTGAGCGAGCGCGCCGCGTCGCCGCCGTCACCCCGGGACGAGGAGGTGCCGGCTCAGCCCTGAGCGAGCTGGGCTCGGCGGCGCCGGACCGACGGTCCGAGCAGGAGCTGGCCGGCCGCTGCCGCCACGCCGCAGAGCGCGCACCCGGACCAGAGCCAGGCGCCCCCCGCGTTCTGCAGGACCCACGCTCCGGCGAAGGGCCCGATCAGGGCACCGCCCCCCCACGCCATGCCGAGCATCCCCTGGTAACGGCCGCGCATCTGGCGGTGGGCGAGCTCGGCCACCAGGGCGCTCATCAGGGTGGCGGTGGCGATCTCCCCGAGGGTCCAGACCAGCACCGTGGCCATGTACTCGGGCAGGGTGACGGCGAGCTGGGTCAGACCGAATCCCACCCCCACCAGGAGCTGGCCGAGGGCGATGACCCGGGACTGCTCGAGACGGGTCAGCCAGTTCAGCACCAGGGGCTGGACGCAGACGATGACGATCCCGTTCACCGCCACCGTGATCCCGTACGCGGCGGGCTTGAAGCCGGCCTGCTGCATCGCCAGCGGGAGCCCGGCGGTGGCCTGGCTGTAGACGACGGCGTAGACCAGGGCCAGGCCGACCACTGCCAGCATCACCCGGTCGTGCAACAGCACCCCGATCGATCCCCGAGTTGGGGTGGCGCCGTGGCGAGGCCGGGTCTCGGGGAGGGCGCGGAGCACCAGCAGCCCGAAGCAGACGCAGGTCAGGGCGTCGGCCCAGAAGAGCCAGATGAAGCCGCGCTGGGCGAGCACCCCGCCGACCACCATGGCGATCGAGAAGCCGAGGTTGATGGCCCAGAAGAGGAGCCCGTAGGCGCGCGGCCGGTCCCCAGGGGGGACCAGGTCCGCCACCATCGCCTGGACGGCCGGGCGGTAGAGGTCGAGGAGGATGCCGAGGAGGGCAGCCGCGCCGAAGGTGAACGCGAGGGTGGGCGCGTAGCCGAGCAGCAGCTCGGCGGCGGCCGTGCCGATCATCCCGCCGGCCAGGGTCCAGCGGCGCCCGTAACGGTCGGCCAGGAAACCGCCGAGGGGTTGCGAGACCAGCGACCCGAAGCCCGCGACGCTCACCACCGCGCCTGCCGTGGTCAGGCTCCGGTGCTCGGGACCGGTCAGGTAGAGGACGAGGAAAGGGCGGACAAAGGTGGCCGTCCGGTTGATCAGGGTGCCGCTCCAGATCACCCAGAAGTGACCCGACAGCCCTCCCACGCGCGCCCGCAGTGCGGCTCGGAGTCGCGACCGCGGCAATGGCGGGAGCGGCCCGACCGGCTCGTCCATCGGCCTACCATGCCAGACGTGCCGGAGAGCATGGAGGCCCCTGCGGCCGGCCGGATCGCGGGGCGGCTCGACGCCGTCCGCCGTCGGATCGCCCGGGCCGCCGAGGCTGCCGGCCGCGATCCCGCCGCGGTGCGGCTGATCGCCGTGACCAAGACGGTGGCCCCGCCGCGGATCGCCGAGGCGATCGCCGCCGGGATCACCGAGGTGGGCGAGAACCGGGTCCAGGAGGCCCGGCTCAAGCATGCCGGCGTCCCGCCCGGGGTCCGCTGGCACCTGATCGGGCATCTCCAGAGCAACAAGGCGGCCCTCGCCGCCCAGCTCTTCGACACCGTTCACTCGCTGGATTCGCAACGGGTCGGAGCCGCCCTCGCCCGCCACCGCGACCCCGCGCGCGGGCCGATCCAGGGCCTCCTGGAGGTGGACTTCACCGGCATCCCGGGCCGGACCGGGGTCCCGCCGGAGGGCGCCGCGGAGCTGCTGCGGGGGCTCACCGGTCACCCCGGTCTGAGCCTAGCCGGGCTGATGACCATCGCCCCCTTCGGTGACCCCGCCACCGCCCGGGACTGCTTCCGCCGGCTGCGGGAGCTGCGCGACCGCCTCCGGGGGGAGCTGGGAGTCGAGCTGCCCGAGCTGTCCATGGGGATGAGCGACGACTTCGAGATCGCGGTCGCGGAGGGGGCGACCATGGTCCGGCTGGGCAGGGTCATCTTCGGGGAGCGGCCGGCCGCGGGGGTCGGGCCGCCGGGCTGATCGTTATCCTTGCCCGACAATGGCCGCCGCAGCACGCTTCACCGCCGTCGAGAGCAGGGCTCAGCTCGCCGAGGCCGAGCGAGCCGTCCTCGCCTTCTGGAAGCGGGACGACGTCTTCCGGCGCAGCCTCGAGCTCCGTCGGGACGGGAAGCCCTACGTCTTCTACGAGGGTCCCCCCACCGCCAACGGCAAGCCCGGCATCCACCACGTGCTGGCCCGCTCCTTCAAGGACCTCTTCCCCCGCTACCGGTCGATGTGCGGGTACTCGGTGGAGCGGAAGGGCGGCTGGGACACCCACGGGCTGCCGGTCGAGCTGGAGGTGGAGAGGTCGCTCCACATCAGCGGCAAGAAGCAGATCGAGGAGTTCGGGGTCGCCCGCTTCAACGACCTCTGCCGCGCCTCGGTCGCCAAGTACATCGACGAATGGGAAGCGATGACGGAGCGGCTCGGCTTCTGGATCGACATGGACGATCCGTACCGGACCTACGACGGCACCTACATCGAGTCGGTCTGGTGGAGCCTCAAGCAGCTCTGGGACCGCGACCTGCTCTACCAGGACTACAAGGTGACCCCCTACTGCCCGCGGTGCCAGACCTCGCTCTCCTCCCACGAGCTCTCCCAGGGCTACCAGGACGACGTGCCCGACCCCTCCGTCTACGTGAAGTTCCGGCTCACCGGGGGGGACGACGTCTCGCTGCTCGCCTGGACCACCACCCCCTGGACCCTGCCCGGCAACGTCGCGCTCGCCGTCCACCCCGACGCCGCCTACGTCGAGGTCGAGCAGGGCGGGGAGCGCCTGATCCTTGCCCGGGCGCGCCTCGAGGTCCTCGACGGTGACTACACGGTCACCCGGGAGCTGCGCGGAAGCGACCTGGTCGGCCGCACCTACGAGCCGCTCTTCACCGACATGCTCCCCGAGGGCAGGGCCTTCCTGGTGCTGGCGGCCCCCGGGCTGGTGTCGATGGAGGAGGGGACCGGGATCGTCCACACCGCGGCCGCCTACGGCGAGGCCGACCTGGAGCTCTGCCGGCGGGAGGGTGTCGCGGTGCGCCACGTGGTCGGTCTCGACGGGCGCTTCCTCGAGGGGCAGACCCGCTATCGCGGTCTCTTCGTCAAGGACGCCGACCCGCGGATCATCGCCGACCTCCAGGCGGAGGGCCGGCTCTACAAGTCGGGCCAGGTGCGCCACTCCTATCCCTTCTGCTGGCGCTGCGACACCCCGCTGCTCTACTACGCGCTCACCTCCTGGTTCATCCGGACCACGGCGGTGAAGGAGCGGCTGATCGAGAACAACCGGAGCGTCAACTGGCAGCCCGAGCACATCCGCGACGGCCGGATGGGCAACTGGCTGGAGAACCTCGTTGACTGGAACCTCTCGCGGACCCGCTACTGGGGCACGCCGCTGCCGATCTGGGTCTGTGAGGGATGCGACGCCCGCCGCTGCGTCGGCAGCGCCGCCGAGCTGGGCCTCACCCCCCAAGACGACCTGCACAAGCCCCACATCGACGAGGTCGTCCTCACCTGCGAGGGCTGTGGAGCCGCCATGCGCCGCGTCCCCGACGTGATCGACGGCTGGTACGACAGCGGGGCGATGCCCTTCGCCCAGCTCCACTATCCGTTCGAGAACCGGGAGCGTTTCGCGGAGCGCCACCCCGCCGACTTCATCTGCGAGGCGATGGACCAGACCCGGGGCTGGTTCTTCTCCCTGCTCGCCGAGAGCACCCTGCTCTTCGACAAACCGTCCTATCGCAACGTCATCTGCCTCGGCCTGGTCCTCGACCGGGACGGCCGCAAGATGTCGAAGCACGTCGGCAACATCGTCGACCCCACCCAGACCTTCGCCGAGTTCGGGGCCGACGCCACCCGCTGGTACTTCTACAGCGCGGTGGCCCCGGGGAGCGATTACCGGGTGTCGCCGGAGCTGATCCGGGACGTGGTCCGCCGTTTCGTCCTCACCCTCTGGAACACCTACAAGTTCTTCTGCGAGTACGCGCGGATCGACGGCTGGGACCCCGGCGACCCGGCGCCGGCGGTGGGCGAGCGCCCGGAGCTGGATCGCTGGTGCCTCGCCCGCCTGGCGGAGTGCGTGGACGGGGTGCGGGCGGCTCTCGACGCCTACGACGCCACCGCCGCGACCCGGCTCATCGAGCTGTTCGTCGAGGACCTCTCGAAGTGGTACGTGCGCCGATCCCGGCGGCGCTTCTGGAAGTCGGCCGCGGTCGGCGACTCCGACAACGACTTCGACAAGCGCGCCGCCTACGCCACGCTCTTCACCTCATTGGGCGTGCTCTCCCACCTGCTGGCGCCCTTCATGCCCTTCCTGGCGGAGCGGATCTACCGCAACCTGAGCGGCCACGAGGCCGGCAACCCGCTGGCGGAGCACCCCGACTCGGTGCACCTCACCGACTACCCGACCGCCTCGCCGGCCTGGCGCGATCCCGCGCTGGTGGAGGAGATGGCCCGGCTGCGCCGCCTGGTCGAGGATGGCCTCGCCGCTCGCGAGACGGCCGGCATCGGGGTTCGCCAGCCCCTGCGCGAGGCGACGGTCCGCGGGGGACGCCTCTCGGCCGAGCTGGAGGCGATCTTCGCGGAGGAGTTGAACGTCAAGGCCGTCGGGTACGCCGAGCCGGCCGGTGACGACCACGAGACCGTCACCCTCGACACCACGATCACCGACGAGCTCCGCCTCGAGGGGCTGGTCCGCTCCGTCTCGCGCAAGGTCAACGACCTCCGCAAGCAGGCGGGGCTGGCGCTCGACGACCGGATCCAGCTCCGGGTGGAGGCGGTCGGCGAGCTGCGCCGGGCGATCGATGCCCATCGCGACCACCTGATGGGCGAGGTGCTGGCAACCGCCATCAGCTTCGGCCGGGGGGAGGTGCTCAGTGAGTGGTCGGGGAATCTCGGCGGGGAGCCCTGCTGGCTGGGCGTGAGCCGTTGACCCCGACCGAGCCCACCGGGACGGCGGACGGGCAATCCAACCCGGCCGAGCCGAGCATGGTGGTGGGGGAGGAGCCGGTCGCCGCCCACCCGGGGCCCGCGGCCCCCACCCACCCGGAGACCGCGCCGCCCCCCAGCGGCCGGGTGCGCAGCCTGCGGAGCACGCGGCGCCGCTACGCCATATTGCTGACCACCGCTGTCGTGGTCATCGCCCTCGACCACCTCAGCAAGTGGCTGGTCAGCACCCACGTCGTCCTCGACACCCAGGTCCCCGCCGGGTCACCGGTGACCATCCACTACATCCAGAACTCGGGGGCGGCCTTCGGCCTCTTCCCCCAGTTCGACTTCCTCTACCTGGTGGTGGCGGCGATCGTCGCCGGCTACATCCTCCTCTACGGGCCGAGCATGGGTGGGGGGATGCTCCGCCTCCTCGCCCTGGGTTGCATCCTCGGAGGATCGATCTCCAACGGGGTCGACCGCCTCGCCCAGGGGTACGTGGTCGACTTCATCGACTTCCACTTCTGGCTCTTCCAGATCTTCAACGTGGCCGACATGGGGATCGTGGGTGGCATGCTGGTGATCGTGTACCAGCTCGGAATCCGCCACGACAGCGTGGCCTCGGGATAGTGGCACCGCCCGCGGCGGTCGATGACGCCGTCCGCCTCGACCTCTGGCTGGCGCGGGAGCGCGGCATCACCCGGCACGCCGCCCAGACCCTGATCGCGGCCGGGGCGGTGCGGGTCAACCTGCGGCCCGGCCGGCCCGGGCAGAGGATCGCCCCTGCCGATCGCGTCGACGTGAGCCTTCCCCCCGCGACCTCCCCTGCGACTCCCCCCGCGCCGGCGGGGCCAGACCCCGCGGTGGAGCTGGTCGTCGTGTACGAGGACGAATGGCTGGGCGTGATCGACAAGCCGGCCGGCCTGGTGGTCCACCCCGCTCCCGGGCATCCGCACGGGACGCTCGCCGACGGGCTCCGCCAGCGCGGCGCGGTCTGGTCCCTGCTCGGCGGGGAGGAACGACCCGGGATCGTGCACCGTCTCGATCGCGACACCTCAGGTCTGCTGGTGGTCGCCAAGTCGGAGCAGGCGCACCGTCACCTCGCCGCCCAGCTCCAGGAGCGCAGCCTCGCCCGCGTCTACTGGGCGCTGGTCCACGGCGAGCTCAGTGAGGCCACCGCCACCGTCGACGCGCCGATCGGACGCGATCCCCGCGATCGCAAGCGGATGGCCGTGGTCGACGGCGGCCGCGCCGCCGTCACCGACTTCCGGGTGCTGGCCCGTCACCCCCGGACCACCGAGCTGGAGGTCAGGCTGCGCACCGGCCGGACCCACCAGATCCGCGTCCACCTCGCCTACACCGCCCACCCGGTGGTCGGAGACCCGGTGTACGGCCGGCGCGGCGACGGTGCCGCGCGGCTCGCCCTGCATGCCTGTGAGCTCCGATTCGTCCATCCGGCGGACGGCCGCCCGATGGCCTTCGAGTCGCCGCTCCCCCTCGAGCTGGCCCGGCTGCGCGACGCGGCGCGCGAGGGGCGCACGTGAGCCGGGGACTCCCCACCGCCGTCGAGACCGCCGCCGAGCGGCCGCGGCTCTCCAGCCCGCCGGGGCGTCTCATCGTCCTCTCCGGGCCCAGCGGGGTGGGCAAGGACACGGTTCTCCAGGAGCTCTTCCGGATCGCCCCGTCGCTCCACTACTCGGTCTCCTACACCACCCGGCCGCCGCGGCCCGGGGAGGTGGACGGGGTCGCGTACTCGTTCGTCGACGAGGCCGGCTTCCAGGCTCTGCGGGACCGCCACGAGCTGCTCGAATACGCCTGGGTCCACGGTCACTGGTACGGGACCGGCGAGGCGAGGGTGAGGGCCAGCCTGGAGCGGGGCGAGGACATCGTCCTCAAGATCGACGTCCAGGGAGCGGCCTGGATCCGCCCGCGGGTGGAGGGGGCGATCTTCATCTTTCTGCTGCCCCCGAGCCCGGAGGAGCTGCGCCGGCGATTGACCGAGCGGGCCACCGAGTCCGCCGACAGCCTCGAGCTGCGCTGGGAGAATGCGCGCAAGGAGATGGCCGACCAGGACCAGTACGACTACCGGGTCGTCAATGACGACGTCCACCGCGCTGCGCGCGAGATCCTCGAGATCATCGAGCGGAGCCGGCCGCGGGCGGCGGACCAGTGATGGGAGGTGAGCGGGTGGCAGAGCTGGAGGGCCGGCGGGCCCTGATCTACGTGGGCGGCAGCATCGCCGCCGTCAAGGCGGGCGAGGTCATCACCCTGCTGCGCCGCCGGGGCGCCGAGACCCGGGTGGCGATGACCGCGTCGGCCACCCGCTTCATCACCCCGCTCTCGCTGCAGAGCCTCTCCGGCCACCCCGTTGTCAGCGACCTCTTCCACGAGGCCGGCGGGCGACGGCCGGGAGGTCGAGGTGCCACCTCCGCCGAGGGCGGGGAGGCGGCTCACGGCATGGAGCATCTCACCCTCTCCGCCTGGGCCGAGCTGCAGCTCGCGGTGGCCGCCTCCGCCAACCTCATCGCCCGGCTCGCCCTCGGCTTGGCCGACGATGCGGTGACCTCCACCGCCCTCGCCTGCCGGGCGCCGCTCGTGATCGCGGCGGCGATGGAGACGGCGATGTGGGAGCATCCCGCGACCCAGGGACACGTCGAGACCCTGCGCGGGCGGGGCGTGACCTTCGTCGGGCCGGTCGCCGGGCGGCTGGCCAGCGGCCAGGAGGGGATCGGCCGGATGGCGGAACCCGCCGAGATCGTCGAGGTCGTGGCCGGGCTGCTGCAGGCCGCCGCGGAGCCGCCCCCGGCCATCGCGGACCTCCCGTCGGGGCTGCTCGGCTACTCGGACGCCGGCGGTGCGTAGCCAGGCCCCGACCAGATGACCGAAGCCGGATCCGCCCTCGTGACCGCAGCCGGATCCCATCCCCTGCCGCTTCGGGGTCGCCGGGTGGTGGTCACCGCGGGGGGGACGCGCGAACCCATCGATCCGGTCCGGTTCCTCGGCAACCGCTCGAGCGGCAAGATGGGCAACGCCCTGGCCGCCGCCTGCCGCGAGGCGGGGGCCGAGGTGGAGCTGATCACCGCCGCGTCGCCTCCGGCGGCCGCGTCCGGGGTCGCGGTCACCCCCGTGGAGACCGCGGCCGAGATGCAGGTCGCGGTGTGGGCCGCGCTGGAGCGCGCCGACATCCTGCTGATGGCGGCGGCGGTCGCCGACTACCGCCCCCGCGAGCCGGCCGACCGCAAGCTCAAGAAGACGGGCGGCGAGATGACCATGGTGCTGGCGCCCACCGTCGACATCCTGGAGTCCATTCGGGCCCATCCCCGCCGCCAGAGTGTCCTGGTGGTCGGCTTCGCCGCCGAGACCGACGACCTGCTCGGCAACGCCGCCGAGAAGCTGCGCCGCAAGGGCCTCGACCTCATCGTCCTCAACGACGTCGGCGCCCCGGGGGTGGGGATGGGGGCGGACGACAACGCCGTCACCGTCCTCGACCAGGGCGGCGTTGTGCTCACCGTCGATCGCTCCCCCAAGCTCGAGGTGGCCCGGCGCCTGGTCGCCCTCGTCGGCGAACGGCTGGCGCGCCGTGCTCGGGCCTGACCCAGCCGGGGCTGTGGGTGCGCCTGCGGCTACGCCGTCACCTCGGCGGGCGCTGCCGGGCTGCGCCGCCGGCGTCGCCACACCGTCCAACCGATGAGCAGCAGGATCAGCGCTGGGATCGCGGTCACCAGGATCTCCACGGCCACGGCGGCGATCTCGAGCAGATTGTTCCAGCCCTTCGATACCCCGCCGCTCACCGAGGGCCCGGTGGCGGCCGTCACCGTGACCGCCCCGCGCTCGGTGAGTCGCACCGTGGCCGTCGCGTAGGTCACCGCCTGGTCGAGGGTGGTGAGCTGCCCCTGGTCGGTGTCGATCGAGGTCTCCACGTCCTCGATCTGCTGCTCCAGGGTGGTGATGTCGTCGAGGGACGTGGCCTTGGCGAGCAGGCCCTGGAGAGCGGTGAGATGCGCCTGCGCGGAGGTCAGGCGCGCGTTGAGATCGACGATGTCGGAGGTGTCGTCGACGCTCGAGAAGTCGATCGAGGAGGCCGTGAAGTCGGAGGGCAGGCTGTTGAGCAGGCTGGCCATCTGGGCGGTGGGGATGGCCAGGGTCACCGCCCCGCTGACGATCCGCCCCTTCGAGTTCGGTGAGGTCGCCGAGCTCACCACGTACCCGCCCAGGGCGACGGCATCGGCGATGACGGTGTCGAAGGAGGCGAGGAAGCTCCCCGCCGGCACCGTGTAGGCCGCGATCACCGAGCGGGCCACGTCGCTCCCCGGCGTGCCCACCACGATGTCGCCTGCGGAGCTGGTCGAGGTCAGGGCCGGGGCGGCCGCCGACGACCCGCCTGCGGAAGTGGCCGACCTGCTGCTCGAGCCACCCGAGCCGGAGGCGGTTCCGGTGGAGGCCCCGATGCCGGAGCCGGCCGGGACCGTTGCCTCGGGGGCGTTGACCGCGCCGCCGAACTCGCCAACGCCGTGGGCGGCCGGAGCGCTGCTCGCTGCCGATCCGCAGCCAGCCACGACCGCCAGACCGCCGACGGCCAGGATGCTCAACAGGATCCGTGGCGTGTTCATGGGACACCTCGCTCAGTGGGCATGCACGCCTATGACGCCGGGCCGCCTCCCGCGGTTCCCGGGGTGGCTCGGGCCAGCTTCGCCCGCCCACCCGGGGCGCGCATCATGCTGGCCAGTGACCGCACCGGTGTTCGTCTCGGTCGTGCCCGACACCCGGGGGATGCTGCCCCAGGAGCGGTATACGTACAGCGTCCCCGAGGACCTGCTCGGGAGGATTCGACCGGGGGTGCGGGTCCAGGTCCCCTTCGGGGCCCGCTCCCTGCCCGGCCTCGTGGTCGCGCTCCTGGACCAATCCGACCACGCCGACGCCCGTCCGATCTCTGCGGTCCTGGACGAGGAGCCGCTCCTCTCCGAGGCCATGGTCGGGCTCGCCGGGTGGATAGCCGACCGCTACTGCGCGCCGCTGCCCGAGGTCATCAAGGCGATGGTGCCCAAGGGTGCTCGCACCGCCGGGCCGGCGACCGGGAGGCGGCGTGGGCCGCGCACGACCTCCGCCGCCATCACGGCCGCGCGGGCCGAGGGCACGGCCCTTCAGCCGCCCGACCTGACCGAGGCGCAGCGGCAGGCCGCCGCCCCGCTCCTGGAGGCGATCGCGGCTGGGACGAACCGCGCGGTGCTGCTCCACGGGGTCACCGGGAGTGGCAAGACCGAGGTCTACCTGGCCGCCATCGACGCCGCCCTGGCCCTCGGCCGCCAGGCGATCTGCCTGGTCCCCGAGATCGCCCTGACCCCCCAGATGATCCGCCGCTTCGCCGCCCGCTTCCCCGGGCGGCTGGCGGTCAGCCACTCCGGCCTCACCGATGCGGAGCGCGCGGTCGAATGGCGCCGGGCCCGCCTCGGCGAGATCGACGTGGTGGTCGGCTCGCGCAGCGCGATCTTCGCCCCCCTGCCCCGGCTGGGGGTGGTGGTGGTCGACGAGGAGGACGCCTCCGCCTACAAGCAGGACCGGGTGCCCCGCTACCACGCCGTCGACGTGGCCCTCGAGCTGGGACGGCGGGCCGGGGTTCCGGTGGTGCTGGGCAGCGCCACCCCCCGGGTGGAGACCTACTACCGAGCCCACACCGGTGGCCTGGTGCTGGCCACCCTCCCGGAGCGGATCACCGGCCGGGAGCTCCCGTCCATCGAGGTGGTCGACCTCCGCGAGGAGCTGCGCGCCGGCAATCGAAGCCCGCTCTCCCAGGCTCTGGAGCGTGCTCTGGAGCGGAGCCGGACCGAGGGCGGCCAGTCGATCCTCTACCTCAACCGGCGGGGCACCGCCACCGTCGTTCTCTGCCGCGGGTGCGGTGAGCCGCTCGGCTGCCCGCACTGCAGCGTGGCTCTCGTGTACCACGCCGGCCGGGGTCGCTGCGACTGCCACTACTGCGGGTCCTCGCGACCCCTCCCGGATCGCTGCCCCGGCTGCGGCTCGGCCGCCATCCGAGGCCTGGGGATGGGCACCGAGCGGCTGGAGGCGGAGGTCGCCGCCCGCTTCCCCGGGCTCCGCCTGCTCCGGATGGACCGCGACACCGTCCAGCGGCGGGATGCCTACTTCGAGATCTACGAGCGCTTCCGGGCCGGCGAGGCGGACTGCCTGATCGGCACCCAGATGGTCGCCAAGGGGTGGGACCTGGGAAGGGTGCGCCTGGTCGGGATCGTCAACGCCGACACCTCGCTCCACTTCCCCGACTACCGGAGCGGCGAGGTCACCTTCTCCCTGATCACCCAGGTGGCGGGTCGGGCCGGACGCGGCGATGAGCCGGCGCGGGTGATCCTCCAGACCTACAGTCCGGACCACTACGCGGTCCGCCACGCGGTGACCCACGACTACCGCGGCTTCGCCCACGACGAGATCCGGGTGCGGCGCACCCACCGCTTCCCTCCCTACACGCGCCTGGTCACCTGCACCGTCAGCCACGCCGAGGACGGTGCGGCGGAGGCCGCCGCACAGCAGTCCGTGGAACGCCTCTCTGGTATTCTCGGCTCGGGTGCCGGGCTCGACGTCCTCGGTCCGAGCCCCGCCTTCCTGCACCGCCTCCGCGGCCAGTACCGCTGGCAGCTGACGGTGCGGGGGGAGGAGATAGAGAGGGCGCTTCCCCATCTGCCCCGGGGTCGGGGCTGGAGCATCGACGTCGACCCGGTCATGTGACCGCCCAGAGAGAGCCAACCGGATGACCCTCCTCCACATCGTCACCGTCGCCGAGGACAACCCCGTCCTCCGCCGCAAAGCGCCCCGGGTCGGCCGGGTCGACGACTCGATCCGCCGCCTGATGGACGACATGATGGAGACGATGGTCGCCGCCCCCGGGGTGGGACTGGCTGCACCCCAGGTCGACGTCTCGCTGCGGGTCATCACCCTCAAGGTCGACAACCAGCTCTTCCACCTGGCGAACCCCGAGATCATCAGGGCCGAGGGTGAGCAGATCGCCTACGAGGGCTGCCTCTCCATCCCGGGGATGGTGGGCGAGGTGGCGCGGGCCGAGAAGGTCGTCTGCAAGGCGCTCAACCGCCACGGCAAGCAGGTCCGGATCAAGGGCAACGGCCTCCTCGCCCGGGCCATCCAGCACGAGATCGACCACCTGGACGGGATCCTCTTCACCGACCGGCTCACCGACCCGAGCACCCTGCGCCGGGTGGACGAGCTGGGCGACGAGGAGGGCGCCAAAGTCGAGGGTGAGGCCGTCACCGTCTGAGCCGCGGAGCCGCGCCAGCCCTCGGGCCGAGCGCGCGGGCGGCCGATGCGCGGCTACACCTGCCTCGCCCCCGGCTGGCAGGCGGCGCCGGAGGTGGCGGGCGAGTGGGTGAGCCGCGCGCTGGCGTACACCTCAGGAATCCCTTCGAAGCTGAAGGCGCCGGCGCGGGGGCGCGGGGGGCCCGCCGGCTCAGGAGCCGGTGAGCGCGAGGAAGAGGCTGCCGCCAACCGCGTAGCAGCTGCCGGTTGACGGAGCGCAGGAGACGCCGTCGGCGGTCACAGCGGGCATGGTGAACCCACACGGAGAGAGAGGCGGGCCAGGCTCGTTTCTGTTACTGCTGACACGGGGCGGCAGGGCCCGGGGATGGCCACGGACGCAGAGGCCAGCCAGCCTCGATACTCTCCACAACGTGCGAGTGGTCTTTGCGGGGACCGCGGACTTCGCCGTCCCCAGCCTGCGCGCCTGCAACGCGCGCCACCAGGTGGTGGCCGCGGTTACCCAGCCGGCGCGCCCCGGGAGCCGGGGCCGGCCGGCACCACGCCCGGTGGCGGACACGGCCGCCCAGCTCGGCATCCCGGTGTTGCAGCCGGAGCGCATCCGGGCTGAGGAAGTGGTTCAGGAGGTCCTCGGCCTCGGCGCCGACGTCCTGGTGGTGGCCGCGTACGGCCAGATCGTGCCCCGGACGCTGCTCGACGGACACCGCTTTGGCGGGGTCAACGTCCATGCCTCGCTGCTGCCCCGCTGGCGCGGGGCGGCCCCGATAGCCCGGGCGATCCTCGCCGGCGACCCGGTCACCGGGGTCTGCGTCATGAAGATGGAGGTGGGGCTGGACACCGGGCCGGTGTACGCGCGCCGTGAGGTCGCGATCGACGCGGAGGCGACGGCGGCGGGTCTGACCCAGACCCTCGCGATCGCGGGTGCCGAGGAGCTGGTGGCGGTGCTGGCTGCCCTGGAGCGGGGAGCCGCGGCCGCGACCCCGCAGCCGGAGGAGGGGGTGACCCATGCGGCCCGGCTCACCCGGGAGGACGGGGTGCTCGACTGGGAGGCCCGCTCGGCGGAGGAGGTGGATCGGATGGTCCGCGCCCTCGACCCGTGGCCGGGGGTGACCGCCGACCTGGCCGGGGCCACGGTGCGCATCCTCAGCGGGCGGCCGATCGGCGGGCGGCAGCGCGACGTGCCAGGAGCCGAAGGCTCCAGCTCGAGCGCCACGATCGTGCCCTCGGGCTCGGTCGTCCGCATCGAGGGTGAATCCGCCCTGGTCGCCGCCGCCACCGGCCTGTACCGGATCGACACCGTCCAGTCCCCCGGCCGCCGCGCCATGAGCGCCGCCGCCTTCCTGCGGGGCCGGAGATGAGGTTTGCCTCAGCCGGTCGCGGGCGCAGCCGGGGGGAGCTGAAACTCCAGCCGCGACCAGGGGTTGATGACCACGATGACGTCGGGGTGGACGTTCTCGAGGAGGGCCTGACCCTGCACCTGGAGCACCGAGAGGGTCTGCCAGTCGGGGTTGCGGGCCAGGGCCGCGCGCATGATCTCGGGCTGGGTGAACACCGGCAGCATCACCCGCTCGGCCCCCTGGGCGTCGTGGATGGTGAAGTGGAGCAGGTCGGACTCGCTGCCCTGCTGGGAGGTCGCCATGTGCCCGGCCGGCTGGCCGAGGCAGAAGATCTCGGCCCTGCTCAGCTCGGCGCGGATCGCCTCGACGGCGTCGGGGCTGTCCCCCTTCAGCGCGATCGCGACTTCCAGCGGCTCCATGCACGTCTCCTCGGTCCCGGATCGGGATCGGCTCCCGGTCGACGCGTCAGCATATAGCCTCAGAGATGTCCCCGAACCCCCGACCGGGCGATCCGGTCCTCGCCCGCAACCGCCAGGCCAGCCATGAGTACCACCTCCTGGAGACCCTCGAGGCCGGCATCCAGCTGACCGGCACCGAGGTCAAGGCGCTGCGGGCCGGCCGCGGCCACCTGCGCGAGGGGTACGTCCGGGTCGAGAACGGCGAGGCCTGGCTGGTTCAGGTGAACATCGGCCAGTACGAGATGGGCAACCGCCAGAACCACGAGGCCGAGCGCCGCCGCCGCCTCCTGCTCCACCGTCGAGAGATCCAGTACCTGGACTCCAAGGTCCGGCAGGGCGGCCTGGCCCTGGTGCCGCTCCGCCTCTATGTGAAGCACAACCGGATCAAGTGCGAGATCGCCGTCGCCCGGGGCAAGAAGCTCTGGGACAAGCGCCAGGCGATCGCCGAGCGGGACGCCCGCCGGGACGTCGAGCGGGCCACCGCCCACGCTCTGCGAGGCTGACAACCGTGGGGCGCCGGCGGGGCACGTCGTCGCGCCTCAGCTGGCGGCGCGGCCCTCCGCGTCGCCGGTCGCGTCCTCGAGCTGATCCCCCGTGGCGGCCGGGAGCGGCCGGTTGGCCCGGGTCTCCGGGACGGCGCGGCCGGCGAGGGCGTCGAGGGCGGTGCGGAGCTCCCGGAGCCCCGTGCCCGCCTTGGCGGAGACCCGCAGGGCCCGGCAGCCGGCGGTCTCCTCCAGGGCCGCGACGGTATCCTCCAGGGCCTCCGCGTCGAGACGGTCGATCTTGTTGGCGACGAGCAGGGTCGGCTGGTCGCACTCCATCTCGGCCAGGGTGTCCAGCACGGTCTGGAGCTGGGCCCGGCACTCGGGATGGCTGACGTCGACGATGAGCACCAGCAGGTGGGCCTGCCGGACCTCCTCCAGGGTGGCGGCGAAGGCCTCGACCAGCTCGGTCGGCAGCGCCTGGATGAATCCGACCGTGTCGGTGAGGATGACCCGCCGCCCAGAGCTGAGGTTGAGCAGCCGCGAGGTGGGGTCGAGGGTGGCGAAGAGGAGGTCGTCGGCGAGCACCTCGGAGTTGGTCAGCCGGTTGAGCAGGGTCGACTTGCCGGCGTTGGTGTAGCCGACCAGGGCGCAGGAGGCGAGCGGGACGTCGCTGCGCGCCTGCCGGCGGGTGCGCCGCTGGCGCTCCAGCAGCTCCAGCCGGCGCCGCAGCTTGGCGATCCGCTGCCGGATCAGCCGGCGGTCGACCTCGATCTGGGTCTCACCCGGCCCACCGCGGAGCCCCACGCCACCGCGCTGCCGCTCCAGGTGGGTCCAGCCCCCGGCGAGGCGGGGGAGGAGATGCTCCAATTGAGCCATCTCCACCTGGATCTTCCCCTCCGCGGTGACCGCTCGCCGGGCAAAGATCGCCAGGATCACCTCGGTCCGATCCAGGACCGGCACCGCCCAGGCCTCCTCGAGGTTCCGCTGCTGGCGCGGGCTCAGCTGGTTGTTCACCAGCACCGCCGGCCGGCCCAGCTCGCCAAGCCGTGCCTTGAGGGCGTCGACGGCGCCGCTCCGGAAGAAGGTCGCCGGGTGGGGCTCGTGGACCGGGATCGAGCTGCGCTCGACCACGCTGGTGCCGAGGGTGCGGGCCAGCTCCTCTAGCTCGTCGAGCTGGATCTCGGTTCGATCCCGGCCGTTGCGCCCGGTGAAGGACCCGATGACGACGACGTCGTGCAGCTTCTGGCCGATGCCGGGATCGGCGCCGGAGCGCGTGAGGGCGGTGGGCATCCGCTCCAAGGGTACCCCAGACCCGGGACCGGCCAGGAGATGGCCGCACCCCGGCACGAGGCATGATTGGTGCAGGCAGCCTCGACCAGCGAAACCGCGAGGCGGCCGTGGGAGACACGATGACCCCTGAGGCGACAGCGACACGTGACACCAGGGCGACGCCGGCGCGGGCGACGAGGTACCGGCCCCGGCTCGCCCTGATCGCGCACGACGGCAAGAAGGCGGACATGATCGCGTTCGCCACCTTCAACCGTGGCACCCTCCAGCGCTGCCGGCTGGTGGCCACCGCCACCACCGGGCGGCTCCTCCGCGAGAAGGTGGGGCTGAACGTCGAGGCTCTGCAGTCGGGTCCGATCGGCGGTGACGTCCAGATCGCCAACCGCGTCGTGGACGGGAAGATCGACGCGGTGATCTTCATCGTCGACCCGCTCGACAAGCACCCCCATGATCCCGACATCCAGACCCTGCTCCGGATCTGCAATGTTCACGACGTCCCGCTCGCGACCAACATCGCGACCGCCGACATGCTGATCAGCTCACGGCTGCTCTGGGTGACTCCGCAGGTCGCGCCAGGCACGGAGGTGGCGACCTCCAGCTGAGACGCCGGTCCGGCTGAGATGGAGGTGGCCTCAGCCACCCCCTCGGCCACCCCTCAGGTCCGCCAGGACCGCCGGCCAGGCCTCAGGTCTCGGAGACCGCCTCCGGGTCGGGGGCGCCCAGCACCGCGTCGAGGAGGCCGGGGAAGCGGCTCTCCATGCCCGCGCGATCCAGGCTGATCATCCGCCGGGTGCCCTCCTCCCGCTTGACCACGATCCCGGCGTGGTGGAGGACATGGAGGTGGTGGGTCAGCGTCGACTTGCTGATCGGCAGGCCGAGCCAGCCACACGGATACTCGACCCCCGAGGCGAGCCGGCGGACGATGGCCATCCGCATCGGGTCGGCGAGGGCTTCGAGGACCCCGACGACTCCCGGATGAAGGTCGGGGTGGGGATGGAGGTCGGGTCCGCCGTTCGCGGGGTGCGGCGGGCTGTGGTCGGGCGGGGCCGCTTCGGAGGCGGTCGTTAGTTTGACAGTCATCGAACTTCCATGGTACGATCCGCATCAAACTTTACCACGACAGAGGGCCCAACGAGCGAGATGAGCGGACAGAAGGCGAGCGGAAACGTGACCAAGGATCTCCGGCGCATCGGGGCGCGGCTCCCCGCGCCTCCCGGGCTGGTGCTGCTGCTGGTCTGCCTCGGCCAGTTCATGGTCATCCTCGACGTCTCGGTGGTCAATGTGGCCCTCCCGTCGATCCGCAACGACCTCGGCTTCTCGGCGAGCGGCCTGCAGTGGGTGGTCAACGCCTACGCTCTGACCTTCGCCGGATTCCTCCTCCTCGGCGGGCGCGCCGCCGATCTCTTCGGCCGCCGGCGCCTGCTCCTGGCCGGGCTCGCGCTCTTCTCCCTTGCCAGCCTCCTCGACGGTATCGCGGACTCGCAGACCATGCTGGTCGCCGCCCGCGCCCTCCAGGGGCTCGGCGGCGCGGTGCTCACCCCGGCCACCCTGACCATCCTCATCGCCACCTATCCCGAGGGGCGTGCCCGGGCCCGGGCTCTCGGCATCTGGAGTGGCGTGGCCGCCGCGGGTGGCGCCTCCGGGGCGCTGCTGGGTGGCGTCATCACCCAGTTCCTCACCTGGCGCTGGGTCTTCTTCATCAACCTGCCGATCGGCATCGCGGTGCTGATCGCCGCCAGCCTCTTCGTCGCCGAGGGCGCGGGGAACCCCGAGGGGCGCCGGCACATCGACCTCGCGGGAGCGTTCACCGTCACCGCGGGCCTGGTGGCCGTCACCTGGGGCATCGTGCGCAGCCAGGCGGCGGGCTGGGGGTCGCCCGAGGTCCTGGGGGCGTTCGCGGCCGGGACCGTGCTGCTCGCAGTCTTCGTCTTGGTGGAGGCACGGCTGGCCCGGGCACCGCTCGTCCCGCTGCGGATCTTCTCCTCCCGCTCGATCGCCGGTGCCAACCTGGTCGCCTTCGGGGTGGGCGCGGCCCTCTTCTCGGTCTGGTACTTCCAGTCCCTCTACCTGCAGGGCGTCCGCGGCATGAGCCCGCTGGCCGCCGGCCTCACCTTCATGCCCCAGACCCTCGCCATCGCGGTGGGCTCCCAGGTCAGCTCGCGGCTCATCCCCCGGTTCGGCGCGCGGCCCTTCCTGGTCGCCGGGCCGGTGCTGATCGCGGCCGGGCTGCTCTGGCTGGCCCAGGTCTCGGTGGGCCCGGCCATCTGGTCGTCGGTGATCATCCCTGGTGCCCTGCTGACCCTCGGCGCCGGCCTGGCCTTCCCCGCCGTCACCATCGCGGCCACCGCCGGGGTGGCGCGCTCCGAGGCCGGTCTGGCCAGCGGCGTGGTCAACACTAGCCGTCAGGTGGGCGGCTCCCTGGGTCTGGCAGGCCTGGCCACGCTCGCCGCCGATCACGCCGCCGCTCTGACCCAGGTCGGCCACTCGGTTCCAATGGCGCTGACGGGAGGCTTCGGGCTTGGCTTCGCGGGTGGCGCGGCCATCGCGCTGGCGGCCGGGGTCTCCGGGCTGCTGGTGCCGGGTCGCACCCGCCGGCCCGATTCGGGGCGGCGTACGAGGTCCCCAGAGGTGGAGGAGGCTGCCGCCTGAGGCTGGCGGCGGCTTCCGAGTGTCTTTCGGAGCGATCGCGTCAAAATTGGAGGCGGCGGGGATCGAACCCGCGTTCGGAACCAGGTTCCGCACGACCTCTACGAGCGTAGTCCCGGTATTGATCTCATCCCCGCCGCGCCCTGGGACCAGGCTCGGTGGGGACCAGTCACGGTCTAGGTCCCGGTTGGCGCCGTGACGCCGTCAACCGGCAAGACCGCTTGTATTAGCGTCGGGTTCCGCTCCCGCAGTCGAGGAGAGGATCGACGTCAGGCCGTAGCCTGAGCTTTTTAGCTGTCTCTACCGCTTAAGCGGCGAGGGCAAGCTGTGGTGCGCTGTTGTTCGCACTTATATCTTTCCCGGTTTTACGAGCCCGGGGCTCGGCTCGCCATCGCACGACCCATGATCCCGTCGAAACCAATACGCCCCCATGTGAAGCTGCCAGCCCTCCGTGCGGGGCTGCTCCTCTCATGATGACAGCCTCGGCGGGATGGGCATCGCGGTTGGGGCGACGCAGCGGGGTGGACCGGCCGTTGCTGCCGGCCCCCACTCGCCGTGCCGGCGTGATCTCAGCTCGCCTCGACGCTGACTCCCAACTTCTGCACCAGGGCGGTGAGCACCTTGTCCTGCTCCTCCAGGTGGGCCTGGATCTGCAGCGCCTCGTGGAGCACCGCCTCAGCGTCCGCGTAGGTGTCCTGGGCCCGCTTGTCGGCGGCCGCCGACTGGATGTTGGTGCCGACGATGATGATGGAGAGCAGGACGAGCTGGAGGAAGGTCTGGGCGATCCAGGCCACCGGTCCCTCCCCGCCCTTCGCCAGCGCCGCGGGCAGGCCCAGCACGGCGAGGATGCAGAACAGCCAGGCGCAGGTCATGCTCCCCACCCCCAGGGTGATCTTCACCGCCAGCCAGCTGTTGACCCGCGCGTAGAGGTTCCCCTGGGGCAGCTGCTCGCGGGTCTTGGTCGGATGCACCCGGTGCTCGAGGATCGCGAGGGTGCGGGAGTGGGGCTTGTGCTCGAAGGTCATGGTCTGGTGGCTCCTGCTGTCCGGGGCGTGCCCGAGGGGTGCTGCCTTGGTGCCCGCGCCCGTTGGCGGCATCCTAGGGGATGGTGCCCGTCTCCGCCCGCCCGGCGTGCGCCGCGCTTCCTCAATCGGCCGGCGCGGGCGGGGCGGTGAGGGCCGCCAGGCGCTCACGGGTGATCCGGATCGCGTCCGGGTTGGTGTCCACGAGGAGATGGCGCCGGCCCAGCCGCTCTGCCGCGACCGCCGTGGTGCCCGAGCCGCCGAAGAAGTCGGCCACCAGGTCGCCGGGGTTGCTCGAGGCCCGGATGATCCGCTCCAGCAGCCGGAGCGGCTTCTGGGTCGGGTATCCCGTCCGCTCGCGGCCGCTCGTGGGCACGATGGTCATCCACCAGACGTCGGTGGGCAGCTTGCCCCGGGCCGCCTTCTCGGGACCGACCAATCCCGGGGCCAGGTAGGGGATGCGGTCCACCGCCTCGCGGTTGAAGACCCAGGTCGCCGACCGCGCGTACCAGAGGATGTTGTCGTGCTTGCGGGCCCAGCGGTCGCGGGCGCGGCCGCCGTAGTCATAGGCCCAGATGATCTCGTTGAGGAAGCGCTCGTGACCGAAGACGCCGTCCAGGAGCAGCCGGACGTGGTGCACGGCGTGGTGGTCGAGGTGGACGTAGAGGGAGCCGTGCGCCGCGAGCACGCGGTGGATCTCGACGAGACGGGGAGCCAGGAAGCCGAGATAGGCGTCGAGGTCCATGCCGTCCTGGTACTGGAGGGAGGAGACGGTCTCCCACCGGTAGGTGCGGCCTCCGAAGCCGGCCCTGGTCCGGTCGCCGGAGCCGGTGCGGATCGAGTCCAGGCGGCGGCGCTGACCGGTGCCGAAGGGGGGGTCGATGTAGACGAGGTCGACGCAGCCGTCCGGCAGCGTGCGGAGGACCTCGAGGTTGTCGCCGAGGACGACGCCCTCCCACGGTCCGCCGGGCTCGGCAGCCGCGGGGGTCTCCTCGCCGATCACGCACGCAGTATCGCCGGACCGCGGTCCACCCGCACTTGGTTGACGCATCAACCATCTGGGTATACGGTTGGCATAGCACCCGGACGCCCACACCCCGGAGATCCCATGCCCGCAGTCACCGTTCCCGACCTCCTCGTCCTGCCCCGCATCCCGCGTCCCGACCGCGGCCGCGAGGCTGCCCGCCCCGTCGTCTCGGTGACCTCCGCGCCCCACGGGCTGGAGGGCGAGGGCTTCCCGGTCCGCCGGGCCTTCGCCGGGGTCGACCTGGCGGCCCTCGACCCCTTCGTCCACATGGATCAGATGGGAGAGGTCGAATACGCCCCGGGCGAGCCGAAGGGCACCCCCTGGCATCCCCACCGCGGCTTCGAGACGGTCACCTACATGATCGACGGGACCTTCCAGCACCAGGACTCGACCGGCGGTGGAGGCCTGATCACCAATGGCGCCACCCAATGGATGACCGCGGGGGCGGGGATCCTGCACATCGAGAAGCCACCCGAGGAGCTGATCGCGAGCGGGGGGCTGTTCCACGGGATCCAGCTCTGGGTCAATCTTCCCGCCGCCCAGAAGTGGGTCCCACCTCGGTACCAGGACATCGGGGCGCAGCGGGTCACCCTGCTCGCCTCTGCCGATGGCGCCTCCCTGGTCCGGGTGATCGCCGGCGACGTCGCCGGGCACAGCGGTCCCGGGGTCACCCACACGGCCATGGCGATGGTCCACGCGACGGTGACCGCGGGTGCGGTCCTCGAGCTGCCGTGGCCGGCCGGATTCAACGCCCTGGTCTACGTCCTCGCCGGGACCGGCTCGGTGGGGGAGAGGCGCGCGGCGGTCGGGATGGGGCAGCTGGCCGTGCTCGGGAGCGGAGACTACGTCACCCTCGCCGCCGCCGAGCGCCAGGAGAGCCGCGCCCCGGCCCTCGACGTGCTGATCCTCGGCGGCCAGCCCATCCGCGAGCCCGTGGCCGCCTACGGACCGTTCGTCATGAACCGGCGCGACGAGCTGGTCCAGGCCTTCGAGGACTACCGGGCCGGCAAGCTGGGCAGCATCCCCGCCGACCACATCGGAAACTGACGGCGCGGCGAAGCTCCGATCGGACGGATCGGCGGGTGCCTCTGGCCTGCCGCTCCGCCACCGGGGCGGGCGACCCCGCACTGGTGGCCTGCCCGATCCGCCACCCGGCCGGAAGAACCGGCACCGGCCACGCCGCTCACTCGACCAGGCCGATCCCGTTCGCGATCAGCACCCACTTGCCGGCCCAGATGCCGCCGTGGTGGGTGTTCGGCGTGTACCAGGCGGCGAAGTCGGACCAGGACATGGTCACGGCTCCGCTCGAGCCGGTGGGCGGGCTGACCCCGACGCCGAATTGGAGCGGGTTGGCGACAGTGACCGCCAGCGGGGACGCGGCGGCTCCGGCCTCGCCGAGCTCCACCCCGGTGACCAGCACGTAGTGGGAGCCCCCCGACACCATCACGATCACCGGCTGGCGGAGCAGGGCGATGCTCCGCGAGATCACGACCCCGGCGGCGCCCAGGGAAGCCTGCGGGGCGTCGCCGGCCCCGAGGTCGCCGAAGCGGTCCAGGGTCACCGCCACCGCATACGGAGACGCGTTCCACTCGGCGATCGTGTACCCGTCGTTGTGGGAGGTCTCGTAGCTCCAGAACTGCTGCTGGATGGCCTGGTCGCCGCCCGCCGGCAGGGTCACGCCGTCCGCCTGCAGCCACATCTCGATGTCGGCGGGGTCGCACCAGTCGGAGTTCTGCTGGGCGTGATAGCTGAAGGGGATCTCGATCGCCCCCGGGGGGTAGAGGGGCGACTCGTCGGCGGCGGCGTTGGAGGGGATGAGCACCGCCGCGAGGACCGAGATCAGCCCCACGGCGGTCGCCGTCACCACCGCCATCGGCCTGGATTGCCTCATGAGCAGAATCCAGGCTAGCCCCCTCGACCTTGCGATCGGATGAGATGTGGCTGAGAGGTGGCGATCGCCGCCGTCGGGGCCGTTCCCCGGGGCTGCCGGGCTCGGGGAGGTCAACTCCGTCTCGGGGCGTCGGCTCCGATCTCGAGGAGGTCAGATCTGATCTCGCGGAGGGCAGCTCCGTTGCGGGGAGGTCAGCTCCGATCTCGGGAGATCAGCCTGCCTCGCGGGTGAAGCGCGCCGCCTCGTCGGCAAGCTCGCGGCACGACTCCTCGAGCTCGCCGAGCACCGCGGCCTGCGCCTCGGCATCCCAGGAGGTCCAGGCGAGGCCGATCAGCTCGAGCTGGCCGAGCACCGCCTGGGCGGCGGCGCGGACGTCGTGCCGGGCTTCGCGCAGCGGGTCCGCCACCCCGGGCATCTGCAACCTCCAGGCGGGGCGCGCCTCGCAGCTCCTCAGACCCTCGATGGCGGCGGCCCCCGCCCGGGCCACGCGGTCGGAGACCTGCGGGGCGGGGGACCCGCCCGGGTCGACGGCCGCCCTCGCCTCCTGCAGGGCCCACTCCAGGGCCTCGGAGTCGGACACGGCCTGATTGTGCCAGCGTCATGTGCGGTCGAGGGGCATCGCGAAGCCCTACGCTAAGAGGCGATGGCCTTCCCCAGACGGCCGGCCCTCCCCGGGCCAGAGCGACGCCGGCCCAGCCGCGTACGCCGCTGGGCGATCCCGGCGCTGGGCGCGGTCACGCCGGTTGCCCTGATCGTCGTCAACATCGCCGTCTTCATCGTCAAGCACCTGGCCGCCTTCCGCTGGTCGATCGCCATCCTCGCCTTCGTGAGCGGGATGATGCTGAACAGCTGGATCGGGCTCAAGATCTACCGGCTCTTCCAGCAGCGCTACCGGGAGCACGCCCTGGCGTCCGACGTCAATCAGGACGTGGTCCTGATCGGCGGCATGGCGGTGATCATCGCGGTCTCCTTCGTCACCGCCCTCTTCTGCTACCTGGGGCTGGCCAACGAGGCGAGCCTCCCCAACGCCATGACCTTCCTGACCGGCATCTTCGCCATCGCGGTCCCCTTCGCCTTCCAGTTCGCGTTCCAGCGCCTGCTCGGGCGGGGCCGGAAGTCCACGGGCGCCGGGCTGCCGGCCAACCCGTTCCCCGGCGCGTCCACGCTGCCGCCGCCGCCGCCGCCGCCGCCCCCGGGGATGGGACAGGCCACCGAACGGGGCCTGGAGCGGCAGCGCTGAGCGTGGACTTCGGGTCCCTGCCGCGCGCGGCCGGAGAGCGGGATACCCTGGTCTCCTTCCTCGAATGGCAGCGGGCGACCCTCGCCCGGAAGTGCTCGGGACTCTCCGCCGAGCAGATGCGGCGCCGCGCCGTCGAGCCCTCGACGCTGTCGCTGCTCGGTCTGCTCCGGCACATGGCGGGTGTCGAGCGGTGGTGGTTCCGGCGGACCCTGGCCCAGGAGGACGTCCCGCTCCTCTACTCGTCCGACGCCGACCCCGACGCGGACTTCAACGACCTCGACACGGCCGAGGTGGACGAGGCGCTCGCGACCTGGACCTCCGAGTGCGAGAGGGCCCGGGCCATCGTGGAGGCTCACGACCTGGACGACACCGGCCGCCACGAGAACGGACAGGCTGTCTCGCTGCGCTGGATCCTGGTCCACATGATCGAGGAGTACTCCCGGCACAACGGCCACGCGGACCTGCTCCGCGAGCGCATCGACGGCGCGGTCGGCTACCTGCCCTGAGACGCGGGGTCGGCAACCAGCTGCCCTGAAGCGCGGGTCGACCACCTGCCCTGAGGCGCGGGGCGGCTGCCCGCCCTGAGGCGCGGGATCTCCTACCTGCCCAGGTCCGAGGTCGCCGGCGCGAACCCCAGGGTCGCCAGCGACTCCCTGATCGTGGCCGCGGCCCGGTCCTGATCCTCCGGCAGTGGATTGGGGTCGACCCGGGCGAAGTTGAGCTGGTCCATGGTCTGGAACGGCACCAGGTGGACGTGGACGTGGGGGACCTCGAGCCCGGCGATGATCATCCCGACCTTGAGCGGCTGGAAGCCGTGCTGGAGGGCCCGCCCGATCCGGTGGGAGACGCCCATCAGGTGGCTGAGCAGGTCTGGTTCGAGGTCCAGCCAGTGGTCGACCTCGAGCCGTGGCACCACCAGGGTGTGGCCGGGCCGCAGTGGCCGGTGGGAGAGGAAGGCGACGCAGCGGTCGTCGCTCCACACGAACCGGGCCGGCAGCTCACCGTCGATGATGCGGCTGAAGACGCTGGGCATGTTCCGATTGTGAGGATCGCCCTGCGGGGCCGGTGGCTCCCGGGGGGCTCACTGCGCCAGGGTGGTCTGCTGCCGCGCCTTCTTGGCCTCGGCCTGCCGCTGGGCCTTGCGTGTCGACGGCGCCTTCGGCTTCTTGGCCTGTTTCTTCGGCGCTCCGCGGGTTTTCTCGCCTGCCATGTCCGAGAGTCTACAGTCGTCCAGCGGGCACGGGCGCGCGCCGTGGCGTGGCCCGGCGTGGTGTCCGGGTCTTGACCGCCGACGCTCTTTCAGGCAGCGTCCCGCTGGGGGTGGCCGTGCACCGGCGCTCCCTTGCGCCAGAGGGTCAGGGCCTCGGTGTAGATCGAGGCTGACACCCGGTGGCTGAGCAGCGGGTGCTCGCTGAGGCTCCGGCCCAGCGTGGAGCGGGTCAGGGGACGGCGCCGGAGCGACATCCCCGCCGAGAAGACGAGCCCCTCCGCGTCGGTGACGCCGATGCCCACGCGGCAGTGGTCGCCCGGCTCCCCGAGGCGGACGCGGTAGCGCGTGGCCATGCCCATGAAGGGGGAGACGTGGAGCATCTTGGCCATGCCGAAGCCCTGGCCCAGCCCGTGGCGGGCATCGAGGACGTAGGCGTGGCGCTCGTGCCAGGGGGTGTTGGTCACCTCGAGGACCACCGCCCGCACCGCGCCCCCGGCGTCGCAGCAGTAGAAGATGGAGAGCGGGTTGAAGCACCACCCCCAGGTCCGCGGCTGGGCCAGCAGGAAGATCGCTCCTCCGGGGCGCCAGCCGAGCTCGGACTCGACCGTGTCGCGGACCGCGGCATCCAGCGGCCCGGGGGCGTCCGGGAAGTGGTCGCGGCGCCGCCACCAGAGCGGTGCCGGACGGTTCGACATGAGAGGGCGGAGGTGATCGAGGTGGCCGTCATCCCCGAGCCGGATCAATGGCATGGCCAGCCGCCGCGAGAAGCTGTGCTCGACCGGCCGGTGGCGGGTGTGCACCACCACGCCGTCATAGAGGGCCTCCTCGATCACTGTCCGCTCCCGGTCCGGGCCGTGCTCGCGCCCGCGTGGCCGTGCCCCGTCCTGGCGCTCACAGGTCGGCTCCGAGCTCGCGGGTGGCGCGCAGCGCGCTCTGGACCCCGTCCTCGTGGAAGCCGTACCCCCAGTACGCCCCGCAGAAGTAGGTGTGCTCCCTGCCGTTGAGCAGCGTCTGGCGGCTCTGCATGCGCAGGGCATGGGCGTCGAAGACGGGGTGGGCGTAGTCGAAGGACGCGATCACGTCCGCGGGGTCGATGTCGTCCTCCCGGTTGAGGGTGGTGCAGTACACCCGATCCGACGGGATCGACTGGAGGCTGTTGGCGTTGTAGGTGAGGGTGGGGGAGTGCTGCTCGCGCGCGACACGCTGGTAGTTCCAGCTCGCCCAGGCACGGTGATTGCGCGGTAGCATGGCGACGTCGGTGTGGAGGGTCGCCCGGTTGGGCTGGAACCGGAAGGCGCCGAGGGTCTCGCGTTCCAGGGCGTTGGGCGCCTCCAGCATGCGCAGCGCCTCGTCGGCGTGGGCGGCGATGATGACCTTGTCGAAGCGCTCCCCCGCCGTGCCGTCGCCCGCCCAGATGCTCACCCCGTCCTCGTCGCGGGCGATCCGGTGCACCGGGGCTCCGAGCCGGATCCGGTTGCGCATGGGCGCGACCAGAGCCTCGACGTAGCGGGAGGCGCCGCCCTGGACGGTCCGCCACTCCGGCCGGTCGCGGAGTCGGAGCAGGCCGTGGCGATCGAAGAAGCGCGCCAGCGCGGCGGCGGGGAACTGGCCGAACCGGCTGGGATCGGCCGACCAGATCGATGACCCCAGCGGGGTCACGTAGCGCTCGACGAACTCGCCGGAGTAGCGGCCGGCGGCGAGGAAGTCGTCCAGCGAGGTGGTGACGTCCTCGCTTTTCAGCAGCCGGCGGGCATCTCTATTGAATCGTGTGATGTCCACCAGCATCCGCAGGAAGCCGGGGTTGACCAGGTTGCGCCGCTGGGCGAAGAGGGTGTTGAAGTCGGTGCCCCGGTACTCCAGGCCGGTCTGCATGCAGGAGTAGCTGAAGCTCATGTCACTCGGCTGGCTGGCGATCCCCAGCCTCTCGAGGAGGCGGGTGAAGCCCGGGTAGTTGGCCTCGTTGAAGACGATGAATCCGGTGTCGATGGCGAGGTCGGGCGCATCGCCGGCCGGCACCCGGACGGTGTTGACGTGGCCCCCCAACCGGTCCTCGGCTTCGAACAGGGTGATCTCGTGGAGGGGGTGGAGCAGGTGGGCGCAGACCAGGCCGGAGACCCCGCTGCCCACGATCGCGATGCGCATGACTTCCTCGGGTGGCGGCGGAGGCGCTCTGCTGTCCTCCGCCTAATTTAGTGCTAATATAGCATGATCACCCCACGGAGGACATCCATGGCCCGCTTCGTCACCTCGCTCGGATCCGGCTGGACCCCGGAACGGGCCCTCGCCTACATGGCCGAGTTCAGCAACGCCACCGAGTGGGATCCGAGCGTGGTGGCCGCCCGCTCTCTGGACCCGGGACCTCCGCGTCGGGGATCGGCCTACGAGCTGACGGTCAAGGTCGGGAAGGGACGGCACGTCACCCTCCACTACGTCGTCACCGAGCTGAGCCGATCAGCCGTCGAGCTCCTCGCCGAGACCAGGTGGCTGAGGTCCCGGGACCGGATCACCGTGAGCGGGGCCGAGGGCGGCTCCCGGGTGACCTACGACGCCCGCCTCACCCTGCGCGGCGTCGCTCGGCCCTTCAGCCTGTTGTTGGCGCCGTCCTTCCTCCGCACCGCCACCCGGGCGCTGGTCTCGCTGCGCCGTATCCTCTCCGCACCATGAGGCGGGGGGCCGAGCTGCTGGACCGGGCCCTCGAAGCGAGTGTGGCCGGCAGCTTCAGCCGCATCGGCTACCGGGTGCGGCGCCGGACCCAGGGGTTCGAGCCGCTGGCGCGCCACCGGTTGGACGGAAGGACCGTCGCGATCACCGGGGCCACGTCGGGGTTGGGCAATTGGGCCGCCCGGCGGCTGGGGGCGCTCGGCGCCGACCTGGTGCTGCTGGTGCGGGACCCGGTGCGTGGGGAGGCGATCGCGGAGCGGATCCGCGACCGTGATCGGGTGCGGGTCGACGTGGTGGACGCGGACATCTCCGACCTGGCGTCGGTGCGGGCGGCCGCCGCGCGGGTGGCCGAGCTGGCACCCCGGCTCCACGCCCTCATCCACAACGCGGGCGCGCTGCTGCCCGAGTTCACCCGCACCGCCGACGGCATCGAAACCACCCTGGCCACCCATCTGATCGGCCCTTACCTGCTGACCCGGCTGCTTCTGCCCCAGCTCGAGGCGGCGCCCGGCTCGCGGGTGATCGTGGTGACCTCGGGGGGCATGTACACGGAGCCGCTCGACGTCGACCACCTCCAGATGACGCCCGCGACATATCGCGGGGCGGTGGCCTACGCCCGGGCCAAGCGGGCCCAGGTCAGCCTGGTCGCCCACTGCGCATCCGCGCTCGAGCGTCGCGGTGTCTCCCTGGTGGCGGTGCACCCGGGCTGGGCCCGCACCCCGGGGATGGTCACGGCGCTGCCCACCTTCCACCGCCTCACGGCGCCGATCCTGCGGACGGTCGCGGAGGGGGCGGACACCATGGTCTGGCTCGCGGTTGTGGACTCAGTTGTCCTGAACAGGGCACCCCTCTGGCTCGACCGGGGTCCCCGACCGCTCCACCGGCTGCGCCGCACCGCCGCGAGCGACACCGCGGCCGAGCGCCGCCGGCTGGTCGAGCTGTGTGACCGGCTGAGAGGCCTGCCTGCGCCCGCCTGCGGGGAGGTGCCATGAGGAGCGACCCCCGCTCAGGCCGGGTCGGGCCGGTCGGCGTGACCCCTGGCTGCCCACTCTCCACGGTGTCGTCCGGGTGAGCGACGGCGACGAGATCGGCCTGCGCGAGGCCAGTGACCTGCTCGGCCTGCACTACATGACCGTCTACCGCTACGTGCGCACCGGGAGGCTGCCGGCCCGGCGGGTGGGAGGCGGCTGGCTGGTGCGCCGCAGCGACCTCGAGGCTCTGGCCCCCACGCCCGCGGCCCCGACGGAGCGGGGGCGACGGGGCCGTCCTCGTCACGAGCTTCGCGTCGGCCGCCTGGTCAACACGCTTCTGGCGGGCGACGAGGCGGGGGCGTGGACCGTGATCCACGAGGCTCTGGCGTCAGGGGCCACCGCCCGGGCGATCGACATCGAGCTGATCGGTGCCGCGATGCGCGAGGTGGGGGAGCGCTGGGCTGCCGGTGCCGCCAGCGTCGCCGACGAGCACCGCGCCAGCGCCATCGCGCACCGCCTCATCGGCCGCGCGGGCGCGCACGTGAGCCGGCGCGGACGTCACCGGGGGAGGATCATGCTGGGTGCGCCGGCGGGGGAGATGCACTCGCTCCCCAGCGCGCTGCTCGCCGATGTGCTGCGGGCCGAGGGATTCGAGGTCCACGACCTCGGCGCCAACGTCCCGACCGAGGCCTTCGTCGCCTTCGTGGCGGGGCTGGATCCCGTGTGGGCGGTCGGGGTGGTGGTGACCACGAAGCCTCCGGCCCGAGCTCTGGTGCCGCTGGTCCGGGAGTTGCGCCGCCGAGCGACAGTGCCCGTGGTGGTCGGGGGGGCCGCCGCGATCGGCGTCGCCCTCCCTCTCCCTGCCGGCGTCTCAGTCAGTCAGAGCACGGAGGAGGCTGCGGCGCTCCTCCTCCGCGGCGATGGACGCCGAGCCCTCATGCCGTCGGGTGGCGGGACACTTTGAGCAACTGACCTACCACCTGCCGTCGCGCGTGAGTCCGCGGCCGGGCCGATCCGGTGAGGTGCCCTCACCCGCCGGCGTCGGCCGGAGGAATGGCGGTGGTGGCGGTGGCGGTCGCGGTCGCGGGACCCACCCGCTGGTCGGGGCGGTGCTCGACGATCCTGTCGGTGAGGCCGTAGTCCAGCGCCTCGGACGCGCTCAGATAGAGGTCCCGGTTGAGGTCGCGGGCCACCTGTTCCTCTGCCCTGCCGGTGTGGCGGGAGTACATGGCGACCAGCTGGTCGCGCTGGTGGAGGATCTCGCGGGCGTAGATGTCGATGTCGCCCGCCTTGCCCTTCAGACCGGGACTCCACGGTTGATGGATCATGACCACGGAGTTGGGGAGGGCGAAGCGCCTCGCCGGGGTGCCGGCGCAGAGGAGCAGCGACGCGCCGCTCGCCGCCATCCCCAGACAGACGGTGCCGACCGGGGGCTGCACGTACTGCATCGCGTCGTAGATGGAGAAGGAGGCGGTCACCGACCCGCCCGGGCTGTTGATGTAGAGCCAGATCTCGCGCTCGGGGTCCTCGCTCTCGAGGAAGAGGAACTGAGCGGTGACCAGGTTGGCCAGGTCGTCGTCGATCTCGCCGCCCACGAAGACGATGCGGTCGCGGAGGAGGCGGGAGTAGATGTCGAAGGAGCGCTCGCCACGGGCGGTGCTCTCGACGACGGTGGGCACGACGACGGTCATCGGCTCGTCCTCACCGCCCTGGAGGCTGGGGGACGAAGCCGATCCGCCGCCGGGGCGGCTCCCCGCCGCCCATGGCCATGAAGGTGCCGAACTCGGCGACGGCGCGGAGCCCGTCGCGGCTGAGCTGGCCGGCCGCCATCTCCAGGCGCGCGCGGGGATCCACAGGCCACAGCGGCCCGTCGGACGCCGGGGCGAGGCTCTCGGAGACCTCGGTATAGAGGCCCGCGATGGGGACGTGCAGGGCGTAGGCGATGGCCACCAGCAGCTCCGTCGAGACGTCCTTGCGTCCGCGCTCGACCTCGGAGAGGTGGGCGGGGGAGCACCCCGCCTCGGCGGCGACGGCACTCAGCGTCCGCCCCTCGGCGTCCCGGTGACGCCGCAGGGAGGCCCCCAGGGCCCTTCGCACCTCCCCGGCTGTTTCGCTGTGAGCAGATATCACTTCGCTGAAAGTGTAGCAGGGTAGATTCGAGCAGCGGCCGCGACGACGCGCCAGGGGTCGGCGGCCAGCGCGGGCTGGGCGTGATACCCAGCGCGGCGCCGGACACGCACTGAGGTCGGAGTTTCAGGACCTGGCCACCGTAGACTGCCTGTCGCCGTGGAGGAGTGGTTTCGGCTCCGGATGCAGGCCTGGGATGGCGTCGCCGGCGCACTCCGCTTGCATGGCTGCGAGGCGACGGTTACCACGTATGCGGCGCCGGTGCAGATGGAGGGCCGGCTTCCCTCCGGCGAACTCTTCTACTTTCGTGCGCGCCACAATACGTGCTCTCTTGCGGTGGGCGGCGTGGACCCCGCCGATGTCCCGGCTTGGCGCGCCGAGGTCGAGCTGCCCGGCGACTTCACCGCCACCTGGCTCGAGGCTGATGAGGGGAAGCGCATTTTCGCGGAGCTGGTAGAGCGCTATCGGCGCGAGGAGCCACCGGCCCTAACTTGAGCCGGATGGCAGCGGAGCGGATGAGGGGCAGGGGGCGCTGACTGGCGAGTGGGGTTTGCGCAGGCGGCGATGCAACGCCGCCGAGCACAGCGCGCCGAGTGCCTCGCCCCACCGAGCCGGAATCGCAGCGAGCAGGCGGGGTGGAGGTGCGCTGAGGAGCGAGGCCTTGCGCAGGCAGCAGCTGCAATGCTGCCGAGCACGAGCATGCCGGCGCCGACAGGCGCCGGACGTGCGTGCCGAGCGGAGCAGCCACCTGCGCCCCGCCCAGCACGCCCGAAGGTCTTCCGGCTCAGACCTCCTTGAACTCGGCGTCCACGACGTCGTCGCCGCTCGATCCGTCGGAGCCGGACGGCGAACCGCCCGCACCGCCCTCGGGAGCCGCGCCGCCGCCGCCGGACTCCGGCGCCGGACCGGACGGTCCGCTGGACGACCCCGCACCCGACGACGCGTACACGGCCTCGCCGATCTTCTGGATCTCAGCCTGGAGCGCGTCGTGCGCCTTCTTGACGGCGGCGTCGTCGTTCTTGGAGATGGCGTCGCGCACCGCGGCGATCTTGCCCTCGATATCCGTGCGCAGGTCGGCGGGCACCTTGTCGCCCGCGTCCTTGAGTGGCTTCTCGGCCTGGAAGGCGAGGTGCTCGGCACGGTTCTTGGTCTCGATGGCCTCCGCCTTGCGGCGGTCCTCCTCGGCGTTGGACTCGGCCTCCTTGACCATCCGCTCCACCTCGTCCTTGTTGAGGGTGGTGGAGCCGGTGATGGTCACCTTGTTCTGCTTCCCGGTGCCCCGGTCATGGGCGGTGACGTTGAGGATGCCGTTGGCGTCGATGTCGAAGGTGACCTCGATTTGGGGCACGCCGCGCGGCGCCGGCGGGATCCCATCCAGGGTGAATGTGCCCAGGATGCGGTTGTCCCGCGCCATCGGCCGCTCGCCCTGGAGCACGACGATCTCCACGCTCGGCTGGGCGTCGGAGGCGGTCGAGAAGACCTGCGACTTGGCGGTCGGGATGGTTGTGTTGCGGTCGATGAGCTTGGTGTTGACCTCGCCCTCGGTCATGATCCCGAGCGACAGCGGGGTGACGTCGAGGAGCAGGACGTCCTTGACCTCGCCCTTGAGCACGCCGGCCTGGATGGCGGCGCCGACCGCCACCACCTCGTCGGGGTTGACCCCGCGGTTGGCGTCCTTGCCGGTCAGCTCCTTGACCAGGGCCTGGATCACCGGCATCCGGGTGGAGCCGCCGACCAGGATCACCTCGTCGAGGTCGGAGACGCTCATGTGAGCGTCGGCCAGGGCGTCCTGGAAGGGCTTGCGGCAGCGCGCGCTGAGGTCCTCGGTGAGCTGCTCGAACTTGGACCGCGAGAGGGCGATGTCGAGGTGCTTCGGGCCTGAGGCGTCGGCGGTGATGAAGGGGAGGTTGACCTGGGTCTCCTGGCGCTGGGACAGCTCGATCTTGGCCTTCTCGGCGGCCTCGGTCAGCCGCTGCAATGCCTGGGGGTCGCCGCGCAGGTCGATCCCCTGGTCACGCTTGAATTCATCCGCCAGCCAGTCCACCACCCTCCGGTCGTAGTCGTCGCCACCCAGGTGGGTGTCGCCGTTGGTGGACTTGACCTCGAAGACCCCTTCGCCGACCTCCAGGATGGAGACGTCGAAGGTCCCCCCGCCGAGGTCGAAGACGAGGATCTTCTCGTTCTCCTTCTTCTCCAGCCCGTAGGCGAGCGAGGCGGCGGTGGGCTCGTTGATGATCCGGAGCACGTTGAGGCCCGAGATCTGGCCGGCGTTCTTGGTCGCCTGGCGCTGGGCGTCGTTGAAATAGGCGGGCACGGTGATGACCGCGTCGGTCACCTTCTCGCCCAGGTAGGCCTCGGCGTCGGTCTTCAGCTTCTGGAGCACCATCGCCGAGATCTGCTCGGGGGTGTGACGCTCGCCGGAGACCTCCACCTCGACCCGGCCGTCCTTGCCGGCGACCACCTTGTAGGGGACCTGCTTGGCCTCGTTGGTCACCTCGCTGAGCAGACGGCCCATGAAGCGCTTGATGGAGTAGATGGTGTTGTGGGGGTTCACCGCCGCCTGGCGACGGGCGAGGGTGCCGACGAGGCGCTCCCCGCCGCGGGTGAATGCCACCACGGAGGGGGTGGTGCGACCGCCCTCGGCATTGGCGATGACGGTGGGTTCGCCGCCCTCCATCACGGCCACCACGCTGTTGGTGGTGCCGAGATCGATGCCGACCGTCTTGGCCATGGGATGGGTCCCTCCAGAAGTGCTCGAATGAGAGCCGATGCGCCCGTGGGGCGGCGTCCGCCCGCTCCGTGGCGGTCATTCCCGATGTACCTCGGCGCCTGCCCATGCTAAACGCCGGGGCCGTCAGAGGGGAGCGCTCAGCCCGGGTAGCCGCCGGCGCCGATCAGCGGGACGAAGCGGCAGGGCCCGAGGTTCTCGGTGATCCAGCTCCCTCCGCGCATCCTCAGCCGGGTGAGCTCCTCCCCCTCGGGGCCGCTCCGGATCGGCACCACCAGGCGGCCGCCCTCCCGGAGCTGGCGGGCCAGGGCGACCGGGAGCCGGGGTGCCGCGGCCCCGACCGCGATGGCGTCGAAGGGAGCGCGGTCGGGGAGCCCGACGCTGCCGTCGGCCCCGACCACCTCGACGTCGACCCCCAGCCGGCCCAGACGCTCGGCGGCCTGGTCGGCCAGCTCCGAGATCCGCTCGACGCTGATCACCCGGGCACCGCAGGCGGCCATCACCGCCGCCTGGTAGCCGCTGCCGGTGCCGATGTCGAGGGCGACGTCCCCCGCCCTCAGCTCCAGGGCCTCGACGATGATCGCCACCATCAGCGGCTGGGAGATGGTCTGGTTGTCGGCGATCGGGAGGGCCCGGTCCGCATAGGCGTCCTCGCGGTCGGCGGGAAGGACGAACTCCTCGCGCGGCACCGCGGCCATCGCCGCCAGCACCCGCTCGTCCCGCACCCCGCCGTCGCGGAGCCGCTCGATCATCTCCGCCACCGAGCTCATCCCCGGCCGGCCTCCCAGATCGAGTGACGCCGCACGGCTCGCATCCTCCTCGCCTACTCGGGGTGGTACTCCCGCTGCCCGGTCCGGTCGTCGAACCAGACCCGCATCCGCTGCCCGGTCTCGGGGTCGATGAACACCTCGGTGGTCGGCCGGGCGCCTCCGGCGACGGGCCCGCCGGCTCCGCCGCCCCGGTACCGCTCCCAGCCGATCACCGCCCCCAGCACGATGAGGATCACGAGGGCCAGGATCACCAGCAGCTCGACGGCGGGGATGGCTGCCATCAGGGGCGCCTCCTCAGCGCCGCGTTCACCTGGCCGGGGGCGGCGCCAGCGGCTCGATCACCTGGGCGGTGCCGTAGGCGACGATCTCGCTCATGGTATTGCCGATCTCCGACGAGTCGAAGCGCATCATGGTCACCGCGTTGGCCCCCATGGCGGTGGCGCTCTGGACCATGCGGTCGACCGCCTGGCGCCGGGCGTCCTCGAGCAGCTTGACGTAGGCGCCGACCTCGCCGCCGACGATGCTGCGGAAGCCCGCCGCGATGTTGCCGCCCAGCCCGCGGGTGCGCACGGTGAGGCCGAAGACCTGTCCGAGGGTCTGGGTGACCCGGGTGCCGGGGATGTTCTCGGTGGTGGTGACGATCATGGGGCGAGCATAGCCGTCCCGCGCCCCCTTCGCCGTCGTCACCGTGGGGTCAGGTCGAGGTCCGGCGGCGCCTGGTCCGGCAGCTTCCAGACGATGAAGCCCTTCTCCCACCGTCGATGCAATTCGTTGGCGCTGTCCACCGCCTCACCCACCCGCAGCTCGAACGATGCGAGGTCCTCGGCTGCGACCGCCGCGAGCAGCAGTTCCACCTCCTCGTGGAGGTACTCGCCGATGTCGTCGCCGTACTTGGGCCGGGTGATCGCGCAGAGGAGAAAGAGCTTGCGCATCTCCGAGAGCTGCCACCGGGCCAGCCGCCAGTTGCCGGCCCGAGCTGCGTAGACGGCCCGCCAGAGGCGGTTGGCGATCTCGGGCATCAGCCGGGCCAGCCCGGGCTGGAGCCGGGTCAGCTCCTCGGGGCTGAGCCGCTCCGGGTTGGCGGGCTGACCCGCGCTCTCGGCCATTTCTGCGCGAGTCTATCGGGGCCGGCCGGCCGGCCAGTGGCGGCGGAGAGGTCTGGAGGCCGGGTCGCGGGGGCCGGACAGAGGCTGGAGGCCTGACCCCTCCGGAGAGGTCTGAATCTCGGGAACCTCATGGGAGGCCCTCGCGTAGCGGAGGTGTGCAAGTACTCCGGCGACACGGTGGCCGTCTGCGCAGCGGGGCGGGTGCCCTGGTGGTATCGGTGGCGGTGGTCGCTGCGGTGACTGCCGGCTACTTCGGGCTCCGCCACGACTCGGCCCTGGGGGACGCCGCCGGTGGGCCGCCCGCCCGGACGGGCGCGGCCATGGCCTATGACTCCGCCACCGGCGACATGGTGATGTTCGGGGGCACGAGCGCCACCGGCCAGCCGCTCGCCGACACCTGGCTGTGGGATGGATCCGGCTGGGCGCAGGCGTCGCCGGCGACCAGCCCGCCCGCCCGGTACGGAGCTCAGATGGCCTGGGACCCCCAGAGCCAGCGGGTGATCCTGCTGGGTGGCACCGGGGGGAGCGGCTGCTCCGTCGACGGCTCATCGGGGGTGGCGGTGCCGGGCTCGGCCGGTTCCGGATCCGCGACCACCGGTTCCGCCTCCGCGACCACCGGTTCCGGCTCCGCGACGGCCGCTCCCGCCTCCGCGATCGCCACCCAGGCCTCGGCGATCGCAACTCCTGCCTCCGCGATCGCCGCTCCCCCGTCCGCAACCGCCTCCTCCGGGGCCTGCACCCAGCTCCAGGACGCCTGGGCGTGGGACGGCAGTGACTGGTCCCGGCTCGCCCTGGGACAGGCCTCCGGCCAGCTCGGCCACTACAGCCTCGCGGGGGCTTCGATGGCCACCGACGCGTCGACCGGGAGGATCGTGCTGGTGACCGCCGGCAGCCCGGCCACCGAGATCGGGCCGATCCCGGCCATCTACGGCTCGTCCGGCGGCTCCGCAACCGGAGCGGCCTCGAGCGGGTCCGCCACCGGGCTCCCCGCCTCGAGCGCCGCTGCCGTGACGGCCAATCCCGGCGGTCCCTGCATCGCCGTCGGCGGCGGGCTCTGCGGCTCGCCCGTGGCGGTCCCCACCGTGCCCGCCACCACGCTTCCCGGCCCGACGGCGTGCCCGCTCGACGGGGGCTGCGCGCTCCTGCCCTGCTCCGGCTGCGTGATCTGCCCGATGACGTCGGGGAGCACGACCCCCGGGGCCGGCACCCAGGTGATCTGCTCCAACTGCGTCGAGATCGGGACCCCGTGCCCGCTGCTCCCCGCGACCCTCACCTGGGTCTTCGACGGCACCACCTTCCAGCCGGTGAGCGCCTCTCCGACGGAGGTGCCGCCCTCGGGCGGCCAGCTGGTCTGGTTCCCCGGGCCGGGCCTCCTGGTCGACCTCGGCTCCGGTCTCTACGCCGCGATGGGGGGGACGGCCATCGCCTGTCCGTACGACGCCCCCTGCCCGGTGATCCCGGCCCGGGAGGAGTACCGGTGGACCGGGACCGGCTGGACGCCGCTCCAGGACGCCGCGGCGAGCGCGTCCGAGCCGTACTTCGAGGTCCCGCCGGTCGCCGACACCGCGACCGGTGAGGCCGTGGGTCTCGACGCGATGGGCGTGACCTGGGTCTCGACGGACCCGGCGACCGGCTGGGCGAAGGCTCTGTCCGCCGCCGCCCCGACCGCGCGCTCCGACTTCGCCCTCGCCTACGACGGCGCCACCGGCGAGGTGGTGCTCTTCGGTGGGGATGCCTTCGGGGCGAGCTCGGCGACCGGTGGCGTGACCGCCGACACCTGGACTTGGGACAGCTCGGGGTGGACCCTGCGTGGCGGCGCCACTCCGACCCCGATCCCGTCGCCGTCCGGGACGGCCTCGCCGGTGGCCAGCCCGGTGACGCTGCCCTCGCTGCCCGCCGTCCCGCCGGCCACTCCGGTGCCGACCGCCGTGAGCCTTCCGAGTCCCACGCCAACCGTCCCCGCGACCGAGACGCCCACCCCAAGCCCCGCAGCGACCACCTGACGCGTGAGCACCGGCCGGTCCGGCGTCTCCCCACCGGGCTGACCCACGGCGGCGGGAGCCGCGCTCCCGCCGCTCGCCGGCTCCGGCCGCCCCCCGCCGCACCTCGCGCCAACCGCCCGCCCCCGCCCGCCACCCTGCCAACCCCAAGCTCCTCCTCGGTGTGCTCTGATCCCTGCGTGGCACCCCCCCAGCTCCGGATCGAGATCCTGGAACGCCCCGACGACCCCGCGGTCCAATCCATGCTCGTCAACCTGGGCCTGGAGGACCAGGAGCACTACGACCACCCCCGCGAGAGCCGGGAGGAGATCGCCGCCCACACCGGGCCCATCGCGCCTCGCTTCCATGGCGAGAACGTGATGCTGGTGGCGCGCGATGTTGACGGCCACGCGCTGGGCCTCTGCTGGTGCGTCCTCTTCGATCCCGGCAACGGGCTGGAGGGCGAGGTGGCCGAGCTCTACGTCGAGCCCGACGCCCGCGGCCAGGGGGTGGCGACCGCCCTGGTGGGGGAGGCGATGCGCATCTTCCGGGAGCGGGCGGTGAGCTTCGTGGCGGTGTGGACGCGTCCCGACAACCCCGCCGCCCTCTCCGTCTACAGGAACCACGGCTTCGAGCCCACCGAGCAGACCGTGCTCACCTGGCTGCCCCTTCCCGGTCGCGGGCGGCCCGATGCGGGCCCCGGCGGAGAGCGCGGCGCGGATAATCACGCTCCGTGACGCCCCGGAGGACACGATGACGCTCGAACGCGACCAGGTCGCCCACGTCGCCATGCTCGCCCGCCTCGGTCTGAGCGACCAGGACCTGGAGCGCTACCGCGAGCAGCTCGACGCCATCCTCGCCCACGTCGACCGCCTCCAGCAGGTGGACACCTCGCAGGTGGGCGAGACCGCCCAGATCGGTGGCCTGGTCAACGCCTGGCGCGAGGACGAGCGGCGCGAGTGCCTGCCCGTCGAGGCCGCGCTCGCCAACGCCCCCAGGCGGCGGCGCGATCACTTCGAGGTGGGGGCGATCCAGGAGTGAGCCGACCGACCGTCGCCGACCTGGGCGCGAGCCTGCGCCGCGGCGAGACGTCGCCCGCCGAGCTCGCCGCCGCGTCCCGGAGCGCGCTGGAGTCGCTTGCCGGTCTCCATCCGGTGCTCCGCTACACCGACGAGCTCACCGAGCGCCAGGCCGCCCGTGCCGCGCGCAGCCTCGCCGAGTCGCCGGAGAAAGCGGGCCCGCTCTGCGGCATCCCCTTCGCCTACAAGGACGTCCTCTGCGTCGAGGGGGTGGAGACCACCGCGGGGTCCCGGATCCTCCAGGGATACATCCCCCCGTACACCGGCACGGCGCTCGGGCGGCTTCTCGACGCCGGCGCGGTCCCGGTCGCGGTCACCAACTGCGACGAGTTCGCCATGGGCTCCTCCAACGAGAACTCGGCCTTCGGCCCGGTGGGCAACCCCTGGGACCCGAGCCGGGTGCCGGGGGGCAGCAGCGGGGGCAGCGCGGCGGTGGTCGCGGCCGGGGCGGTCCCCTTCTCCCTGGGGACCGACACCGGCGGGTCGATCCGCCAGCCGGCCTCCTTCTGCGGTGTCGCCGGGTTCAAGCCGACCTACGGCAGGGTCTCCCGCTACGGGCTGATCGCCTTCGCCTCCTCCCTGGACCAGATCGGCCCGTTCGCCCGACAGGTCGAGGACGCCGCTCACGTCTTCACCGCCATGGCCGGCCACGATCCCCGGGACAGCACCTCGTCGCCCACCGAGGTGGAGCCGGTCGACGAGCAGCTGGGGCGTGGCATCGAAGGGATGCGCCTCGGGATCCCCCGCGAGTACATGGCCGAGGGGCTGGAGCCCGGCGTCCGCACCGCGGTCGAATCGGCCTTCGCCCTCTTGGAGAAGCTCGGCGCCACCCTCGAGGAGGTCTCGCTCCCCTCCACCCCGGCGGCGCTCAGCACCTACTACATCATCGCCCCCGCCGAGTGCTCGGCCAACCTGGCGCGGATGGACGGGGTCCGCTTCGGCTTCCACGTCGACCGCCCGTCGCTCACCGACAGCTACCTGGAGACGCGCGGCCAGGGCTTCGGCCCCGAGGTGAAGCGGCGGATCATGCTCGGCACCTACGCGCTCTCGAGCGGCTACTACGACGCCTACTACCGCAAGGCGCAGAAGGTGCGGACTCTCATCGCGGAAGAATTCGACCGCGCCTTCGAGAAGGTGGACGCGCTGGTCTGCCCCACCTCTCCGATCGTCGCCTTCCCCAAGGGGGAGAGGAGCGACCCCCTCTCCATGTATCTCTGCGACGTGCTCACGCTCCCGGTGAACCTCGCCGGCCTGCCGGGCATTTCGGTGCCGTGCGGCCTGAGCGAGGGCCTCCCGGTCGGTCTGCAGGTGATCGGTCCGCGCTTCCAGGATGCGCGGGTGCTGCGTGTCGCCCACGCCTACCAGGCGGCGACCCCCTGGCACGAGGCGCCGCCACCCCCGCCTCCGGGCGCGGCGGGCCGGCCGTCATGATCACGGCCAGCGCGGTGAGCACCCTGGAGCAGATCCTGAGCCGCTACGAGCCGGTGATCGGCCTGGAGGTCCACGGTCAGCTGCTCACCCGCAGCAAGATGTTCTGCGGCTGCAGCGCGGACTACATCGGGAGCCCGCCCAACAGCAACACCTGCCCGGTGTGCCTCGGCCTGCCGGGGGTGCTGCCGGTGATGAACCGGGTCGCCGTCGAGTACACGGTGCGGACCGCGCTGGCGCTCAACTGCGAGATCCCCGAGCACAGCAAGTTCGACCGCAAGAACTACTTCTATCCCGACCTCCCCAAGGGGTACCAGATCTCCCAGTGGGACATGCCCCTCTCGCGCAACGGCCACCTCAGCTTCACGGTCGACGGTGAGGAGGTGCGGTGCGGGATCACCCGGGTCCACCTCGAGGAGGACACCGGGACCCTCCAGCACGCCGGCGACATCCTCCAGCAGGCCCGCAGCTCGGTGGTCGACCTCAACCGCGCCGGCGTGCCCCTGATGGAGATCGTCGGCGAGCCCGATCTGCGCTCCGCCGAGCAGGCGCGCGAGTACCTGGTCCGGCTCCGCCAGATCCTCGTCTACATCGGGGTCAACGACGGCAACCTGGAGCAGGGGTCGTTCCGCTGCGACGCCAACATCTCGCTGCGGCGCCGCGGCGAGACCGAGCTCGGGGTCAAGGTCGAGGTCAAGAACATGAACTCGTTCCGGGCCGTGCAGCGGGCCCTCGACTTCGAGATCGTCCGCCAGGGGCGGCTGCTCGACCAGGGCCAGCCGATCGCCCAGGAGACCCGCGGCTGGGTGGAGGCCAAGGGCGCCACCATCTCCCAGCGGAGCAAGGAGTACGCGCACGACTACCGCTACTTCCCCGAGCCGGACCTGCCCCCCCTTCAGATCGGCGTCGACTTCGTCGAGAGGGTCCGGGCCGGGCTCCCCGAGCTGCCCCAGCAGCTGATGGAGCGGCTCCAGCGGGACCACGGCCTCTCCGCGTACGACGCCGCCATCATCTGCGCAGAGCGCGAGGACGCGCGCGCCTTCGAGGAGCTGGTGGCCGCCGGGGTTCCGGCCAAGACTGCCGCCAACTGGCTGATGGGGGAGGTTGCCAGGCTGAGCCGGGAGAGCCGGACCCCGCTGCAGCGCAGCGGCCTCGGGGTGGCCGGCCTGGCCGCCCTGGTCAAGCTGGTCGAAGGGGGCAGCATCAGCGGCTCCACCGCCAAGGAGCTCCTGGAGGAGCTCTACCTGCCCGGCGGCGACCCCGCCGCTGTGGTCCGGGACCGGGGTCTCGCCCAGGTCAGCGACCAGGCCGAGCTGGAGCGGCTGGTCGACGCGGTGATCGCCGAGAACCCGGCCGCCGTCGCCGACTTCCGAGGCGGCAAGGAGCAGGCCCTGCAGCGGCTGGTGGGGGGGGTGATGAAGGCGACCAGGGGTCGCGCCGACGCCCGGGCGGTGACCGGCCTGCTCCGTGACCGCCTCGCTCGTTGACGTCGGGAGGCGAGGGAGGAGGCACGGGGGTGCGTGCTGAGCACAGGCTTGGCGCAGGCGCGGGATGCAACCGCGCCGAGCCAAGGGCGCCGAGCGCCGGTCAGGGCGCTCGGACGCCCGAGCTGGATCGAAGCACCACCCCCGGGACTCCGGACGCCTCTCCTGAGCCGCTCCGTGCCGGCACTCGGCTGGTCGTCCGCTGCGAGGGGATGGTCCACGGTGGGCTCTGCCTCGCCCACGCGGATGGCGCGACCCTGCTGGTCGACGGCGCCATCCCCGGCGAGACCGTCGAGGTGGCGCTCACCTTCCGCAAGGGGCGCACCTGGTTCTGCCGGGTCATCGGTGTCGAGGAGGCCTCCCCGGACCGGGTCAGTGCGCCCTGTCCCTACGTGGGCGAGTGCGGAGGGTGCCAGCTCCAGCACATCGGCTACCCGCGCCAGCTCGAGCTGAAGCGGGAGATCCTGCTCGACGCTGTGCGCCGGGCCGGGGTCGCGGTGCCCGAGCCGCGGCTCCATGGCATGGAGGACCCCTGGCGCTATCGGTGGCGGGGCGAGTTCCACGTCATCCCCGGCGAACGGGGGCTGGCCGATGCCACCCTCGGTTTCAACCGGGCGCGGAGCTGGCGCAAGGTGGCGGTCGACGACTGCCTGATCCACCATCGGAGCATCGCCGGCGCGCTGCCCCGGCTGCGGGAGCTGGTCCGGCGGGGCGGTTCGCCGGGACTCGGCGTCCTCCACGTCACCGCCGGCGAGTCCGGCGACGAGCTCCTGCTCCGCTCCAAGCCGGCCGCCGCCCTGGCCCGATCGGTGGTGGACGAGATGGCGGCGACCCTGCCCGTGGGGGAGCGGTGGAGCACCGACCTCACCACCTTGCACTGGCGGGGGCGGGCCTTCCGGGTGTCGCCGGATTCGTTCATCCAGGTGAGCTGGGGGCAGCTCGACGCCCTCTACGGGTGCGTCATCGCGGCCCTCGGCGACGTGCACGGCCGGCGCATCGTCGACGCCTACGCCGGGATCGGGGTGCTCAGCGCCGTCCTCGCCGGCGAGGCGCGCGAGGTGGTGTGCATCGAGAGCAACCGGAGTGCGGCCGCGATGGGCCGGCTCAACGCCCGCATCAACGAGGTCGCCGATCGGGTGCGCTACGTCGTGGCCCCGGTCGAGTCCGCGCTCGCCGAGGTGGCCGGATCGGGCGGCGTCGACGGCCTGGTGCTCGACCCTCCCCGCGCCGGCTGCGGCGGCCAGGTCGCCGGCTGGCTGGCCCTGGCCGGGCCGCCGCGGGTCGTCTGCGTCTCCTGCGATCCCGCCACCCTGGCCCGCGACCTGCATGTCCTGGTCGCCTCCGGGCCCTACGCGGTGGACTCCGTCGACGTCGTGGACATGTTCCCCCAGACCTACCACGTCGAGACCGTGGTGGGGCTCAGCCGGCAGGGCTGACCCGCTCAGGTGGCGATGGTCACCGGTGGGACCGAGGTGGCGGACGGCCCCTGGGTGTCGAGGGTGGAGCGGACGACGTAGGTTCCTGGCGGGGTGGGCTCGGGGAGCACGGCGGTGAAGGCGCGGCTGGTCCCGGCGGGGACGATCTCGAGCGCGATCGCGAGGCAGTGCACGCCCGGCGTGGGGGCGGGGGTCGGCACCGGCACGCCGGCGGTGGTCTCCGCCCAGGCCGTCAGGCTCGCGACGCAACCGCCCAGCACGGTGAGCGGGCCGCGCACGGTGACGGTGAGCTGGAGCTGGGCGCCCGGCTCTGCCGTCACCACCGCCGTCCACCCGGCCGCGTTAGTGGCGGTGCCGAGCACCTGCCCGATCCCGCCGGGCGGGGCCTGCGGGCTCTGGGCCGGGCTCTCCACCGGGGAGGGCGCGGGCGCCGTGGAGCCGGCGCCTGCCGCCGGGGGGTGGCCGACCGCGCCGCCGGTGGGCGCGGTCCCGCACGCGGCGGCACCGGCCGCGACGCCGCAGAGGAGCAGGGCGAGGGGAAACCTCACCTCCATGTGACGCTGGGGAGGGCGGCGAGGTTCCCGGGACCGTGCCTCCGGCTGCCGGCACGGCGGAGGGTCGCGACCGGGACCCCCACCGGCCCCGTCAGAATGGGGCGAGCCGCGCCGGGGACCGGCCGCCGGCGGTGCTAACGTACGTGTGTTCGGAGGCGAGGACGCCACCACGATGCCGGAGGTGGAGACGGAGGCGGAGACGGTGCCCACGGTGGCGGCGGGAGCGGATGCCTTCGTCCATCTCCACACCCACAGCGAGTTCTCGCTGCTGGACGGGGCCGCTCGGATCCCCGAGCTGGTGGCGCGGGCGGCGGCGACGGGCCAGCCGGCGATTGCGGTCACCGACCACGGGGTCCTCTATGGCGCTGTCGAGCTCTACACCGAGGCGACCGCCGCCGGGGTCAAGCCGATCGTCGGCTGCGAGGTGTACATGGCGCCCCGCTCTCACCGCGACAAGGAGGGGCGTGCCGACCGCGACCCCAACCACCTGGTGCTGCTGGCCCGCGACGCCACCGGCTACTCCAACCTGGTCGCGCTGTCGACCATCGCTCACCTCGAGGGCTTCTACTACAAGCCGCGGATCGACAAGGAGCTGCTCGCCGCCCACAGCGAGGGGCTGATCTGCCTCTCGGGGTGCGTCGGCGGCGAGCTTCCCCAGGCCATCCTGAGCGGCGATCTCGACGCGGCCGAGAGGGTGGCCCGCCAGCACGCGGAGATCCTCGGGCCCGACAACTACTTCCTGGAGCTCCAGGACCACGGCATGACCGAGGAGACCGCGGTTCGCGAGGGGCTCCTGGAGATCGCCCGCCGCACCGGTCTCCCCCTGATCTGCACCAACGACTCGCATTACATCCATGCGAGCGACGCCGAGGCCCACGACATCCTGCTCTGCCTCCAGACCGGGTCCCGGCGCGACGACGAGCGGCGGCTCCGGTTCCACGGTCCCCAGTTCTACGTGGCGAGCGGCGAGGAGATGCGGCGGCGCTTCGCCGCCTACGGGGAGGCCGCATCCAACACCCTGGCGGTGGCGGCGCGCTGCGACTGGAAGCTGGAGCTGGGCCTGCATCACCTCCCGGCCTATTCGCCCATCCCTGAAGGCCTCGACGCCGACTCCTACCTGGCCGAGCTCTGCGAGCGGGGGCTCGCCGAACGGTACGGTGGCGACCCGTCGCGGGAGGCCCGGGATCGGTTGGCGATGGAGCTGGACGTCATCCACCAGACCGGCTTCTCCGCCTACTTCCTCATCGTCTGGGACCTGATCCGCGCCGCCCGCTGCGACGGGGTGGTGGTGGGTCCCGGGCGAGGCAGCGCGGCCGGATCGCTGGTCAGCTACGTGCTGCGCATCACCAACGTCGATCCCCTCCGCTATGGGCTCATCTTCGAGCGCTTCCTCAACCTGGAGCGTCGGGAGATGCCCGACATCGACATCGACTTCGACGACCGGCGGCGCGACCGGGTCATCCAGTACGTGACCGGGAAGTACGGTCAGGACCGGGTCGCCCAGATCATCACCTTCGGGACCATGGCCGCCCGAGCCGCGATCCGCGACGTCGGCCGGGTCCTCGATGTCCCGCTCCCGGATGTCGACCGGCTGGCCAAGCTGGTCCCGGCGTCCCTCGGGATCACCCTGGATCGCGCCCTGGCCGAGGCGCGTGACCTGCGCGACCTCTACGACGGCGAGCCCTGGGCGCACAGCGTCATCGACATCGCTCGCCGGCTCGAGGGCATCTGCCGGAACGCCTCGACCCACGCCGCGGGCGTGGTCATCGGCGCCGAGCCGCTGGCCAGCATCGTGCCCCTGGCCCGGGCCACCTCGGGCAACGAGGGCGTGGTCACCCAGTTCGACATGAAGGGTGTGAGCAAGATCGGCCTGCTCAAGATCGACTTCCTGGGGCTCTCCAACCTCACCGTGATCCAGGAGACGGTCGAGAACGTCGAGAAGGTCCGGGGAGTGCGGCTGGACATCGACTCCATCCCCCTCGACGACCCGGCCACCTACGAGCTGCTGGGCAAGGCGGACACCCACGGGGTGTTCCAGCTCGAGGCCACCTTGGGCAAGCGGATCCTCATCGACATGCAGCCACGCTCATTGGAGGACCTGGCTGCCGCCAACGCCCTCATCCGGCCGGGGCCGCTCGAGGGCGGGGTCGTGGATCTCTACATCAAGCGCAGGCGCGGGGAGGAGCTGATCACCTACCTGCGCCCCGAGATGGAGCCGATCCTGGCCGAAACATTCGGGACCATGATCTACCAGGACCAGGTGATGCAGATCGCCTCCGCGGTGGCGGGCTACAGCCTGGGCGAGGCCGATGTCCTCCGCTCCGCGATGGGCAAGAAGGACCAGGAGAAGATGGCCCACCAGCGGGAGAAGTTCCTGGCCGGCGCGGCCGCCCGGGGGGTCGCGGAGGGCACCGCCGCCGCCCTCTTCGACCTCATCGCCCACTTCGCCGGCTACGGCTTCGGCAAGGCCCATGCCTACTGCTACGGCCTGATCGGCTACCAGACCGCCTACCTCAAGGCCAATCACCCGCTGGAGTTCATGGCGGCGCTGCTCAACAGCCGGGCCGGTGACTTCGACAAGCTGAAGCAGACCATCCTCGACGCCCACGCGCGCGGTCTCACCGTCATGCTCCCCGACGTCAACCGGAGCGAGGTGGGATTCGCGGTGGGCGACCCGGAGAAGCGCGAGATCCTCTACGGCCTGGCCCACATCAAAGGTGCTGGCGAGCGGGTCATGGAGCAGCTGGTGGAGGAGCGGGGGAGCGGCGGCACCTACGCGAGCGTGGTCGATCTCTGCCTCCGGGTCGGCGGCCGCGACCTCAACCGGCGCGTGCTCGAGGCCCTGATCCGGAGCGGCGCCTGCGACGGCCTGGGCGAGCGCGGCCTGCTCCTCGCCACCCTCGACCGCGCCCTCGACCGGGCGGCCCAGATCCGCCGCGAGCGCGACCTCGGGCAGGGCTCGCTGTTCGGCGAGAGCGCCGCCGAGGACGTGTCGATTGCCCTCTCACCGGTCGACGAGTTCGGCACGGTCACGGATGTCACCGCCGTCCCCGCCGAGGAGCGGCTGCGCTGGGAGCGGGAGTACCTCGGGATGTACCTGAGCGACCACCCGCTGCGCCGCATCTCGGACCGCCTCGCGGAGCGCGTCGACACCGCCGTCGGGGAGCTGGGAGCCCACCTCGACGGCATCTACGTGCAGATCGGCGGGGCGATTCGCGACCTCCGCGCCTTCATCCCCCGGCGCAGCACGACCGGACAGCGGATGGCCTTCATGACCGTGGAGGACCTCTCCGGCGCCTGTGAGGTGGTGGTGTTCGCACGCATCTTCGAGGAATGCGCCGAGCTGCTCCGTCCCGACCAGGTGATCGTGGTCCGCGGGCGCGTCCAGGCCGGCCGCAACGGCCGCGCTCCCGTCTCGGCGACCCAGAACGGGGCTGCGGCTCCGGAGGAGGAGGAGCACCCCGACACCGAGTCGGTGAGCGTCATCGCCGAGGCCGTCTACGCCCTCGACGACGTCCGGCTGGCGGCCTGGCGCCGCAACAGCCGGGTTCGGCTGCGCCTCTCCGCCGGCCAGGAGTCGCTGCTTCCGACCCTGCGCGGCATCCTTGGACAGCACCGGGGAGAGGCACCGGTCCTGGTCCAGGTGGTGGGGGCGCGGTCGGTGGACGAGATCGTGCTCGGTGACGAGTGGAGGGTGGAGCCGGGCCCGGCGCTGGAGCGGGCGGTGGAGTCGCTGCTGGGCGATGCCTCCTACCGGGTGGAGGTGGAGCGCCAGCGGGCTCCCGAGCGCGAGGGCGCGCGCCGCCGCTGACGAGGCGTGATCACCGTCGCGCGCGGCGTCAGAGCAGGCCGACCAGCCAGTCGAGCGCGACCTTGGCGATCACGAAGATCACCAGGTAGGTGATGAAGGCGACCAGCGCCTCCACATCGATCCCCGAGCTGTGGGCGATGATGCCGTCGAACGGGCGGACGAAGGGCTGTGCCATCGCCCGGATCCCACGGGTCAGCGGATGCCAGGGGTCGGCGTGGAAGAGCGAGAGGAGGAAGCGGAGCAGGACCAGGACGGCGACGATGATGATCAGCGTGAGGACGAGCTGCTCGAGCGCCCCCACCAGGATGGCTCCGAGCGACTCTCCCGTGACGCCGACGCTGTACGAGAGCGAGAAGCAGACGTTGGCCAGGATCTCGAGGACGATGATGGCGAGCAGCGGAGAGATGTCGAGCATCCCGCCGAACGTCGGCAGCAATCCGCGGAAGGGGGCCAGGATGGGGTCGGCGATGGCCCGGACCACCCGGACCAGCGGGTGGTACGGGTTGAGCCCGGGGATCCAGGAGATGAGCACCCGGATCACCACGATGAGGGTGAGGACCTCCAGGACGTAGCCGATCGCCTGGAGGATGTTGGCCGCTAGCACGGGCCCGAGTATAGGCAGCGGCCACGCCGGGTAACGCGCCGCAGCCCCACCGGGTCAGCCCCCCAGGGTCCAGTTGGTGACCGGCGCGCTGCCTCCCGCGCTGTAGGTGATGGTTCCCGAGCCGGACGCGTCGAGACTGACCGTGGCCAGCGTGGCCCCGGCCGCGGTGGTCACGGTGCCGGTGAGCTGGGTGGTGCTCACCAGGTTGAGCGTGAACGCGGTGCCGTCCTTCGCGTCGGTCACGGTCCACCCCGTTGGCGCGGGGGAGAAGAGGGCGAAGAGCGCGGCGTGGCCGGAGGTCGCGTTGGCCGGCATCGCGGTGCCGCTTCCGGCGATCGCGAACGTCGTCGGCGTCGGCGTCGTGATCGAGAGAGCGCCGGCCGCACCCGACTCGGAGATGGACTGCGTCCCGGAGAAGGCGACGCCGTAGTCATCGTCGCCGCCGCCCGCGATCGGCGTCAGGCTGATGGTGAGGGGCGCCACCGAGGCCAGGGAGATCCCCAGCGCCGGGAAGGGCTGGGCGACCGCGCCGCTGCACACGAAGGGGGGTGGCGTCGAGCTGCTGGCGGGGATCTCGCATTCGAGGCCGAGGCTCACCGGCGGAGAGCCGTCCTTGGGGGTGAAGGTGCCAGTGCCGTCCACGGTGACGCTCGAGATCGCGTCCGACGTCCCGCCGAAGACCACGCTCTCGCTGAGGGCGAGGACACCGAGGGTGGCGCCTGCGGGCCCGAGGTAGGTCGCGGACTCGCTGATGGAGATGGTCGCGGTCGCGTTGGTCGCCGTCAGCGTCGCCGCGGCCTCGATGTAGGGCTGAGCGCAGCTCCCGTCGTAGTAGAGGTCGACGGTCGCGGTGGTGACGTTGCCGGTGGTCGACTTCTGCAGCACTTTCGACGACCCCGTCCCCGCGGTGAGCGCCCTGCACGAGGTCGAACCGAGGAGTGCGCCGTCCAGCACCGTCACCTGGCTCTGGACCACGTTCGACGCCAGCCCGATCCCGAGCCCCTGCTGGACGAGGAGCCGGGCTTCGGCCCCAGCCGCCTCGCTCGCCGGGGTGGCGGTGGGGGTGGGCACGGTCGTGGCGCTGGGCGAGGGGCTGCCGGTGGCCCCAGCGCCGCAGGCGGCGGCCGCCAGGGGGCAGATCAGCGACACCGCCGTGGCCCAGAGCGTCCCCTGGCGCGCGGGCCTCCCTCGACGGCTCCCGGTTGGCGGCGCGGTCTTCATCGGGGAGCCTCCTCAGGAGGTCGCGGCCTCCTCGGCATCGGTGGCGGGCTCGGCATCGGCGGCCGGTCCGGCACCGGCTGGTGGCTCGGACTCGGCGGCTCCCTCGGGCTTCGGACGGGCCCGCCCCTCGGTCCGGCGCCAGACCACGATCATCAGCGGCACCAGCACCACCAGCGAGACGATGGCGGTGAGCTGGAGCTGCTTCAGCCCCAGCCAGATCACCGGCTCGCTCTGACGGAGGAAGTCGAGCAGGAGCTGGCTCACGGAGTAGAGGGCGACATAGCTGATGATCAGCACCCCGGGACGGACGCCGCGCCGGCGGATGCCGATGAGGATCAGCAGGATCACCAGCGTGCCCAGCGCCTCGTAGGCGCCGGCCGGCTGGTAGGCGACCCCGAGCTTGTAGCCCGGCTGCAGGACGGCGGCGGCGTTGGTGTAGGCGGTCGCCCAGGGGAGGTTGCTCGGGCCGCCGAGGATGTCCCCGTTGATGATGTTGCCGATCCGGCCGATGGGCTGGCCCACCACCGCGAAGAACGCCCCACCGTCCACCAGGGTCCAGAGTCGGAGGTGCCCACGCCAGCCCACGACGAGAATGGTGCCCAGCCCCCCGATGATCGCGCCGTAGAAGGCCATCCCGCCGTTCCACACCGCGATCACGTCGACGAAGCTGTGCATCATGTCGAGGTTCTGGACGTCGTAGTAGAGGCGGGCCCCGATCAGGCCGAAGAGGATGGTCCAGCCGGTGATGCGCTCCAGGTCGTTCTCGCTGATGCCACGGGGCAGCAGGTGGGGCCGGGCCCCGAGGTAATAGGCGACCACGAAGGCCACCACGTAGAGGATGCCGTACCAGTGGACGGAGAGCGAGCCGACGCTGAAGGCGACCGGGTTGATCCCGATGGTGATGGTGGCGAGCATGTGGTCAGCCATGATGCGACGCCGGCCGGGGGTCGCGCACGTCCAGGAGGCGATAGCCTCGCTTTGACCGCATCCTGACGACGTCGAAGCCCTGGGTCAGCAGTCGCTCGGCGAGTGAATCAGCCCCCAGGTGGCGCTGCACCACCAGGTAGGCGTGGCCGTCGGGCTCGAGACGCGCCAGCCAGGCGCTGAGCAGGTCGAGCAGTGGGCCCCGTCCCACCCGGATGGGCGGGTTGCTGTAGATCGCGGCGAAGCGGAGACCCGGGTCGACCTCATCCGGCCGGTGGGCCTCGACGTTCTCGACCCCGTTGGCGGCCGCGTTGGTGCGGGTGAGCTCGAGCGCCCGGCTGTTGACGTCCACGGCGACGACCCGGGCCCCGGGGGCGCGGCGGGCGATGGCCACCGCGATCACCCCGTGCCCGCAGCCGAGGTCGAGGAGGGCTCCCCCGGCGGGTGGCGTGGGGATCCCTCGGAGTAGGACCTCGGTTCCGGGGTCCAGCCCGGCCAGGCTGAAGACCCCCCGATCGGTCTGGAGCTGGATGGCCTGGTCCGGGAGGCGAACCGTCACCGTCCGCGGATTGGTGGCCACGGCCGGCTCAGGGTTGAAGTAGTGAGCCGGGGGGAGCTGGCGGTCCGCCATCGCCCCCGGAGCCTAGTGCACTGGCCTTCCGAGCCGGCGTGCTAGCGGCGGTGGGAGGGGAGGGCGAAGCTCCGCGCCACGGCGCCGGCCAGGTTGAGGTAGGCGATGCGCGTCTCCGGACGCAGCTCGTCGACATCCACCTCGAGGCCCTCGGCGAGGTGGGGGTCCCAGGGCACGTTGACCACCGCGCGGCAGCGCTTGGCGAAGTGCTCGGAGACCGACCGCAGCTCGCGACCCCGATTCTTGCGGACCTGGTTGATGACCACCACGGCGTCGGTCACCAGGTCGTGGTAGCCGTGCTCGTCGAGCCAGTCGAGGGTGAGGCTCGAGGCGCGCGAGGCATCGATGCCGGGGGCCGCGCAGAGCACGATCTGGTCGGCCATCCGCAGCACGCCCTGGGTCGCCGAGTCGAGGATGCCGGTACCCGTGTCCATCAGGATCAGGTTGTAGTGGTGCTCCAGCACGTGCAGCACCTGGCGATACTCCGGTTCTCCGAGGGCCACGCTGATGGTGGGGTCGTCGTCGGAGGCAAGGATCTCGAGCCGGGTGGGCGACTGGTTGGTGAAGTTGCGCATGTCGCTGTAGCGCCGGATCCGCTCGGAGGCGCGCAGCAGCTGGGTGACGGTGGCGTCGGTCTCGCGGCGAACCCGGTAGGCGAGCGAACCGGCGTCGGGGTTCGCGTCGAGGGCGACCACCCGGTCCATCCGGTGGGTGGCGAAGGTGTGGCCGAGCATGAGGGTGGTGGTGGTCTTGCCGATGCCGCCCTTGCGCGACACGATCGCCACCCGCCGGCAGGTCGAGATCGGGGCGCACGTGGTCACGATCAGCTCACGCTCACGCCGTTCGGCCCGGCTGGGACCCGGGCTGATCAGGCCGAAGGAGATGGTCCGGACGGTGCGGCGGACGCCATGGGTTGCCGGGCGGACCTTGACCGGTCCCATGACCCGGTCCGGGGCGAAGTCCTGGGCCGTGCGTGGTGCAGCGGGGGCGGGTCGGCCCGTGGTCTGAGGCTCCGGGTCGGGGGCGAGCGACGCGAGACGCCCCGTGGCCCGCGCCGGCGCCGGACGGCCGGGTGACGCGAGCGCAGGCTCCGGAAGCGGCCGCCAGGAGCCCGTGGGGTCGGCGGCCCGGGACCCGGGGGCGCCTCGTCCCATCCCCTCACCCGGGGCTCGCCGGACCGCGAGCGGAGGGCCGCCGCTCCCCGGAGGGCCACCGTTAATCGGAGGGCCACCGTTCATCGGAGGGCCACCGTTCATCGGAGGGCCACCGTTCGCCGGGCGGCCTCCGGCGGTGCCCAATGTGCCCGGCATCGCTGGTGGCGGACCGGGGGCGCCCGACCGCACCGCCCCGGAGGGGGACGGTGGGGGAGGAGGTGGGTCGGCGGGCTGCCGCGCCAGCGCCGAGGGCGTGACCGGGAGGAGGAAGGCGGCAGGGGCGCCGCCGCCTCCGAGTGGGGGCCGGCCCGGCGCCACGGGGCCTGTGGAGGCACCGTTGCCGGGCATGGAAGAGCGGAGGCGGGTCGGAGCTCCGTTGCCAGTCACCGGAGGCAGGGCGGTGGGGCCGCCGGGAGGCCCGAGGGAGCGTCCGGGGGCTCCGTTGACCGGCATCCCGGTACGGGCGGGGGTGTCACCGGGTGCCATCGGTGCACGCGCGGGAGAGTCGTCGACGGGCATGGGGGGATGCGTCACGGCGCCGCCGGGCGGTGGCAGCGGGCGGTCCGAAGACGCCTCGCCGAGCGGGGGCCCCAGCGGGCGCGTCGCGAAGCCGCTGGGCGGCAGGGGGCGGGCCGGTGCTCCACCGTCCGGCAGGCCCATCGGTGGCCCCATGGGCCGGCGTTCACCGAACGGTGTGAGGTAGCGCGCCGGTGGTGCCGGTGGTGTGAACCGAGCCCCGAGCCGGCTGGCCGGAGGGGCGGCCGGGATGGCGGCGCCGGCAGCCCCCGGCAACTCGGCGGCCGGCTCCCGCGGCGCGGCCGATCCCTGCCGGTTCGCGTGACCGACGATGTCGACGGGTGGCGAGGAGGGGGGCGCATCAGGCCGGCGAAACTCCTCCGGCACCGTGAGGGCGCCTTCCTCTCCTGGTTTCTCGGTCAACACCTCTCCCGCTGGAAAGTGCCGGTGGTTGCAACGAAGCGAACGGAACGAAGGTAGCACCCCACCGTGCCTGCCCGCCCAGCCTACGCCGTTCCGGGCCGAAATGGCCACTCCCCGCCGCCGTGGAGGCCCACAATCCAGGCGATGAGCCGCCCGATCGTTCTCGTCGGACTGATGGGGTGCGGCAAGACCACGGTGGGCTCCGCCCTGTCCGGGCGCCTGGGTCGACCGCTCTGGGACGGTGACCTCCAGCTCCAGGAGCTGACCGGATTGACCGCGGCCGCGCTGGCCGCCGAGCGTGGCTCCGACGTCCTCCACCGCATCGAGGTCGAGGTGCTCGCCATGGGCCTCGCCCACCGCCCCGTTCCCGTGGTGGGAGCGGCGGCGGCGGTCGTCCTCGACCCGCGGCTCCCCGGCATGCTGAGCCAGGCCTGGACGGTGTGGCTCCGGGTCGAGGTCTCCCATGTGGTCAGCCGGCTTCGCCACGACGACGGCCATCGCCCCGAGCTGGCCGGTGACCTGCTGGCGACCCTCCGCGAGATGGCGCGAGTCCGCGATCCCCTCTATGCCCAGGTCGCCGACCTCACCGTGGACGCGGACCGGGCGACACCCGCTGCGCTGCTGGGGCGGATCCTGGCGGCGATGCCCGCGGACGTGTGAGCCTCACCCGCTGAGGTCACTCGGGGCGCCACCGGGAGCCGCCGCCACCCCCCTGGCACCGCCCGACTTCCCTTCCCCGAGGCTTAACCGTGGCGCCGCCGGTCGTTCACCAGCGATCCGACATCGTGTGACTCGGCAGCGAGCACCGCGAGAGCCCTGCTGCCGAACTTGATACCCAACCTCCGTGCGTGCCCGGGCCGGCTTGCCGGCCCGGGTCTCCGCGCGCTGGGGGTCGGGCATCGGGCAGGGGTGTCGCCTCAACCCGGGTGTAGCTTCAATCCGTCCGTCGGGCACGGCTCGAGGGCCGCGCCTCTCTCTCCAGGAAGGTGAAGAGCCGCACCCCGGGGTGGAACGGCGGTGGCGGGATCGCCAGCCGGTTGACCCCGACCGACGCGGTAGACCCGGGGATCGCGTGGAAGGCGAGCTCGTCGAACCCGGCCGTGACGAACCAGGCGCGGATCGCCCAGGTCAGGTCGGGCTCGAACCGCCCCCGCGTCCAGATCACCGTGGCTCCCGGAGCGCAGAGCCCGGCGCGGGTGGTCGCGGAGTGCGCCGAGCAGGTCGCGCCCATCGCCCGCGCAGATGCTGACGATGGCGATCGGACCCGGCGGGCAGCGATCGAGCGCCACCCGGATCTCCTCCTGGACCAGCCGCAGCCGCGCCGCGAGGCCCGCCTCCGAGTCATACCGGCGGTGCCACTCGAGCCATTCGCCCATCCCGCGAGGCTAGCAAGGGTGCGCCGCCGGGCCTCTGCGCGGCGGTCGGGCCCGTCCTAGCGCTCAGGTCCCGGTCGCGATCTCCACCAGCACGGGGGCGTGATCGGAGGGGGCGGTCCCCTTGCGGGCCTCCCGGTCGATGTACGCGTCGGTCACCCGCGGAGCCAGCGACTGGCTGAGCAGCACCAGGTCGATGCGCATCCCCATCCCCTTGTGGAACATCCCGGCCCGGTAGTCCCAGTAGGTGAACGGCCGCCCCTTGAGGGCGCGGGGCCGGACGTCGACGAGCCCGAGCTCGAGCAGCGCCGCCACCGCCTCCCGCTCCGGCGGACTGACGTGGGTGGAGCCGACGAACTCCGCCGGGTCCCAGATGTCCTCGTCGCCGGGGGCCACGTTGAAGTCCCCGCAGACGGCGAGCGGGACCGGCGCGGCGACCTCGGCCTGGAGTGCCGTTCGCAGGGCGTCGAGCCAGGCCAGCTTGTAGGTGTAATGGGTGCTGTCCAGGGTCCGCCCGTTGGGAACGTAGACCGACCAGACGCGGACCCCGCCGCAGGTGGCGGAGAGCGCTCGCGCCTCGACCTCGGGGTACCCGGGCTCGCTCGCGAACCCGGCGGTCACCTCCTCGAGCCCCGTGCGGGAGAGGATGGCCACCCCGTTCCAGCGACCGATCCCATTGGTGGCGGTGGCGTAGCCGAGTGCCGCGACCTCGGCGGAGGGGAAGGCTCCATCGGCCACCTTGGTCTCCTGGAGGCAGACCACGTCGGGGCGGGTGGCGTCCAGCCATTCGAGCAGGCGTGGCAGCCGCGCCATCACCGAGTTCACGTTCCACGTCGCCAGCAGCACCGGCTGAGGATGGGCATTCGCCGGCCGCCACGTCAAGGGCGGCGATGCCACGCGACCGGGGCGAACCTGACCGTCTCGGGCTTTGACGCCGTGCGCGACCGGGAGTCCCGGGAACTCGAGGGCTCACCTCCCCTGGCCGCCCGGCCTTTGGGCTGCGAGAATGGACCGGTGCGCACCACACCTCTGATCGGCACCAAGGCGTGGTTCGGTCCACGCCGCCTGGGCTGGGGGCTCGCGCCGGTCTCGCCGGAGGGCTGGGCGGTGACCGCCGCCGCGGCGACCGTTTCGCTGGTTGCGCGGAAGAAGGGCGGGGGCCTCGCCGCGCGCCTCGCCGTGGCTGCGACCCTGCTGCTCGTCGTGGTCCTCAAGGGGACCGCGCCGGGAGGCCCCGTGGCCCGCCGCGCCTTCGAGGAGGCGAGACGGGCAGGCGGGGCTGGTACGGCTTAGGCGGGCCCAGCCGGTAACGGCGCCGAGCGAAGCCCACCGCGGCGACGTCGGGGGAGGGCCCGATGCTCGTGCGGCGGGAGCCCTCAGGCTCTGCTCGCCAGGCTCTGATACCGTGGCGCGATGCCCTTCGGGCTGGCCCTCCTCGCGGCCTTTGGGTGCTCGTTGACGAGCGGCGTGGCCGCCGTCCTTCAGAAGGAGCGCCGATCAGGAGGAGCGCGCGACATCGCTCCGGATCGGGCTGCTCTGGCGTCTCCTCGACGACTGGCCGTACCTGCTCGGGCTCGCGCTCGACGGCGGTTCCTTCCTGCTCACGATCGTTGCCGTCCAGAACCTGCCCCTCTTCGTCGCCGAGCCGATCATCGCCGTCAACGTTGTCATCACCGCGTTGATCGAGCAGCTCCTGTTTCAACGCCGGTTGCGCGTGGTGGCGTGGGTGGCGATCGCCGGGATCCTGGTCGGTCTCTCACTGCTCGCGCTCTCGGGCGCACCGGAGAAGGCCCGCACCGCCGCTGCGGCCGTGCGCTGGGCGGTCATCGTGCTGCCTTTGGGAGTCGCCGCCATGGGCGCCATCGTGGCCGGGCGCACTCACCACAGCGCGACCATCGCCCTCGGGGTCCTCGACGGCGTCGCCTTCGGCGGCACCGCCATCGCGGGCCGGATGCTCGTGGTGCCCCACCCGTTCTGGCAGATCCTGCTGAGTCCCTTGCTCTGGTCGATGGCGGCCTACGGGCTGGTCGGCCTGCTGCTCTTCACGATCGCCCTGCAGCGCAGCCACGCCAGCATCGTCGGCGCCGCGACCACCGCGGCGCAGTCGGTCGTGCCGATCGTGATCGGTATCGCCTTCCTGGGGGACAGCCCGCGGAACGGCGCCTGGGGCCTGGCGGCGTCGGGGATGGTGCTCGCGCTCGCTGGGACCCTGGCGATCGCCATCACCAAGGTGGAGCCCAGCCTCGCCCGGGCCGCCTAGCGGCTCGGTACCGGCGCGGGCCTCAGAACGTCTCGGTCGGACGGCCGCCCGTGAGGGCGGCTCGCTTGCAACGGCGCCCGTCCCGAAAGTGGGTCAGCCCCCGGGGCGGAAGCGCAGTGCGGACCAGACCTCGTCGATGGCGATCTGGCGGACCGGGCGGATGCCCTCCTGCATCAGCCGCGCAGCACCCTGCCGAGGGTGGGAGTCGAACCCACACGGGGTTGCCCCCGGCGGTTTTTGAGACCGCTGCGTCTGCCATTCCGCCACCCCGGCGTGCCGGCGGCTAGCTTCTCACGTCGCCGCGGGCCGTGACCACGCCCACGGCACCGTCCGCTACGACCCCCTGGCCTTCTCGGCTATACCAGGGGCCAGCACTGAGGAGGAAGCAAGATGCCGAGCCCGTCCCATCCCCGGCTCACCGAGGACCAGGTGGCCCTGCTGCGGGAGAAGGTCCTCGCCCACGTCGCCACCATCATGCCCGACGGCTCGCCGCAGGTCACCCCGGTGTGGGTCGACACGGACGGCGAGGCCGTCCTCTTCAACACCGCCAAGGGGCGGCTGAAGCACCGCAACCTGAGCCGCGACCCGCGGGTCGCCATCTCGATCACCGACCGCAACGACGACTACCGGACCGTGGTCATCCGGGGGCGGGCGGAGCTGATCGACGAGAGCGCCGACGAGCTGATCGACAGGCTGGCCAAGAAGTACCGGGGGCTGGACCGCTACCCCTTCCGGCAGCCGGGCGAGGAGCGGGTGACCGTACGGGTCCTGCCCGAGACCATCCACCGGCGGGGCTGAGCCAGCGGCGTCGGGTGCTCGCCCCCGGGCTGAGGATCAGGCTCAATTCCCGCAGGTGCAGCCGGTCTCCTCGTAGCAGCCGCCACAGCACCAGCGGCCGTCCTCCCCGGCATCGAAGCCGGCCCCGCCCTTCTCCCACCGGGCACGGGGCCGGCCGCAGCCGGGGCAGAGCTGGACCTCGCGTGGCACCAGCCCCTCCTCGTCGTCCTCGGCTGTCAGCGAGAAACCCGGCTCATCGTCCAGAACCGTCATCGCGGCGCCCTCCTCGAAAGCCGTTCGTGCCCACCCCTGGTCGCCGGCCTCCACGGTACCACGGCGCGACGGGCCCCTCCGAACGGAGTGGAGGCCCACCGCCGGCCTCCCCGACGCCGCCTCGTGGTGCCGGCCGCGTCGGCCGCCCACCCGACCGCATCAGCGCGTGCCGAGCCGCCTCGGCCGCGACCCCCGGGGCGCCGCCTGGCACAATCAGGGCGCGATGGTCACCCCCCTCCGCGCTGAGATCCACCTTCCGCCGGCTCGTCCGGAGGAGGCGCCGCTCGCCTTCGACTACGACGACATCAGCCTGGTCCCCCGGCACGCCTCCGGGCTCCCGCACCGCTCCGACGCCCACCCACGGGTGCATCTGGGAGCGGTGTCTCTGGAGGTGCCGATCCTCGCCTCGCCGATGCCCGACGTCTGCGGACCGGAGATGTGCGGGGCGCTGGCCGAGGCCGGGGCCCTCGGGATCCTGCACCGGTTTCAGAGCGTCGACGAGGAGGTGGCCCAGTTCCACGAGGCGAGCCGGACCAGCGGCCCGGCCGTGGTCGGCGCCGCGGTGGGGGTCACCGGCGACTACCGCGAGCGCTTTGATGCCCTGGTGGAGGCGGGCTGCCGGATCGTCTGCGTCGACACCGCCAACGGCGCCCACGAGCAGGTGGGGACGGCGCTGGTCTGGGCCCGGGAGCGCCGCGATGACGTCACCCTGGTCGCTGGCAACGTCGCCTCGGCCGAGGCCTTCACCTGGCTCGAGGACCGCGGGGCCGACGCCATCCGCGTCGGCATCGCGGGTGGCGCCGTCTGCGAGACGCGCACCGAGACGGGCGTCTTCGTGCCCACGCCGTACGCCGTCGCCGAGGCGGCGAGGGTGCGGCGACGGGCCCTGATCGTCGGCGACAGCGGGGTGCGCGAGCCCGCCGATCTCTGCAAGCTGCTCGCCCTCGGCTCCGACCTGGTGATGGTCGGATCGGCATTGGCCGGCACCGGTGAGGCGCCGGGGCGGGTGATCATGCTGGACGGGAAGAAGTACAAGATCATGCGCGGCGCCGCCTCCTTCTCGGTGCAGCAGCAGGCGGGCCGCGACGAGCCGGAGTACGTGGAGGGGGCCGAGACCATGGTCCCGTACAAGGGCCACGTCAGCGGGGTGATCGCGCGCTACCTGGCGGGGCTGCGCAGCTCGATGTCCTACATGAACGCCCGCACCCTCGAGGAGTACCGGGCCAACGTCGACTTCGTGCGGCTGCGCTAGCCACCCGGCTCAGCCGGCGGCCGGAGCCTGTCCGGGTGAGCCGCCCGCGGCCCGCATCGCAGCGGCGAGCCGGTCGATCCGCTTCACCAGGTCCATCACGGTCTCGCTGCCGGCGCGCCCCTGGCTGCCGGCCACCGGGTCGGAGGTCGGCTGGTGGTGCACGGGGATCCCGGCGTCGACGTAGCCGAGACGGGCGTAGAGACGGCGGGCGCCGGAGTTGACCGTGCTCACCGCGAGGCTCACCGCGCGGTCGCCACGGGCGGCGGCGGCCCGCTCGGCCGCCTCCAGCAGCGCGGTCCCGATGCCGAGGTTGCGGAATTCCGGAACGACGAAGACGTCCTCCAGGTAGGGCAGAGCGTCCACCCGGTCGGCCACCCGCAGGGCGGGAGGGCGCTGGCGGTGGAGGAGGGCCTGACCCACCGGGCAACCCCCCTCCCAGGCGACCAGGTAGAGGCATTCGTCGCGTCGCTGGCGCTCCAGACGGTCGGTCACGACGATTCGATGCCGGAGGGTGGAGGCGACCGCCTGGGCCTCCTCGACCCGCAGTGGGTGGACGTCCATGACCTCACTCTGACACAGGGTCCCCCGGCGGTCCGCGCCCCGGAGGTGACGGAGCGGTCCCGCGCCCCGCGCCGGGAGGGTGGCCCGGGCCCGCCCCGACCCGGGAACCGGGGGCCCGAGCTCCGCGTATGTTGGGCAGATGGACGACGAGGCGCTCCTCGACCGCTGCCGTCGCGGTGACCGGGACGCCTTCACGCCGCTCGTTCATCGCTACCAGGACGAGCTGTACACCATGGCCCTCCGCCTCACCGGGAACCCCGCCGACGCCGCCGACGTCGTCCAGGAGACCTTCACGCGCGCGTTCCGGAGCCTGCCGCGGCTGCGCGGCGCCACCGTCCGCGCCTGGCTCTTCCGGGTCGCGGTCAACTGCGCCCACGACGTCCACCGGCAGCGCGTCCGCCGGCCCGCCGACCCGCTCGAGGACCCCGAGGGCAGGGTCCTCGACCTCCCCGACCCCGGGCTCGGGCCGGAGGCGACCGCGCTGCAGCGCGAGCGGGCCGACGCCGTCCGTCGGGCCCTCCTGACGCTTCCCCACGATTTCCGGGTGGCGGTCGTGCTCCGTGACGTGAACCAGCTCTCCTACGAGGAGATGGCCGAGGCGCTCAGCGTTCCCCTGGGCACGGTGAAGTCGAGGATCTCCCGGGCCCGCGTCCTGCTGGCGGCGACCTTGCGCGCCTCACCGGCCGTCTTCCCCGAGGCGGAGGTGGCACGGTGAGCCGCCACGTCGAGAGGCTCTTCTCGGCCGCCTACGACGGCGAGCTGAGCCCGCAGGCGCGGGCCGGATTCGACCGCCACCTGGCCGAGTGCCCGGACTGCGCGGCCGCCTTCGCCGAGCTGACCACCGCCGTCGATGTCCTGAGGGAGCAGGGGCCGGCCCGGATGCCGCGCCCCGTCCGCCTCCCCGAGGGCTCGCCGGCCGCGCAGCGCCGGCTCTCGGGACTGCTGGCCCGGCCTCGTTGGGGACACGGCCTCACGGGAGGTCTGGCCGCTGCGGGGATGGTCGCCGCCGTCGCGTGCGTCACGGCCGTGGTCGTCGTCGGGCATCTCAACCCAGGACTCGAAACCCGCTCTCCGACGGCGGGGTACTCGGCCCCGCTGGAGGCCGGGGTTTCGCACGGATCCGCGGCGCAGCCGGCCGCGGGCGTCAACGGTGGGGCTGGCGCCTGCCCCGGCGCGGGCTGTCCGTCGCCCACTGCCGCGACGGTCCCCGTAGCGACCTGCCCCGCCACCGCCCTGGGCACCAGCGCCGCCTCGGCGGCGGAGATCCCCACCGGCTTCAACAACCGCGACAGCAACGACGACGGGACGACCAGGGTCGTCATCGCCACCCAGGCCTCCAGCTTCACGCCGGGGGAGACGGTCGATGTCTACGCCCGCGTGATCGATGACGACACCGGCGCCGTCTACCTCCCCTGCACATCGCTGGAGGCCGCCGTCTCCGGTTCCAGCAACGCCTTGGCGCTGCCCTTCGAGGCGATCCTGGCGACCCCCGCGCCCGGGATCGCCGTCGGCGGAGAGCCCGTCCTCCAGGTGACCCTGCCGGTCTCGACGGCCACGGGTCAGACGTACCAGATCGTCGTCGAGGTCCCGGTCAGCGCCGGGGAGGCACGCCAGGTCAGCCTCTCCATCAACGTCACGTGAGCGCGATCCAGGTCACCTGATCGCGTCGCAGTTGGCGGCCGCGGGTCCACGGCCGGCGAGGGGTGGATTGGGGCGGTCCTCAGAGTAATTCGTGACGAATATTTCGTCACGAAAGTTTCTGGAATCCCTCGCACATGGGCACCGCAGCTGCAACCCGATGGCCCCGTGGCGATGCGCCCGGCGTGGCGGACGGCGCGCAGACTCCGGAGACCATGGTCTCCCGGCGCGCCGGCCTTGGCCTGCTCCTGCTCATGCTGGCCGGCTGCGCCGCCCCGGCGGCAGGCGGCTCCTCGCAGCCGGGGCCACCCCAGGGGGTGGTGGTGGTCACCGCCGGAGGGACGGCCCTCGACAGCGGCGCCGACGACGTCCCGCCCACCCTCGACCTCGGGCTCGAGGGAGAGGGGGTCACCCCCGCGGCGGTGTTCGTCAGCCTCGACGGGCACCGGCTGACCCTGGCCAGCGCCAAGCAGGGGCTCACCGCGAGCGTCGCACCCATGGCCTTCGCGAGCGAGCACCAGCTTGCCATCGACGTCGTCGGCCGCGCCGCTCAGCTGATCGACTTCCAGGTGGTCGACCGGACCGGGGTGAGCGCCGCCGCTTGGCTCGGAGCGTCCGGCCTGCTCGTCTGCGAGGTCGTCTTCGAACGCGCCCCCGACCGCACCGCCATCACGGCGGCCCTCCCCCAGGCCCGGCTCGCGTGGACCGACGACACCCATCTCTCGCTCAGCTGGGCCAGCCCGCCGGCGGCGCTGACCATTCCCGCCGGGCTCGCGGCGTCGCGGGGGTCGGTGCTGGACGGACCGCTCCAGCTCTCACTGCGGGGCCTCCAGGCAGGACAGCTCCGCCGGGCCACCGTGCCGGCGGCCTCGCCCGCCCCCGCCGGGCTGCGGGTCACCCTGTGGACGGACGGCACCGCGGCCTCCCACGCCTCCACCCAGGCGCACGCCGCGGCGGCCGCCATCCTCAGCCCCACCGGCTGGCAGGTCGAGGCCGGTGGCGGTCTCAGCGGCTCGCCTGACGCGGTCACCCTGGCCGCGGCGGCCGCGGCGCACCGGCCGGTGTGGCCCATCCTCGCCAACGACGACGCGGGGTCGACGGGGACGGACCAGTTGCTCAACTCGGCCACCGCCGAGACCGCCCTGATCGGCGCGGTGGTCGCCCAGGTTCGGAGCCTCCACCTCGGCGGGGTGAACCTCGACTTCGAGTCCGTGCCGGGGAACGACCAGAGCGCCCTGACCGCCTTCGCCGGCCGGCTCTCCACCGCCCTCCACGCGGTCGGTGCGGGACTCTCCATCGATGTCGTCCCTCACCTGGCCAGGGGGGCGAACGCCGCCTCCGCCGCCTACGACGATCCCGCCCTGGCCGCGGTCGCCGACTACCTGGTGGTGATGGCCTATGACGAATCCACGAGCCCGGGAGCCCCCGGCCCGGTGGCGGGGCTGGACTGGCAGGCGGCCGAGCTGGCCGGCACCATCGCGGGCATCCCGGCGGCCAAGGTGGTGCTCGGCATCCCGCTCTACGCGCGGCGCTGGTCGGGGGAGGCGGTGACCGCCGGAGCCTACGCCTCGATGGTGGCCCAGGCCCTCGCCGAGCCGGACGTCTCCTACGACTACGACTTCCAGGCCGCGAGCCCGCTGCTCCTCAGTGACCCCGGCGGGGTTCTGACCCAGCTCTGGTTCGACGACGCGGACAGCCTGCTCCGCAAGATCGCCGCGGCCGGCCAGCTTGGGCTCGCCGGCGTCGCCGCCTGGGTTGCGGGCGACGAGGACCCCACCTTCTGGTCGGTGATCTGACGGCGCCCATTCCCGGGCAGCTCTGGGTCAGCTCCGCGATCCGAGGACGCCGGCCCGTGGGGCCGCCGCTCCTTGATCTGACCGGCCTGAGCGCCGTCGAGCGGTGCCCTACGAGGCCTCCGGGTTGCTGCCCAGGTCGGGGAGGTTCAGCTCATTGACCCAATCGCGGACCTTGGCCATCCGCTCCTCGACCACCTCGTCCACTTCGCCCGGCTCCCGATCGGCGTCGGGTTCCGGCAGGACCCCCGCCTTCTCGAGGACGTCGGGGGCGACGAAGATCCCCGCGCCCACCCGGACCGCCACCGCGATGGCGTCGCTGGGGCGGGAGTCGATCTCCAGCCTCCGGGAGTCGACCCGGGCCAGGATCCGCGCGTAGAAGACCTCGTTGGCGAGCGAGGTGACCACCACCCGCTCCACGCTGCAGTCGACGGCGGAGAGGATGTTGGCGAGCAGGTCGTGGGTGATCGGGCGCTCCGGGGTGATCCCCGTGATCCGGAGCGCGATCGCGTTGGCCTCGTTGATCCCGATCCAGATCGGGAGGTAGCGCTCCGCCTCCTTCTCCTTGAGGATGACCACGTGCTGGCCGGTCGGCATGTGCACCCTGATGCTGTCGACGGTCATCTCGATCAGGTCGGCCACGGCTCGATCATAGCGCCGGCCCCCGGGCGCCGCCCTAGCCCATCGGGGTGATTCCGGCAGGGCGGTTACGGCCCGTCCGGCCACTCGGGGGGGCGGGCGCGGCGCCTACCATCTGGGCCGTGCCCAACCACGCGGACGGAGCCGCGCCGGAGCGCCCGACCCTGCTGCTGATCGACGGCCACGCCCTCGTCTACCGCGCCTTCTTCGCCATGCCGGCGCTGACCAACAGCCGGGGCGAGCTGACCAACGCCGCCTACGGCTTCACCTCCATGCTGCTCAAGGCCTTCACCGAGTGCCGGCCGGCCTGCGCGATCGCCGCCTTCGACCCGCCCGGGCCAACCTTCCGCCACCAGGAGATGGCCGCCTACAAGGCCCAGCGTCCGGAGATGCCCGCGGATCTCCGCCCCCAGGTCCAGTGGGCGCGCGACATCGTGGCCGCGCTCGGCATCCCCGAGGTCGAGATCCCCACCTACGAGGCGGACGACGTGATCGGCTCGCTCTCGGTCAGGGCGGTGGCCGCCGGCCTCGACGTGATCATCGTCACCGGCGACATCGACACCCTCCAGCTCGTCAACCCGCACGTGCGGGTCTTCATCAACCGCCGCGGGATCAGCGACACCGTCGTCTACGACGTCAATGCGGTGCGTGAGCGCTTCGGCTTCGAGCCGCCGCTGGTCGCCGATTACAAGGCCCTCCAGGGCGACCCCAGCGACAACATCCCCGGCATCCCCGGAGTCGGGGAGAAGACCGCCATGTCGCTCATCCACGAGCACGGTCCCCTGGAGGCGATCCTCGAGGCGATCCCGCGGATGAAGCCGGGCCGGCTCCGGTCCAACCTCGCCGAGCACGCCGACCAGGCCCGCCTCAGCAAGCGGATGGCCACCATCCAGTCCGACCTCGACGTCCCCCTCGACCTGGATCGCGCCCGGGTCGGCGGCTACGACCAGGCCGAGGTGCACGCGCTCTTCGACCGCCTCGAGTTCCGCTCCCTGCTGCCCCGGCTCGGTGAGGCCCTCGGCTACGGCGCCGCTCCGGTCAGCGGTCACCCCGGTCAGGGCGAGCTCAGCTTCGACACGGCGGCCGAGCCCGCCGGCGAGGTGGTCGTCGCCGAGAGCACCGACCAGGTCGGGGAGATGATCGCGTCGGTGCGCGCCACGGGCAGGGCCGCGATCCGCACCGTGAGCGCGGGGCCGGCCCGCACCGGCGCGGCCCTCGGCGTCGCCGTCGCCCCGATCGGAAGCGCGCGGGCGTGGTGGGTGCCCCTGCCCCAGCACCGCGACGCGATCGCCGCGCTGCTCGCGGATCCCACGCTCGTCCTCGACAGCTACGACCTCAAGCGCGAGTGCCTGGCCTGGGGGCCGGAGCTCCGGGCCGGCCTCGGCTTCGACGCCATGCTCGCCGCCTACGTCGACAACCCGCGGTCGCGGGTGCTCTCGCTGAGCGGTCTCGCCGCCGACCTCTGCGGGGTGCGCATCGAGACCGAGGAGGAGCTGCTGGGGAGCGGCCGGCAGCGCCGGCGCCTCGAGGACCTGACCGCCGCGGAGTTGGCTGCGCACTTCGGCCGCTGGGTCGGCCTGGTCGAGCCGGTCCGCTCCGTGCTCGCCAAGCAGCTCGCCGCGAGCGGGCTGCTCACGCTCCTGGACGAGCTGGAGCTGCCCCTCGTCCCGATTCTCGCCGCCATGGAGCGGGTGGGCATCCTCCTCGATCGGGAGGCGCTCGGCGCCATCTCTGCCGAGATGCAGGCGCGCATCGCCGCCCTGGAGGGTGAGGTCCACGAGCGTGCCGGCCACCCCTTCAACCTCGGCAGCACCCAGCAGCTCGCCACCGTCCTCTATGACGAGCTGGGCCTCGCCGCCGGCCGCAAGACCAAGTTTGGCCGGAGCACCGACGCCGACAGCCTGGAGGCGCTCCGCGAGGAGCACCCGGTGGTCGACCTGGTGCTCGAATGGCGCCAGCTCACCAAGCTCAAGAGCACCTACGTCGACGCCCTCCCCCAGCTCTGCGACCGGGACGGGCGGGTGCACACCTCCTTCAATCAGGCGGTGGCAGCGACCGGCCGGCTCTCCTCGGCGGACCCCAACCTCCAGAACGTCCCCATCCGCACCGAGTGGGGCCAGCGCATCCGCCGGGCCTTCGTCGCCGACTCCGGCTGGGAGCTGGTCTCCGCCGACTACTCCCAGGTCGAGCTGCGCGTGCTCGCCCACGTGACCGGTGACGAGGGTCTGATCCAGGCCTTTGCCCGCGGCGAGGACATCCACCGCCGCACCGCCGCCCAGGTCTACGGGATCGACCCCGCGGCGGTCACCCGCGACATGCGCCGGGTCGCCAAGGTCGTCAACTTCGGAGTTGTGTACGGGCTGTCCGACTTTGGCCTGGCCCGGGACACCGGGATGTCCCGGGAGGAGGCGGCCGCCTACATCCACTCGTACTTCGAGAGCTTCCCGGCGGTCACCCGCTGGCTGGAGCAGACCCGCATGCACGCCCGCGAGTGGGGCTGGGTCGAGACCTTCACCGGGCGCCGGCGTCATCTGCCCGACATCCGCGCCGCCAACCGCCAGATTCGCCTCGCCGCCGAGCGGATGGCGGTCAACATGCCGATCCAGGGCGGCGCCGCCGAGATCATGAAGAAGGCGATGATCGACTGCGACCGGGCCCTGAAGGAGAGCGGCTCCAGCGCCCGCGTGCTGCTCCAGGTCCACGACGAGCTGGTGATCGAGGTGCCGCGCGCGGAGGTTCCGACCCTGGTGCCCCTGGTCCGCCGGGCCATGTCCGAGGCCTGCCCGCTGGTCGTCCCCCTGGTCGTTGATGTCAAGATCGGCGATAACTGGCAGGAGATGACCCCGGTGGATGCCTGAGCTTCCCGAGGTCGAGACGGTCACGCGCGACCTGCGCGGCGAGCTGGTCGGGCGGCGCTTCATCAGCGCCTGGGTGAATGAGCCGGGTGTGCTGCGATTCCCCGGGGCCGATGCGTTCATCGGCGCCCTGCCCGGCCGAAGCGTCACGACGGTCGAGCGGCGGGGAAAGTACATCGTCTGCCGGCTCGACGGGGATGAGGAGCTGGTGATCCATCTCGGCATGACCGGTCACCTCAGGGTGATGGGCGGGGGTGTCGAGGTCGTCAAGCACACCCATCTCCGCGCGGGGCTGGACGACGGGCGGGAGCTGCGCTTCGACGACGCACGTCGCTTCGGCCGCGTGATGCTGGGTTCGCGGTCGGTGCTGGAGGAGCGACGCGTGCTCCCGGCCCTCGGGGTGGAGCCGCTCTCCGACGACTTCGCGCCGGAGATTCTCGATCGCCTGATGCGGCGCACCACCCGGACGGTGAAGGCGGCGCTGCTCGATCAGTCGGGGATCGCCGGACTGGGCAACATCTACGTCGACGAGGCCTGCCACCTGGCCGGGATCCGCCCGACCCGCCGGGCGAACCGCCTCACCCGCAGAGAGCGCCTCGCCCTCCACGCGGCGATTCGCAGCGTCCTGGCGAAGGCGGTCGCGAACCGCGGCACGACCGTCGACGACTACCGCGACCTCTGGGACGCACGGGGGTCCCACCAGGAGGAGCTGCAGGTGTACGGCAGGGGAGGGGAGCCCTGCCTGCGCTGCGGTGCCGTCCTGCGCCGGAGAGTGGTCGCGGGTCGGACGACCGTGTACTGCGCGAGCTGTCAGCGGTGACGCTTGTCTTCCAACACCCGAGCGGGCAAGGTTAGAGGGCCGTGTACCCGTTCGACCGCTTCACTGAGCGGGCCAAGAACGTCCTCACCCTTGCACAGGAGGAGGCCGAGCGCTCGCACCACTCGTACATCGGGACCGAGCACCTGCTGCTCGGCCTCCTACGCCGCGAGGAGGGAATGGCCGCCAAGGTTCTCAACAGCCTGGGGGTCGAGATCGGGGGGGTGCGCAGCACCGTCGAGTCGGTGCTCGGGCGCAACGAGCGGCTCGTCATCCACACGATCGTCCCCACCAACCGGGTCAAGAAGGTCATCGAGCTCGCCTTCGAGGAAGCCCGGTGGATGGGCACTGACTACGTCGGAACCGAGCACCTGCTGCTTGGCCTGCTGGTGGAGGGAGAGGGGATCGCCGCCCATGTCCTGACGGAGCTGGGTGCCAGCCTGGAGAAGGTCCGGGCGGAGATCGACCGGCTCCACCACGCGATGCCGCCTGCGGGTCCCGTGCCGGAGCACGCGACCGGGCCTGGCGGGGCAGGACCGTGGTTCGGCCCCCCGTCTCACATCGGGACGGGCCGTTTCTCCGGGCACCTCGTGACGGCACGATTCGGCCGGCGGCCCCCGTCCGGTTCCGACGAGATCCAGCTGGCGGCGGAGCGCCTCGCTGCCGAGCAGTGCACCGTCGTGGGTGTCGAGCACGCCCTGCTCGCCGCGCTGGATACGGACCCGCTGGTGCGCAGGCTGTTTGCCGCCCTGGGGATCGACGAGGCCAGGATCGCCGAGGCTCGTCGCATCGCCACCCCACCCGAACGCCTCGTCGAGCTGCGCCGGGAGTACCAGACCAAGGTCGCTCAGCTCGAGGGGTGGCGCCAGCTGCCCTCGCAGCCAGGCACCGTGCTCCACCGCTTCGAGGGGCGTGGGTCGTCTCGCCCTCTGAGCCAGGTGGAGTTGGCAGAGGAGTTGCGCCGGCTCCGGACCGACCTGGAGGAGGCCGAGCGCCGCTGGCGGGCCGGCGAGGCGCCCGCCGCCGGTGAGTCCGGGCCGGGGAAGGCTGCGCCGTAGACTGGCCGGAGTGCCCCAGTTCCAGCTCACCTCCGACTTCCAGCCCGCCGGCGACCAGCCGGAGGCCATCGCCGGCTTGGTCGAGAGCCTGCGCCAGGGCAACCGGGAGCAGACCCTGCTGGGCGTGACCGGCTCGGGCAAGACCTACAGCGTCGCCCACGTCATCAACGAGCTGCAGCGCCCGACGCTCGTGCTCTCGCCTAACAAGACGCTCGCCGCCCAGCTCTGGGCGGAGTTCCGGGAGTTCTTCCCCCAGAACGCGGTCGAGTTCTTCGTCTCCTACTACGACTACTACCAGCCCGAGGCCTACATCCCGCGCACCGACACCTACATCGAGAAGGACTCCTCGCGCAACGAGGAGATCGATCGTCTCCGCAACAGCGCCACCCGGGCGCTGCTCACCCGCCGCGACGTCATCGTGGTGGCCTCGGTCTCCTGCATCTACGGCATCGGCTCTCCGGAGAACTACCTCGGCGAGTCGATCTCGCTCAAGGTGGGTGAGAGCTGGCGCCGGGACATCCTGCTGCGCAAGCTCGCCGATCTCCAGTACAGCCGCAACGACACCGACTTCGGCCGCTCCCGCTTCCGGGTGCGGGGCGACGTGCTCGACGTCCAGCCCGCCTACGAGGAGCTGGCGGTGCGGATCGAGCTCTTCGGCGACGAGATCGAGTCGATTCGCGAGTTCGACCCCCTGACCGGGGAGGTCGTGGCCCGGCGCGAGAGCGTCGTCATCTTCCCGGCGTCGCATTACGTGACACCGGCCGAGCAGATGAAGACCGCGGTGGAGAGGATCGAGGCGGAGCTGGAGGAGAGGGCGGCGCTGCTCGAGGCGCGCGGCCGGCTGCTTGAGGCGCAGCGGCTGCGCCAGCGGACCGCCTTCGACGTGGAGATGATGCGGGAGACGGGCACCTGCGCCGGCATCGAGAACTACTCGCGCCACCTGACCGGCCGGGCCGAGGGGGAGCGTCCCTTCTGCCTGCTCGACTTCCTGCCCGAGGACGCGCTGATCGTGGTCGATGAGTCCCATGTCGCCGTACCCCAGATCGACGGCATGGCCAAGGGCGACCGGGCCCGCAAGATCCCACTGGTGGAGTACGGCTTCCGGCTCCCCTCCGCCCTCGACAACCGGCCCCTCACCTTCGCGGAGTGGGATCAGATGGTGGGGCAGGTGATCTACGTCAGCGCCACCCCCGGCCCCTACGAGGAGGGGCACTCGAGCCGGACCGTCGAGCAGATCAACCGTCCCACCGGTCTGGTCGATCCCACCCTCGAGGTCAGGCCCAGCGAGGGCCAGATCGATGACCTGCTGGCCCAGGTCCGCCGCCGGGTGGAGCGCGGCCAGCGGTCGCTCATCACCACCCTGACCAAGAAGATGGCGGAGGACCTCACCGACTACCTCCGCGAGGCCGGGGTGCGGGCTCGCTATCTGCACAGTGACATTGAGACCATGGAGCGGGTGGAGATCATCCGCGACCTCCGGCTCGGGGTCTTCGACGTGCTGGTCGGAGTCAACCTGCTCCGCGAGGGATTGGACCTCCCCGAGGTCGCCTTCATCGGGATCCTGGATGCCGACAAGGAGGGTTACCTCCGCGGGTTCCGCTCGCTGATCCAGACCATCGGCCGGGCGTCCCGCAACCTCGACGGCCACGTGGTCATGTACGCCGACGGGGTGAGCGAGGCGATGCGTCGCGCGATCGCCGAGACCGACCGCCGCCGCGCCATCCAGGTGGTGTTCAACGATGCTCACGGGATCACCCCGCAGACGATCGTCAAGGCCGTCTACCAGCTCGAGACCCATCGCGAGGAGCTCAGCTCACGCGCCGCCAGCTTCCAGGAGCAGGCGGGCCTGCCCCCGGACGAGCTGCTCCGGCTCGCCAAGGATGTCGAGAAGGAGATGAAGCGCGCCGCGCGGGACCTGGAGTTCGAGCGCGCGGCGGAGCTTCGCGATCGGCTCACCGAGATCCGGCGCCGGCTGGAGGAGGGGGACGGTGCGGCGGCCGCGGCGCCGGTGGCCGCCGGCGCGGGCAGGGGCCGGCCGCGATTCCGCCCCGGGGGACGGCCGGGCCGGCGCTGAGTGGTCGCGCCCCGGGCCGCGCGACCTGGCCCGGCGCGTCGCGACCCATGCGAGGGGCGATGCAACCGATTTGCGACACGCGATCGGCTCCGCGCCCCGCGCCTCGTCACCGCATCGTCATTCGGCCGCGATGGCGCCGATTAGACTGGGAAACGTCCCGGTAACAGTGCGAGGTGATGGAGTGAGAATCTGGAGACGACCGGCGGCCGGCCCGCCGGTGACGCGGCGCGTTCCGCCGCTCACCTCGAACCTGACCTGGGATCTCGGCGACCTCTACTGCTCGGCGCGGAGCTGCGCCCAGAAGACGGGTCTCGCCTGCAGCTACATCGATCGTCACGAGCGGCCGTGCCCGACGGGGTGGTGTCCCGAGCATCGCTACATCACCCACGGTGCGGTGTTCTGTCCCACCCACGGCCGCCTCCTCGACGGCACCGCGGGCGAGTTCCGCGAGTCGGTCCGTGTCGACCTCGGCAACGCCGTGCCGGTGGTGCTCTCCTGGATTGCCCAGGAGGTCGACGCCGAGCTCTCGGCGACGATGCTCCATCTGGCCGTCGAGTGGCACCAAGCACTGGTGCTCGACCCCGTTCATTTCGCGCTGGTGGGGCCGCGCCGGGTGCGCACCTGGGAGCGGGCCTGGAAGATCTGCGAGAACCTCGGCCCGACCCTCCGAGTCTCCATCGTCGTCGAGGAGGCCGAGCCCGGCATCGTCGAGGCTCGGATCAACTCTCGGCCGGTGCTCCGCATCCTGGTCCCCTGGCACGAGAGCCACGGGTTCGGCGAGAGGCCGGCCTCCGCGGCGGCGGCCCAGGCCGCGGTTCTCAACTTCCGGGAACGCCTGCTCGCGGCCCTCACCCGGGGCATCGGCGAGTGGCGGCGGGACAACCTCGGCAATCGTGAGGCCGAGGATGCCAGCCTCACCGGCGTGGTCTCGCACGGTTCTGCCGACTCGGCCGCTCCCTGGGCGTTGCGCCACCGCGGCTGAGCCGGCGCGCCTCCCGAGACGGGCTGAGCGCACATCCGTTCGCTATACTGGCCGGATGAGCGCGGGCAGTCGCGGCCAGCCGGCCCGGACCTTCGTCTGCCGCGCGTGCGGTTGGTCCTGCCCCAAGTGGCAGGGTCGCTGTGGGCAGTGCGGCGAGTGGAACGCACTAGCTGAGGAGGCCGTCCGCCCGGGTGGGGCGGGGCGGCCGGGCCCGCGCCCACGTGCCCTGTCGCTGGGCGAGGTCGGAACGCGGCACGCGCCGCGCCGGTCGAGCGGGATGGCCGAGACCGACCGCGTGCTCGGAGGCGGGCTGGTCGAGGGGTCGCTGATCCTGCTGGGTGGCGACCCGGGCATCGGGAAGTCCACCCTCGCCCTCCAGCTCGGCCATGCTGTCGGCGCTTCCGAGGCCCCCGCCCTCTACTGCGCCGGGGAGGAGTCGCCAGGGCAGCTCGCCCTCCGGGCAGACCGGTTGGGGTGTCTCGACGACCGGGTGGTGGTGGTGGGTGGGCGAGACCGACGTCAGCGGCTGCGTGGAGGCGATCGCCACCCTGCGCCCGCCGCTCGCGGTGGTGGACTCGGTCCAGACGCTGCACGACCCTGAGATTCCCGGGCATCCCGGGAGTCCCTCCCAGGTCAGGTCGGCGGTGACCCGGTTGATGGCGTGTGCCAAGGAGACCGGGGTGCCCATCCTCCTGGTCGGGCACGTGACCAAGGACGGCGCGATCGCCGGCCCCCGCACCCTCGAGCACATGGTCGACGTCGTCCTCTACCTGGAGGGAGATCGTCACGGCGAGAACCGTCTCCTCCGCGGGCTCAAGAATCGCTTCGGCCCGGCGTCCGAGCTGGGGCTCTTCCGGCTGGCCGAGGCGGGGATGGTGGAGATCGGCAGCGCCGGCCGCGCCTTCCTCGACGAGCAGAGCCTCAGCGTCCCGGGCAACGTCCTGACCGTGACCTCCGAGGGGTCGCGCGCCCTGGTCGTGGAGGTGCAGGCGCTCACGGTGCCGGTGGGGCACGCCATCACCCGCCGCACCGCCTGGGGCTTCGACCCTGCCCGGCTCAACCTGCTGGTCGCGGTCCTGCAGCGCCGTGCGCGGCTTCCCCTCGGCCAGCGCGACGTCTTCCTCAACTGTGCCGGCGGCGTCCGGCTGGTCGAGCCCGGCGTCGACCTGGCAGCCGCGCTCGCCGTCTGGGGCGCCGAGGCCAACGCGGGCTGGGACCCGGGCACGGTCGCCATCGGTGAGGTGGGTCTGGGGGGCGAGATCCGCCGTGTGCGCTGCCTGGAGGCGCGCCTCGCCGAGGCGGCGGCCCTCGGCATCCGGCGTGCGGTCGTCCCCGCCGGTCAGGAGGTGCAGGCGCCGTCCTCGATCGAGTGTCACCCCGTGGGCGACCTCGCCGGGGCGGCACGACTCCTGGTCACCGGTTCGAGCCGGGCCCGCCCGGTGCGGGCGATGCCCCGCTGGATGGTGGAGGCGCCTGAAACCGTCGCGTGACGAGCGAGCCCCGAACCCGGCGGCGGTTGCCGGGCTGTGCTTCAATCGGCCCATGATTGCGCCCCGGACCCCGCGGGTCCGCCATGCCCGAACCCTGGCCCGGCTCGTCGGGGCCGTCGTGGGGATGGTCGCCGGGGTGCTCTATGGCGGATACATCGCCGAGCAGTCATTCGGGCACGGGTCACTGGTCACTGGCGACAGCGCGGTGCTGGCCGTGCTGCTCGGGGGCGGGGTCGTCGGGGCGGCCGCGCTCGCCCTGGCCGCTCCGCTGCTCACCGTCGAACCGTTCCTCTGGTTGGAGGACATCCTCGACCACGCGCCGGCCAGCGAGCTGATCGGCGCCCTCTGCGGCGCCACGGCCGGGCTCCTGATCAGCGCCCTGATCGGCGTCCTCCTCCTCCCGCTCCCCTGGGGCATGGGCTTCGTCGTCTCGGGCTCGATAGCCTGCTGTCTCGTCTATGTCGGGATCCGGACCGGCACCCGGCGCCGGGACGCCTTCGCGGACGCCCTGCGCCGCCGGGGAGGTCCGGCGCCGGCCGCGGGCGATCCGGCTCCCCAGGACGGGGTCCCGATCGTCCTCGACACGTCCGTCCTCATCGACGGCCGGATCTCCGACGTCGCCGCCACCGGCTTCATCCAGGGCCGGCTGCTGGTCGCCGGCTTCGTCCTCGAGGAGCTCCAGAAGGTCGCGGACTCGGGGGACTCGCTGCGCCGCTCGCGCGGCCGGCGGGGCCTGGCCGTCGTCGAGGAGCTAAAGCGTCAGGTCCATGTCACCTGCGACGTCGTCGACGACGACTTCCCGGGGACACCGGAGGTCGACGCCAAGCTGGTCAAGCTGGCGCGGTCCCGGGAGGCCGCGCTGATGACCAACGACTTCAACCTCAACCGGCTGGCCAGCGTCCAGGGCATCCGGGTGCTCAACCTGAATGACCTGGCCAACGCCCTGAAGCCGATGGTCAGCTCTGGCGAGGGCCTCGAGCTGACCATCGTCAAGGAGGGGAAGGAGCCGCTCCAGGGCGTCGGCTACCTTGACGACGGGACCATGGTGGTCGTGGAGGGCGGTCGCGACCACCTCGATCGCCAGGTGCATGTGACCGTCACCTCGGTGCTCCAGACCGCGGCCGGCCGGATGATCTTCGCCACCACCGCGACCGAGGTGCGGCCGGCGGCGGACGGGCGGCCCCGGGCGGTGACGCGCCCGACCCGGGCGGGCACACGCTGAGCGTCGCGGTCATCGTTCCGGCGGCGGGCCGCGGCGAGCGCGCCGGGATCGACAAGGTCTGGGCCGAGGTGGCCGGGCGTCCCCTCCTCGCCCTGGTTCTGGAGCGGATCCGGGCGGTGTCCTCCGTCGAGCGCGTGGTCGTCGTCTGCCCCGAGGCGCGCCACGAAGCGGTCTGCCGGCTGGCGAGCGAGCTCGGGCTGGGCGGGGTGCGCTGCGTCCCAGGCGGCCCGCGCCGGCGTGACTCGGTGGCGGCCGGTCTCGAGGCGGTGGGCGGCGCCGAGATCGTCGCCGTCCACGATGCCGCCCGCCCGTTGGTCTCGCCGCGGCTCATCGAGGCGGTGATCGCGGCCGCCCGCCGGCATGGGGCGGCCACCGCCGCGATGCCCTGCGTCGACACCATCAAGCGGGTGGACGGCGGGATGGTGGTCGAGACCCTGCCCCGGGAGGCGCTGGTCGCGGTCCAGACGCCTCAGGCGTTCTCAACGGCCCTGCTCCGGCGGGCCCATGCGCTCCGCCCGGCCGAGGACGCGTCCGACGACTGCCTGCTGGTGGAGTGGCTGGGCGAGCCGGTCGCCGTCGTCCCCGGTGAGGTGGGAAATCGGAAGATCACCCACCCGGAGGACATCCGGTGGTTGGTGGATCAGCTGCGATGAGCCTGCGCATCGGACATGGGCTGGATGCCCACCGTCTCGCCCTGGGCCGGCCGCTCATGCTCGGCGGCGTGCCGATCCCGTCGGATCAGGGGCTGGCCGGGCACTCCGATGGGGACGCGGCGGCTCACGCTCTCGCCGACGCCTGCCTCGGCGCCGCGGGACTCGGCACCATGGGCGACCACTTCCCCTCCGGTGACGAGCGCTGGCGGGGGGTCAGCGGCCGCGAGTTCCTGGAGCTGGTGGCCGCCAGGCTGGCGGCGGCCGGCGCCCGCGTGCTCAGTGCCCAGGTCGTCCTGGTCTGCGCCCAGCCTCGACTCGGCCCCTTCTTCGCGTCCATGGGGGAGACGATGTCGGAGGCTCTCGGAGCCCCGCACGGGACGGTGGTGGTGGGGGCCACGAGCGGCGACGGTCTCGGCGCGGCCGGGCGTGGCGAGGGGATCCTCGCCTCCGCCGTCGCCCTGCTCGAGGTCGGCTGAGGGTCGGCCGCCGGCGTCGATCCGGGCTACCCGGCGGGCTCGGTGGCGACCATGACCGAGGCGTGAACCCCGCCGTCGCTGACCAGCCAGAGCCGGAGCGACCCCTCGTCGACCTCGGAGACGACCCGGACCTGGTACCCGAGGTCCATCGGGAGACGGTGCTCACACTCGGTCGCGACCGGCACCCGGTCGGGGAGGCGGCGATTCAGCTCGTCCTCGACGGCCTCCCAGTACGCCGCGTTGTTGACGTGACCGAGGACATCGAGGTCGGTGGAGCGGATCGCCCACGGCCGGCCCTCGGCGTGCGGGGGCGGCGCGGGGTGGAGCAGCCTGGCGGAGACCGGCCGCGCTCCGGCGCCCGCCCCCCAGACGCGGTGGAAACGCTCGGAGAGCTGGGCCGGCCGGCCGCTCGCCGCGTCCAGCGCGGCCCAGAGCACCGCCGTCTCCAGCCGGCCCCCGGCGCTGCCCCGCCCCGAGGTCCGCCGCTCCGCCCAGCGCGGCCCAGCACCCGTGCAGAAGGTGGAGTAGGTGATCCGCTCCAGGTAACGGGGCCAGCGCTCGATCGTCATCGCCGCCCGCCGCACCACCCAGAAGACGGGCTCCTCGCTCATTCCGGAGTCGGCGCTGTCGTCGGTGGCCACGTCCTGGAGGTGGCGGGCGAGCGCGTCGAGGCGCAGCCGGCCGCGCTGATCGGCGTCACCCAGGCGGACCGGCCGGCTGGCCTCGAAGACGCGGCTGCGCGGGTCCGGGACCCTGCCGGTGGAACGGAGCACCCCTCCCGGCTCGGCGTCGCTCACCGGGCCAACGTAGCGGATCGGCGCGGGCTCCCGCTCGCGCGGATATCCTTGAGCGCCCGTGAGCCTTCGCCTCTACGACACCCTCACCCGCCGGCTCCAGCCCGTGGCGCCGCTGGAGCCGGGCCACGTGCGCATCTACACCTGTGGCCCCACGGTTTGGAACCGGGCCCACATCGGCAACTTCCGGACCTTTCTCTTCGAGGACGTGCTCCGCCGCTGGCTGGAGCGTCGCTTCGAACGGGTCACCCACATCATGAACCTGACCGACGTGGACGACCGGCTGATCCGCAACGCCTCCGAGCACGGCCACGACCTGGCCGAGGAGACCGCCCCCTGGATCGACGGCTTCTTTGCCGACGTCGACACCCTCGGCATCCGCCGGGCCCATCACTACCCGCGGGCGACCGCCTACATCGAGGAGATGGTCAGCCTGATCGAGCGACTCGAGGCGGCGCGGGTCACCTACCGCAGCGAGGGGGGCATCTACTTCCGGATCGCGGGGTTTCCCCGCTACGGCGCGCTTTCGGGGATTCCCGCGGGGGGGCTGGTGGCCGGGATGAGCGGACGCGTCGACGCCGACGACTACGCCAAGGAGGACGCGCGCGACTTCGCCCTCTGGAAGGCCGTCGAGCCCGGGGCCATCGGCTGGGACACCCGGCTGGGTCGGGGCCGGCCGGGCTGGCACATCGAGTGCTCGGCGATGAGCATGGCCCTGCTCGGGGAGACCCTGGACATCCACTGCGGCGGGGTCGACAACATCTTCCCCCACCACGAGAACGAGATCGCCCAATCGGAGGCGGCCACCGGCAGGACCTTCGTCCGGCTCTGGTGCCACGCCCAGCATCTGACCGTCGAGAGCGAGAAGATGGCCAAGCGCTTCGGGAACTTCCTGACCGTGCCCGACCTGCTCGCGGCCGGCTACCGGCCCTCGGCGATCCGCTACCTGCTCATCACCGGGGCCCACTACCGCCGCACCCTGGATTGGAACGAGGAGCCGCTCCGGGCCGCCGACGAGGCGGTGGGAAGGCTGCGCGAGTTCCGTGACCGGGTGCGGGCCCTTCCTGACGGCAGCGGCGGCGAGGAGATCCAGGAGCGGACCGCGACCGCCGCGGCCGATTTCGCCGGGGCCATGGACGACGACCTCAACGTCCCCGAGGCGGTGGGCCGCCTCTTCGCCGCCATCCGGGACCTCAACCGGTTGCTCGACGCGACCACCCCCTCGGCGGCGGTCCGGCAGACGCTCGTCGCCATGGTCGACCAGGCGGACGACGTCCTCGGGGTGCTGCCGCTCGCCGACCGGGAACGCGCTGGGTCGTCGCTCGGCGCCGAGGAGGAGGTGCTCCTCGCTCGCCGGGTCGCCGTACGGGCCGGCCGCGACTTCGCCGAGTCCGACCGGATCCGCGCCGAGCTCCTCCAGCGCGGCATCATCGTCGAGGACACCCCTCAGGGACAGCGCTGGAAGCGCGCCTGAGGAGGCAGCCGAAGCAGCGCAGCGCGATGGACATCCTCTACGGGCGCAACCCGGTGCGCGAGGCGCTCCGAGCCGGTCGGGCCGCCCGCAAGCTGGTGGTGGCCGAGGGCGTGGCCGACGAGCCGCGCCTCCGGGAGATCCTGACGCTCGCCGGCGCGCGGGGGATCCCGGTGGAGATGGCCGGCCGTGGCCGGCTCGACGACATCGCCCACAGCGAGCACCACCAGGGGGTGGCAGGCTACTTCCACGGCCGGCCCCCGCTGCACCTCGAGCGGGTGCTCGAGGACTGCCGCTCGCCCGCTCTGCTGCTCCTGCTCGATGGCATCCAGGATCCCCAGAACCTCGGGGCCCTGATCCGCACCGCCGAGGCGGTCGGGGTCGACGCCGTCATCACGCCGCGGCATCGCGCCGCCGCCCTGACCCCCGCCGCGGTCAAGGCGTCGGCGGGCGCGAGTGAGCACCTCCCGGTGATCAGCGTCCCCAACCTGGCCCAGGCCATGGCCCGGATCAGCGAGGCCGGGATCTGGCGGGTCGGCCTGGCCGCCGAGGCCGAGGAGCGCTACGACCGGGTCGACTACCGGGAGCCGACCGCGATCGTGATCGGCGGCGAGGGCGAGGGACTCCGCCAGCTCACCCGCAGGAGCTGCGACCGCCTCGTCTCGCTGCCGATGACGGGGCGGGTGGCGTCGCTCAACGCCGCCGCGGCGGGCGCCGCCATCCTCTACGAGGCGTTCCGGCAGCGGGGTTTCGCGCCCCGGTGACCCGGCTGGTCGTCGACGGCTACAACATCATCCACGCCTGGCCCGACCTGGCCCGGAGCATGCGTGCCGAGAGCCTGGAGGACGCACGCCGCCGCCTGGTCACCCGGCTCGCCGAGTACCGGGCCAGCACCGGCAACGAGGTGCTGGTGGTCTTCGACGCTCGCCGCCGCTCCGCGGGGAGCCCCGGGCGGGAGGTGATCGAGGGGGTCGAGGTCTGGTATGGGAGCAGCCAGGAGAGCGCCGATCACGTCATCGAGCGGCTGATGTACGAGTCCTCCCGGCGGGGCACGGGGCTGGAGATGGTGCTCGCCACCGACGACCACCTCCAGCGCGACCTGGTGCGGGCCAAGGGGGTGCCGACCATGTCGTCCCGGGTCCTGCTGGCCGAGGTGCAGCGTGCCGAGGGGGAGCGCTCGGGGGAGATCCGGCGTCGTGGCGAGGGGCTCGCCGCCGGCGACCGTCTGGAGAGCCGCCTCGACCCGGAGGTCCGCCGCCAGCTCGAGGCGATCCGGCGCGGGGAGACCGATGCCCGGGTGGGGGAGGGGGAGAGCGCGACAGGTCCCAGCGGGCCGCCGCAGCAGCCCGGTTCCAGGCGGGATCCGCCGCCTCGGGAGCGCCCGCGAACCCGCTGGCGTCGACTACGCTAGGTCGCGCGGGCGCGACCGCCGCGAGGCGGCGCACCCGGCCCGGCCGACGTAGCTCAACGGTGGAGCGGCGGTTTTGTAAACCGTAGGATGGGAGTTCGAATCTCCCCGTCGGCTCCGATTTCGTATTCCCGGTGTTGAATGGGTGCGCCGGACGGGCGGGAGCGCCGGTACGGTAGGAGCCGAAAGCCGGGGCCTGACCCCTTCGTATTCTCGACCCCGCGGAATCGG